>JGI24797J26694_1001613_pt1 | contig 12289 bp, 12 predicted proteins | sample PinacodermPK_FD_26694 | JGI IMG/M metagenome (IMG submission 26694) | reverse complement strand
CGCCCCTCATGACACACCACCCCCGGTGTGCTGGACCGCTGGACCGCTGGACCGCTGGACCGCTGGACCGCTGGACCGCTGGACCGCTGGACCGATTATACTCCTTTTCGTACTCTTCCCGCTTGTGAAAGTTACGTTCTTGATATTATCTTCATTAACCGTCAGGTCTCCCCTTTCTCCACCCACGCCACACACCCATGGGACATCTCTTCCCGACTGCACCAGCTTCGGATCCGGATTGTTCATGGGCTTCATGGGGGCTTCTGGGCAAAGCCAAAACGGCTTGCCCATCCTAAGGCAGGGATTGCTCCTTCTGTCAAGCCCCCTTTCGGGGCGGCTGGAAAGTACCCCGGACCGATGAACACCGGCACGAGACGGGGTTGAGACTTGCTTGCCTTGAAGGGACCAACGCCTTCTTTATTACGAAGTCTCCGAACAGGTCCTGGGGAAAGCCTGGAAAATTCGCTCCGGGCCGTCCGAGAAGCCTTGTGGTAATTGGGCTTCCGGACTCCGGAGCTGGCTCATTCCGCCATGTCCCCGGGTTTCCTCTGGGAGTCCGCCATCCGGAGGAGTTGGAACACCCGCTCCGGGCGCAGTGCGGCGGTGGCGCCGATAACGGCATCGGCGCCAGCGGCCAGAAGCTGGTGGTGGTAAGCAGCGCACGCCGCCGCATCGGCGGCGGCGACATGGGGCGGGGCCACGGCCAGGGCCTTGCAGCGCAGACGGGGGTATTGCCGACGGGCATGAATCACCGTGAGCACGTCCGCAACGGTATCCCCCACATACCCCATGGGTAGTTGGGCGAGGGGGACGTGCGCCGTGGCAGCCAACTCCTCAGCCAGTTGGAGAAGACCTGTGGGATCCGGCTTATCGGGGGCATCCCCCATGGCCACCAGGGGGGGCTGAGGCAAGCCCAGGCGGTCCTCCAGCACATGGCGGGCGCTGGGAGGCTCGGCCCCGCTGACAAAACCCCAGCCAATGCCGGCTCCGCCGAGGGCGGCAAAAAAGGCGCCGTCCACCAACAGGGGCTCCTGGCGGACGAGGCCGGTCCACCGGTGGGGCTGCCGGCTCACGGCGCCGTCGTCGTCTCGCCCGAAGTAGAACCCGGAGAACACCTCTGCCACCACGTCCCGTGGGGGAAGTTGCAGGTTCGGCTGGCGGGACCGGCGGCGCCGCAACAACTCCAGGCTGGCATCCCAATCGTTGTTCCAGCAACCCTCTGCCTTGAGGGCGTCAACGATCCCGGGAGTGGGTCGCCAGCCACTGAAGTGGGCTACGGTTTCTGTCACGGCGAGGCGATAGCTGCGCCCCACGTCGCGGATCACACCGTCGATATCAAAAAGCAGCAAGGCGCGGAGCGGGACCAAGGCAGGCTGCCGGTGATCTGCTAGGCTAACCTTCAACGGTACAACGATTTCTTCTCCCACCTTGAGCGAAGCCACCGCCACGTCTTTCCCCGAAACCAGCCAGCCTAAACCCGTCAGTGGTTCCAGTCCCGCCCCGGCGCGTTCCGAGGATGGACCCGAGCCCTCTGTTGCTACGTCCGGCCACACGCCACGTCCTGACGAAGGACGATTTCTTCTCAAGATTCTCTGGCTGCCGGACAACGTGGCCCTGGCTGTGGATCAGATTGTCGGTGGCGGACCCAGTCCGTTGACCAGCTACTACTTCTGGCCGCGGGACGATGCCTGGGAAACCCTCAAATCCGTGCTGGAAAATAAAAAATGGATCACCGACAACGAGCGGGTGGAAATCCTCAACCAAGCCACGGAGGTGATCAACTACTGGCAGGAGGAAGGTAAAGGCAAAGGTCTGGACGACGTGAAACTCAAGTTCCCCAAAGTCACCTTCTGTGGCACGGCCTGACGGGTTGTTGCGATCAGGATTCCCGCTCCGACTGGTGTAACTCTCCACCGGCATGGATTCTCCCGGCATCCAGTGGTATCCCGGTCACATCGCCCGGGCGGAGAAGCAGTTGCGCCAGCAACTGGATCGCGTTGACNTGGTGCTGGAGGTGTGCGATGCCCGTATTCTGCTGGCCAGCCGTCATCCGTGTCTGGAAAGCTGGGCCGGGAACAGGCCCCGGGTGATGGTGGTGAACCGGCAGGACATGATCCCTCCGGCAGCGCGCAGTTGCTGGCACCGGTGGCTCCAGCAGCACGGGGAAAACCCCATCTGGTGCGACGGGCGCAGGGGCGGGGGCAGCAAGGCGCTGCTGCAGGCCGCTGTGGATGCCGGTGTTGCCCTCAACGCCCGTCGCCAACAGCGGGGCCTTCGCCCACGGCCGGTGCGAGCCCTCATGTTGGGCTTCCCCAACGTGGGCAAGTCCGCCCTCATCAATCGGCTGGTGGGACGGCGGGCCGTGGCCAGTGAACGGCGGGCCGGGGTCACCCGGTCCCTCCAATGGGTGCGCATGGGCGGCCAGGTGGATCTTCTGGATGCCCCTGGTATCCTGCCGACACGCCTCCAGGATCAACAGGCTGCTCTGCTGCTGGCCATCTGCGACGACATTGGCCAGGCCGCCTATGACCATGAGCCTGTGGCCCAGGCCCTGCTCCAGTACCTCGCCAACCTCGTACCACCCCAGGTGGATGAGCGGCTCACCGGNTTGCTGGCANCCCGCTATGGCATCACGGCGGATCCCCGGGTACCCCATCGGTGGCTGCAGGCCGCAGCGGATGAACACACCAGCGGTTGCGCCGCCCGCATGGCCCGGCGGCTGCTGGACGACTTTCGCAAGGGGCACCTGGGCGCCGTTGCCCTCCAGGCGCCTCAGCCGTCACCAGACGGGTGACGGCGATGGAGAGACATCACCCCTCCTGCCCATCGGAGGCCAGTGGTGAGGCGCCGTTCGGCCATGGGGTTGGCCAACTGGTGCGCCTCACCTACGACAAACCACACCCCATGCGCCTTGACCGGTGGCTGGTGCAGCAGCGGCAGGAGCAGAGCCGCGCCCGCATTCAGAAGCTCATTGCCCAACAGTTGGTGCGGGTGAACGGCACAACAACCTCACGGGCCAAAACACCCTTGCGCCATGGGGACCGGGTGGAACTCCGGTTGCCGCCCCCGGAACCCCTGGACTACCTGCCGCCACAGCCCATGAACCTGGACATCCTCCATGAGGATGCCGAGCTCATCGTCATCAACAAACCCGCCGGCCTCACGGTCCATCCTGCCCCTGGTCACCGGGACGGCACTCTGGTCAACGGCCTCCTTGCCCACTGCCCCGACCTGCCCGGCATTGGCGGCAAGATGCGACCTGGCATTGTCCACCGCCTGGATAAAGACACCAGTGGTTGCATCGTNGTGGCCAAGAGCCAAGCCGCGCTGACGAGTCTGCAACGGCAAATCGCCCAGCGCACTTGCAGCCGTCGCTATCTGGGTCTTGTCCATGGCGTCCTGCCCCNGGAGCAGGGCGCCTGGGACGGTCCNATTGGACGTCATCCCGTGGACCGGCGCAGGTATGCCGTTGTGCGGGAGGAGNTCGGGCGGCAAGCCCGTACCCATTGGCAGGTGCTGGAACGGCTGGGGGATTATTCCCTGGCGCGCTTCCAACTGGAGACCGGCCGCACCCATCAGATCCGTGTCCACTCCAGCCACGGGGGGCACCCCATTGTGGGGGATCCTCTCTACAGCCGCTGCCGCCGTCTGCCCATGGCCTTGCCCGGTCAGATGCTCCATGCCGTTGAGCTGGGACTCGATCATCCCCTCACCCAGGAGCGCATTGTCTGCGTGGCAGAGCTGCCCCCTTGCTTCCAGGCTTTGTTGCAGCGCCTGCGGACACCGGACTCCTGAACTCCACAACAGTCGGGACAATCCCGTCACCAGGCAAGGCGCCTCTGCATGGCCCGGGCGGCGGCCACCAGCCTCCGGGGCACCTGGGGCTGGCCACTCCAGTGCAGATGGAGCCAACTGGCGTGGAGTGTGCCATGGGCCAAGCCCTCTGTGCGAGTGGGGACACCCCAACCACTCAGTCGCCAGAGGGGTTGCAGGGCGCTGATGCCCTGGGGGGCTTCAGATGGCTCCAGCGTCAATTGCCAATGGTGGAACTCATGCCCCACCACCTGCTCATGGGGACGCACAACAGGACTCGCGCCACAGGCCAATGCCCTGCGATAGCCCAACTGGAGGCCATCACGGCGGGCAGCGCCGGGGAGGATGCCCGCCATGGGCCAGGGCCTGTTGTCCGGGTCATGGAGGCTGCGCACCAGCAGAAGCATGCCGCCGCACTCGGCATAGATGGGCAGGCCCAGGCCATGGGCTGTCTGCAATGCCCGGAGGCTTCGGGTGGCCTGGCCAATGGCGGCGCCGTGGAGTTCGGGATAGCCCCCTGGCAGCACCAGCGCTGCTGTCCCCTCCGGCAGGGGTTGATCCGCCAGCGGCGACCAGGTCCGGGTTCGCGCCCCGTAATGCTCCAGCCACTCCCGCTGCTCGGGATAGAGAAAGCAGAAGGCCTGGTCCTGGGCGATGGCCAGCAAAGGGCCGGGCGTACTTGATGAGCGGAGCTGGGGGGGCGACGGGGTATCCGCAGGGCTGGTGGCCAGGAAGGGAGACGGTCCAGGGGCGCCGCGGCCGGCTTGCAGGTGTGGCAGGAGACGGCTCAGGTCCAGGTGGCGCTCCGCCAGGGCCGCCAACTGATGACAGCGGGTTTGGAAGTGGTGGATCTCTGCTGGTGGCAGGAGCCCCAGGTGCCGCGAGGGCAGCGCCATGGCCTCGCGGCGGGGCAGGCTGCCCAACACCGGCAGGCCCGTCGGCTCCAGGGCCGCCGTCAGTAAGCGCTGATGCCGTGGACTACCCACACCGTTGAGCACCACACCACACCACGTCAGCTCGGAGGCCTGCTCCCGAAAGCCCGCCACCAGGGCACGAATGGAGGCTCCCTGGCGGCTGGCATCCACGACAAACAACAGGGGAAGGTTCAGCAGGCGGGCCACATGGGCAGTGCTACCCTCCTGGCTGGGTCCGAGACCGTCATACAGGCCCATGACCCCCTCCACCAGGCAAGCGTCCGGGGTGTGCCCCCAGTGACGGAACGCCGCCCGTAGCCATGGTTCCCCACAGAGGAGAGGATCCAGATTGCGGCAGGGGCGGCCACCGAGTGCCCCCAACAACTGGGGATCCAGGTAGTCCGGCCCCACCTTGAAGGTCTGCATGGTGAGACCACGCTGCCGCAGGGCCGCAGTGATGCAGAGGCTCAGCAGGGTTTTGCCGGAGCCGCTCCGGGGTGCAGCGATGATAAGAGCCAAGCGACCGCAGCGATCAGGCTTTGCTGGCAGCCGCAGTTGCAGTGGCCAGCATTTGATCCGCCAGTTGGGCCGTGGTGGCCAGCAGGGGGTTGGTGGTGTCGTGGCCACCGGCAAGGGCACGGGTTTCCTGCACCTCCAGAGATCCCTCGATCAGCGGGACAATTTCTTCCACCAAATCCCGAGAGGAGATGTCTCCCCCCTCCAGCCGCATGCAACCACTGGCTTCTCCGCAGAGCACCACGCAGAGTTCCCGGTTACCGGGGGGCTTACACAGAAGGCGCAAACCCAGAACGGAGCCGGCATGGGGTTTGGGGAAGCCCACGGGAACCGACACCAGGCGCAGATCTACCGTGATCCCGTCAGGCCGCTGGAAGCGGTAGACGCTGCTGTCCTGTTGCCGGTGTCCTGTCCGGAGAGACCACTGGAGACGACTGGCGATCCAGGCGGCCAGCAACAGGCCTTGGCATAGTTGATCTCCCTCCACGTCAATGTCCACCTGGGCCACGTGGCCCAGGGCTGCGCGCCGGTCCTGGGCATCAAAGGCCATGGCCAGGGATTCGCGCCAGCCCCCCAGGCGGTACCAGTTCAGATCGGAGACAGCCTGACCGGAGGCAATGCGCTGGGCCAGGATCCTCAGGGAGGGCTCCGTTTCTCCCAAGGCGGTATCCACAATCAGTCGGCGCGGCGGCGCCACTAGCCGCTCGAAGATNTCCGTGTGCTCTCCCAAGGCCCCTTCCCAGAGCACCCAGCAGGGCAATTGGCTGGGGATCAACCGGGGGAGCAGGTCCAGTTCTTCGGCAATGGATGCCGCCCCCCCACGGAGCACCAGCACGTCCCCACAGACGCTGCCACCCGGACTATTCTCCTCCGGGAGCGAGCAATAGGCGGCCACCAGGGCATCCAGCGGTTGCTCTCCATTGATGGTGGGGGCCAGGGTGATCATGCGGTGGGGCTGGAGTTCGCTGATGCTGCTTTCAATGGCCTGGCCTCGCAGATCGTCGTAGACCCCGTTCCCGCCGGATTGGCTGGCCAGCACCTGGGCCAGGGCGTTGGAGAGGGGGGCGGTGGCGCTGGGGAGGCCATAGGCGCCTATGGCGCGACGGGCCGCATCCACCAGGCAAGGGCGTTGCATTCCCATCACCGCGTCCTGCAGCAAGCCAAGGCGGGCCAGATGCTGCTCCAGCCAGGCCGGCTCCCATACCACCAGGGTAAAGGTGGCAGAGCCGTTGTAGCCCTCCTCCGGATGCCGCCAAAGTTGTTCCAGGTGGTTGATCACCGCCTGGGGTGGCAGCTTGAGGGGGGCTTGCAGGGTGAATTGGGGAACCATGGCGAGGCTGAGGGGAGGGGCGTGTGGGAGATCAGGGGCGGCGCCAGAGCAAACCGTCACGGGCCAGCAGTTCGTCGGATTCCGCTGGTCCCCAGGTGCCGGCCTCGTAGGGATAAGCGGGAAACTTATCCGGGGACTGCTTGAGCCCCTCCAGGATGGGGGTGTAGAGCCGCCACGCGGCCTCTACTTCGTCACTGCGGGTGAAGAGGGTGGGATCGCCAAGCATGGCGTCCGCCAGAAGCCGCACGTAACCCTCGTCGGAGGGTTCTCCGAAGGAATCGTCATAGGAGAAGTTCATGGAGATGGGGCGGCTGCGCATCCCGGATCCCGGAGCTTTCACTTCGAAGCGGAACGTGGCCCCTTCGTTGGGCTGGATGCGAATCACGAACTGGTTGGCGCTCACCCCACCGGCAGCAGCATCNAAAAGACGCACCGGNGCATCCCGAAAGGTGAGGGTCACCTCACTGAGGCGTTTGGCCAGATGCTTGCCCGTGCGCAGGTAGAAGGGCACCCCCTGCCAACGCCAGTTGTCAATGAACAGCTTGACGGCCACGTAGGTTTCCGTGGTGCTGTGCGGGTCCACGCCGGGTTCATGGCGGTAGCTGGCCATGGGACGCTCCGCTGTCCCGCCACTGCCGTATTGCCCCCGCACACAACAGGTCCAGGGTTGCTCCGGGCTGGCCAGGTGGGCCGCCTGTAACACCTTGGCCTTCTCGTTGCGGATGGATTCGGGTTCAAAGCGCCCTGGCGGTTCCATGGCGGTCAGAGCCAGCATCTGGGTCAGGTGGTTCTGCACCATGTCCTTCAAGGCGCCGGACTGTTCGTAGTAACTGGCCCGTTGCTCCACACCCACGGTTTCCGCAGCCGTAATCTGCACACTGCTGATGTGGTTCCGATTCCAGAGGGGTTCGAAGATGGAGTTGGCGAAGCGCAACACCATGATGTTCTGGACCGTTTCCTTCCCCAGATAGTGGTCAATGCGAAAGATTTGATTCTCTTGACCGCAGCTTCTGACCACCCGGTTGAGCTGTTGGGCACTGGCGTAGTCCGTCCCGAAGGGCTTCTCGATCACCAGACGGCTGCGTTGACGATCCGCCAACAGTCCCGCTCCCGCCAGGGCACGGGCGCCAGAGCCGTAAAACGCGGGTGAGACGGAGAGATAAAACGTGCGCTCACCCCGCGTAGCCCGCTGGCGATCCACCTGTTCCAACCGCTGCGCCAGGCGCACCAGATGCTCCGGCTGTTGCAGGTCCACGGGTTCGTAAAAGAGTCCCTGGCTGAACTGCTCCCAGGATTGGGGATGAGCGGCAATGGCGGGCTGGAGCCGCTCCGCCATGGTCTGGCGAAATATCTCGTCGCTCCAGGGACGGCGGGCACAACCCAGCACCGCAAATTCACTGGNCAGGCGCCGCTGGAGGAACAACTCGAANAGGGCCGGGATCAGCTTGCGGTGCGTCAAATCCCCGGACGCACCGAAGACGATCAAGCATTGGGGAGGGATAACCCGCTCCTGGCGCAGGCCGACGCGCAGGGGATTGGTCAAGGTGGCTGCCATAAAGACGTTGGAGCCGTCTATCTGCCCTTCTTTAGCCACAATGGCGGCGTTCGGGGGCCATGGAAGATGCCTCAGTAGGTTTCCACATGCCAACGGCCGGCTTTTTTCAACTGGGGACGCAGAGTTTTCCAATCCAGACCACGGGCAGCCGCGGCGGTGGCCATGGCCTTGTCAATACCCGGCTCCATACCCCGCAGACCACACATGTACAGATGGGTGGAGTCCAGGTTGATCAGGTTGAAGATCTCATCGGCGGATTCGGCCACCCGGTTCTGGATATACATGCGGCCACCGGCACTGTTGTTCTGCTCCCGACTGATGGCCTTGGTGTAGCGGAAGTTCTCCGGGTAGGCGCTCAGGTAGCTCCGGAATTCTTCCTCGTAGAGCAGGTTGGGGGTGGTGGGGACACCCATGAACAGCCAGGCTTTGCCACGGAAGGCATAGTCGGGATTCCTGGCACGCTCACCGGGGTCGAACATGCGGCGGAGGTAGGCCCGCATGGGAGCGATGCCGGTGCCCGTAGCCAGCATGATCACGTTGGCGTCTTCATCCTCCGGCAAGAGCATTTCCTTGCCCACGGGACCGGTGATCTTCACTGGCGCACCAGGGGCAATGTCGCAGAGGAAGGTGGAGCAGACGCCGTTGATGAGCTCCCCATCCTTCTCGTACTGGAGTTGACGGACGCAGAGGGAGACCGTGTTGCCGGCGAGATTGTCCCCATGGCGGGTGCTGGCAATGGAATAGAGGCGGATTTTATGGGGCTTGCCGTTGTCCGCCAGGCCGTCGGGGATGATGCCAATGGACTGACCCTCCACATAACGCAGTTCACCGCCGGAGAGGTCCATGGTGACGTGGTTCACCCGACCAATGGCTCCCTCCTTCAGCAGGGTTTCATTGCTGATGACCGTGCCGACGAAGGGGGCCTTGGGCTTGTATAGATTGACAGGCACATCCCCATGGGCGGCCTTGGCGGGAGCCTTCCGGGCCGGCCTGTCGACCGGCTGGGCCGCTTGGGCAGGTGCAGGGGTGCTGCTGCCCACCGGGCTCGGCACAGGCGTCGCTGCAGTGCCGTTCAGGCTGTTACAGACTCCGAGAATTTTGGCGCCGGAGCGTACCAGCCGACCGTAGGTAGACTGGAGCTGGCTGAGGGGAACCACAAAACGACGGATGCCGCCGGGGGGGATGGAGAATCCGGAAAAGTCCTGGATGGTGATGGTCATCATTGGGCTGGAGCCAAAACTGGCAGCGGGCAGCACGTGCATGGCAGATGGGTGAGAACTGATCCCCGCTGGCAACGGGGCGAAATGCTGGCTTTGAGGGCGCCAGACGTTAGTGTAGGCGCCAGCCTAATATCCTCCCCGGCTATCAGACCGTCGTTCCGTCAGCGGTGGCGGGGTCGGGATTGACGTGACGGGAATCCGGGGATATATCTAAAGCATGGTTGGGCCGGGTCGAATCTTGCAGCGTGCCGGTTGGCTCCTCATCGCTGCCCTGCTGGCGGGCTGTACCACCAGCCCCACGGGCCGGCAGCAATTCATGCTGGTATCCCCGGATGCCGCCATCTCCATGGCGCAAACCGCCTACATGGACACGTTGCGGCAATTTGCCCGTCGTGGGAAGCTGATGAACGATCCACGGCTGGCGGAGCGCATGGCGCGGATTACGGGGCGGTTGGCGACCGTGGCTGTCCAGGAGTATCCCCACACAGCACGTTGGGAGTGGAGCGTTGCCCTTGTGGATGATGCCACCGTCCTTAACGCCTGGGCCATGGCAGGGGGACGCATGGCCGTTTTCCGGGGCCTCATCGAGAAGCTGAGCCTCAGTGACGATGAAATCGCCCACATCATGGGCCATGAAATTGCCCATGCTATTGCCAACCACCATGCGGAACGGATGTCCATGGTGCTGGCCCGGAACCTGGCCGTCTCGGTGGTGAAGCAAAATACGGAAGAGGATTCTCAAGCCGCACCCATCGCCAACGCCGTGGCCACCGTGGCTCTTACCCTCCCCAACAGCCGCAGCGGTGAAGAGGAGGCGGACAAGCTGGGCATGAGGATGGCCACCAGGGCCGGCTACGATCCACAGGCAGCAGTGACCCTATGGCAAAAGATGGCACAGCACAGCGGACCAAGGCCGCCGGAATTCCTCAGCACCCATCCCGATCCTGCCAGTCGCATCGCAGCGCTGTCCACCCTGGTGGACGAGGTCCAGCACCTTCGGCCTGCCGTGCCGCCTGAACCCTATAGGGTGCGGATTTATGCGGAGCACTGAGCTGAGCTGTCGAACAGGCTTTCCGCATCGTCAAACAACAGTCCGGCTTTGACAAGCCCCGGCTGCGTGGCATGGGGAAGGATGAGAGCAAGGTGACATAGGATCAGGATGTCCAAATACCGAATCCAGCTATAGATAGAACTCCAATAAGCAAGTGGAGAGTGTATGAAGGCCTCAAAGAGGCTGTTTTGCACGTATTCGGAGCTGTCAGTCTGAAATAGGCCGAATCAGGTTTCCTGGCTGCTTTACTGTTCTGAAGGATTCGGAGGGGGGGAGGTCAAGAAAGAAAGACGGCCCTATCGGCTTCGCGCCAGGAATAAATTCCTGAAGAACGGTATCTTTCTTGACACGGAAAGCGCCATGGAACTGCTCCAGGATTACGAATTCAACTCCCCCGGCCAGGCGTCCCCGGTTTTGTTGGCTCGTAGTGATAACGGACGGATGGCCTGGAAGGATGCTCAAGGCGGTACTCTGGGAGAGACCCCGCACCAGACAGCATGAGCCTTGCGCTCTCCACCCGGTTCGTTTGCTTCCTATTGCTTTCGGTCACTGTGCTTCTGGGAGCCTTGGGGGTTGTGTTGCTGCCCAACGTGGTCTATTCCGCATTTCTCCTGGGTGGCGTGCTGTTGTCCATGGCAGGTCTCTACCTGCTGCTCAATGCCAGCTTTGTTGCTGCGGCGCAGATTCTAGTGTATGTGGGCGCCGTCAACGTGTTGATCCTCTTTGCCATCATGTTGGTCAACAAGCGCCAGCCCCTGCGACCCATGCGGGCGCTGCTACTGCGTCGACTGCTCTCGGTGGGGGTCTGCCTGGGACTGCTGGCTCTCCTTTTACAGGTTGCCCTGACCACCCCCTGGGCTCTCCCTGGTCCTCCGTCCATTGGTGAAGCCGCACTCATCCGCATTGGTGAGCACTTCTTCACGGATTATCTGCTCCCCTTCGAGGTGGCCTCGGTGTTGTTGTTGATGGCCATGATTGGCGCCATCGTACTGGCACGTCGTGACGTGTTGGCCCGTGATGTAGTCACGGGTGAGCCCGCAGACCAAGCCCTTCTGGAACGACAGCGCCCGCCCCTTCTCTCCAGCCAGGACGCTCCACTCCATCCGTACCTTCCCCATGACAACCATCACCGACGTTCCCCTTCAGGCCTACCTGGTGGTTGCCGCAATGCTCTTCTGCATCGGTGTCTGGGGGCTGATCAACAGCCGCAATGCAGTGCGGGTGCTGATGAGCATTGAACTCATGCTCAATGCCGTCAACCTGAACATGATGGCCTTCTCCAGCTATCTGGATGGAGATCAGGTGCGCGGCCAGGTGTTTGCCGTGTTTATCATCACCGTGGCCGCTGCCGAAGCTGCCGTGGGGTTGGCCATTTTGCTCTCCCTCTACCGCAACCGGGACACCGTGGACATGGAGCAGTTCAACCTGCTGCGATGGTAGCAACACGCTGTCGCCTGCCGTTCCTGCCGGGATTGCCTGTCTGTCCTGTTGCAAGCTGTTAAGCAGCCCTGTTGGTCTGGCATGACAAGGTTTTTAGCCGGTTTTAAGGCTGGGGCTAGTCTAGTCGGAGTGCTATAGCAGTTGCCTCCTCTTGCCAACTAACCCAAGAGGCTATTATGCTGGGGGCCGAGCACAGACCTTGCAATAATGAAAACAGCGGAGGCCACCTTTAATCCTGAGTCCACTAATGCAGCCACCAGGTTATTCATCAGGGTAGCGGAGTTGAATCTGCCCGGTTGGAAGCCTGCTTCCCTTGGAAGGTTAAGCTGGTTGAGCTGGGCTCCGAAGCCTGTTGTTCGGCTTCTTGCCCGGCTTCTCCTGACGCTGTTCGACGTCCGGTTGCTCCTGGCTACGATGACTGATCGCCGGAAAACCCGGCGGCTGGTCTTG
>JGI24797J26694_1001593_pt1 | contig 12386 bp, 10 predicted proteins | sample PinacodermPK_FD_26694 | JGI IMG/M metagenome (IMG submission 26694) | reverse complement strand
AGCACCTCGAGCTGGCGCGAACAAAATCGATTCGGGATTATCACCAGTTCGTTTCACCCACATCGCTGCGCTCCAACCACAATCACCCGGAGCCAACGGAGACTCACCAACCTGCACATAATCACCGTTACCATCGAAACTCAACGCCCCACCCAAACGCCCACCCGAAATGCGAGAAGCACCAGTGATCGTCCCGTCATCACCGCGGCTGCCGCTGTCGGTAGCGGTGGTGCCACTCGCCTCATCGAACTTCCAGTGGTGTATCAGACTCGCCGGACACGCAGTCTGAGCGAGCGGTTCTTTGACAGTCACCCTCACGCTGTCGGCTGTTACTGAGTTGGTTCCGTAATCTCCCCCAGCGACCGTGTGGGTGATCGTAGCGGTGTCATCCTCGTCATCGACATCATCAACAGTGGTGACCCTGATCAACGGCGTGATCTGAGCGGCAGACGTTCCGAAACTGACCACAGCGGGCGAGACTGTGACATCTGGGTTGTCGCTCTGAAGGGTGATGGTGACCGGGCCTGTGGGCTGTGAATTCAGCGAAACTGCGTAGGTCGCCTCGTCACCCTCGGCGACCTCCAAGATGGCCGGTTTGACTGTGACCCCTCGGGTGTCGTCATCGGTTATGGTCAACACCAGATCCGCCGGACCCCCCAGCGCGGTGTCGGCTGGATTGACGACACCTGAGACCGTCACCAGTTTGTCGGCCGTGTCGACCTGATCGTCTGTAGCGGTGATAGTCACCGTGCCCTCACTGGCCGTGGCTCCAGTTGCAATCGTGAGCTTGGTGTTGGTGCTGAGCTCGAAGTCTGCCGAAGTCGCCGGAGCGACCGGAGCTGCCGACACGGTGACAGCAACGGCGGTGTCGAGGCTTTCGCTGAGCGTGGCCGTGACCACAGCCGAACCACCATTCTCAGCAATGACAACACTCGACAACCCCAGCACCACCCGAGGGTTGCTGTCGTCAGCGGCATCACCGGCGTCGGGGTCGGTGCCGTCGTCAGCGGGGCTGCCGCCATCGGTGCTGTCGTCAGCGGCATCGCCGGCTTCGGGGTCGGTGCTGCCATCGCCGGGGTCGGGGTCGGTGCTGCCATCGCCGGGGTCGGGGTCGGTGCTGCCATCGCCGGGGTCGGGGTCGGTGCTGCCATCGCCATCGGTGCCGTCGTCAGCGGGGCTACCGTCATCGGTGTCGGATGGCTCGCCAAGCAAGTCCTCAACCTCCGTGTCTCCGCTGCCACCCCGATAGCTGTCTTCGTTGGGGTCGGAAGGCGCTGCACCTTGTGGGGTGCCGGCCACGGCGTGAGCCGACTGGTCGGGCAGCGCCGGATGCGTGAGGCGAGCGGCGTTGCCGGCAGCATCGGCTATCGTTGCGCCCCTGCGCTTGAGGGCATTCTGCTTGACGCTGACCCCGTCCAGGTCAACATCCAACGCCTTCACCACATAGGCGAAGACGAGCCTCGTGTCTCCCGCCGCCGAGCGGACATAGGGTGCCCAGCGCCCCGCCCCACCGAGCTGGATACGCAAACGGGGCTCGCCCTGGACCGCCACCGGCTCACTGAAGGTAACCCCAAACTGCACCGACTCGCCCTCACCGTACGCAGAACGCCAACCGTCGGCGGGACTCGACACAACCTCCAGCGACACGACCTTCGGCCGCTCCGAATCACCGCCACCCCCAACCGCCTGATCTCCGATTTCGAGCGGCTCCGGCAGCGGCTCCGGCACCTGCGCCTGTGCCGCAGCCGAAGGCACACCAAGCAACGAACCGAACAGCACGACCGCAAGCAACGGCACGACAAAGCGCCGCATTGCACTGGTGCGTTCGGGAGGGTTCACGCTACGATCACCCCTGAACAGACAGCTTACGACAATGCATATTTTTGNCAAAATANAAACGCATATCTTCAAGATATTACACCAATTCTCGCAAGTCAAGAGAAATTTAAGAAAAAATCCGATCCAGGTTGGGGCGATGCGATCAATGGCGAGGTTGAGCCCGCGTTGCTCCATCAACTACGGTCACCGACAGCAACACACTCCCACCACCAGCGTTCTGACCGGAGTCGGCGGGTTGCTGGGGTTTTGGTGACGCGAAGAGGCCGCTGACCTGGGGTTTTGTGGCGCGGGGGTGATCGGCTTGTTGTGCACCTCAGACGGGATCCGGCCAATCCCGATCGCGCACCAGGTGGTCGCCGGCAACACCAGCGACGCCTCCACGCTGCCGGGGGTGCTCGCCGACCCCGCGGTGATAGCCAACTACCTCGGCACCGACCGCCGCGCCATCGAACGCACCAACCAATGATCCCAGCTCAGGGGCACTGCAAGTCTCCCCGACACTCAGCGCTCAACTGGGGTAGGGTGTAAGCGGATTTGAGCCTCCCCAGTGCCCACTCATGATGAGACCGACTAGTTTCGTCGCGATTTCGCGAGACTGAATCCGACCGACAAGCTCATGGTCGGATTCTTCGAACCCCGCGGCAAGGTCTTGCGCACCGACCAGATACCGCTACACTACCCTCTGACGCAACCACCGATGGAACTTGCCAACCCACAACCAAAGACACTTCCCCAACGAACGCTCAGCGCTCAAACTCTTAGACCTCGCCATCGGCAACGGCAAAACCAAAAGAACACAACCACAACCAATGAACACACCACGATTGACCGCCTGCGTCAACCAACTCGCCGTCCAGTACCCACAGAAACCACCAACCGCCTAACATGACCACCAACCCACCTGGCACAAACCTAACGACAGGCCCGGCCTATGTCATACCCAGGCCACCATACTGGTGCAACAGGACATGCACTCCAGGGTCGTCGGCGATGCCTCGGCCAATCCAGCGTAGCCTACACCATGACCGCCTACCGATGCCCCATACCCGACCTTCAAGCACAAACCACCCCGACCGACGACGGCACCCTCTTCGACGAATAGATCCCGACCCCGTCAGAGCGTCCCCCGTACACTTTCTTCCCCAACAACCAGAATCCGATAATCATGCCAACTAGGGTCTTCGAAGGATCGCAAGCCCGATGTACGTGGACCGGCACGACATGGACCGAGGGTGAAATAGTGGCTATATCGTCTGACATCACTGACCGAGTGCTTGACCTGACGTTCGAGCGCAATGTCGCGGAGATGCTTCAAGATCTGGACAAAACGAGAGCGTCATCACAGTGGCTCAAACAATTTCTCGAGGAAGCCGTGTCCCATGATGTAGTTCCTTGGCAGGTCGGAGAGGCGATTGCCGAAACGGTCCTTAAGAAAGAACACCAAGTGATTTTCCCTTGGAATACCAAGCGTGATGAACGCAACCCAAGATCAAGCCTCCCGGGGGCCGACCTCGTCGGGATCAGTGTTGAACCGGGCGGACACCGACTCGTCTTCGGAGAGGTCAAGTCCTCATCGGACAAGAGTTCGCCACCCAGCGTCGTTACCGGCAAGAACGGGATGAACCAACAGCTTGAGCGACTGGCCGGCGACGACAAACTTCGCTTGTCACTTATCAAGTGGCTCTTTGCCCACGTTCACGACCAGGAGACCTGCTCCTCACTCAAAGAAGCATTCGCTGCTTTTGTAGAAACTAGGGGAGCGTCCGTCCGGCTAGTCGGCATGCTTGTTCGCGATACCGACCCCAGCGAGGATGATGTAAACGCTAGAGGACGGTCGCTGGGCGAGAAAGTAACTGCGCCCGGGTCGGTCGAACTTCACGCCATGTACATTCCGAGGCCCATGGCTGAGTGGATCAAGTGGGTGGCAGCATGAGTGATTACTTGTTAGCGGCCATCCAGTCTGAACCCGTCCGCTCAGGATCGCGGGACGCGGATAACTTGGCAGCGTTGGCCATCCTCGGGGTTGCCGGTGCACTCCCGGATCCCAGCGCCGTCTCCTTCTCAGCGCACGCGATCGAGGTAGCAGCATACCAACTTGCACTAGCAGGAGATGGTGATGCCACTCCAGCATGTCGGAAAGCGTTCGAGCTACTACGAGCAGTTCTCCAAGATGAGGTATCGCGATCTGGACTCTCTGCGCTCGAGATCTCCCAGATCCGAACACGAGCAGCGGCTTTTGGCGTGCTCGGGGAAATGCACGCGCAGACAAGGCACCTGCTCCAAGGAGTGACGGGCGCGATTACCGTGGACACCATATGGGGCACCAAGGCCGAACGGACCGTGCTCGAGGTGTGGCAACTTCTAATACGCAAGCGCGGGTGGGGAGATCTGGACAACCTCAAGGACCTCATTACGCAGTTCCGCGACCAGCAATCAACGAACGAACCCGAGTTCCTTGACCACCACGCCAAAGCCCGCGACGGATGGAAACTCGTCGCCATGTACCACCTTTTGCGAGCAGCAGAAATTGTAGCCGAGTACACCGAACACGGAGAAGCCACTGGGCACTTCGACCCCATTGAGCAAGCAGAACTTCATTTTGACCGAGCGCTAGACGCTGCGAACGAAGCAAGTGACGCCGACCTATTGTTTCTCGTTAGCTTGCTCACCCTAGCCACTCGTTCGTTAGTCGAGCGCAGTATCTGGCGAATTGTACGCGGTGCTGGTACGAGAGCTCATGCTTTTGTCGAACAACTAGCGAGCCGGCAGAACGAACAGCCCTTCCTCGAACTGCTACCACCCCAACATAAGGCTCTAGTCGACGAAGGATTGATGGGGACCGGCCGTCGATCGGTAGTAATCTCTCTACCCACGTCGGCCGGAAAGACGCTAGTTGCAGAGTTCCGAATTTTGCAAGCACTTGACAGCTACGATACGCAGCTTGGTTGGGTTGCCTACACGGCGCCCACGCGCGCGCTGGTCAACCAACTGACGGCACGTCTGCGACGAGACTTCGCTCCGCTTGGCATACGGGTCGAGCGATTCTCGCCTGCGCTCGAAGTTGACTCCGTTGAGGCCGAGATACTTGGCTCTTCGGCCGATCCCTTCCGCGTCGTCGTGACCACCCCCGAGAAACTTGATCTTCTACTACGAGGCGGCTGGATATCAGATCTTGGCCGGCCCCTAAGCTTGGTCATTGTGGACGAGGCACACAACCTCGGCACAAGCGGCCGGGGGCTCAAGCTTGAGCTTCTCCTCGCGACGATCAATCGTGAAGCACGAGATGCCAGCTTCTTGTTGATGACACCGTTTATCCCTAACGCGTCGGACATAGCGTCATGGCTTGATCCTGCCAACAACCAAGCTGTGGAATTGGGTCTTGAGTGGCTACCTAACGACCGCGTAGTGGGTTTGGCCAAACTAGAGAAGGTGGCCCCACGAGGGAATGCCCGTGTAATGGCGGAGACGCTCATTACCAATGCCCGATCTCTACAAACCGAAGAAACAGTCGAATTGGCCGGCGGTAGGCCGCTCGGACTCACCTTCTCGAAGCTCAAGACCCCAACGACGCTTGCGACTGCCGCAGCCCAGGCGTTGAGCACACGCGGGACAACGGTCACCCTCGTCGGGCAGCCAAAACACTCGTGGACAGTTGCCGAGCGCCTTGCCGACTCACGCGGCAACGAAGTGCATGATGATCTAGTCGAATCCATCGGCAACCTCCTTGCAACCGAGTACGGTCAGGATTATCCACTCGCACACCTTCTAAGGAAGGGTGTTGCGGTTCACCACGCCGGGCTCTCAGACGATGTCCGCTCGATGATTGAAGCACTCGCTGAACGCGGCACACTTCACCATATTGTCGCAACGACAACGCTGGCCCAAGGCATCAACTTCCCGATTAGCAACGTTGTCCTTGGCAGCTATCAGTACCCGTACGGCGTAGAAATGCCAACCGAGGACTTCTGGAACATTGCTGGTAGAGCGGGTCGCGTCAACCAGGGGCAACCCGGCCTGATTCTCCTGGCAGCTCACAATGCGGAGCGGGAGGCAGCATTGAGGGAGTACGTCGAATTGGCTACAATGGAGTTGAACTCAACTCTCGTATCCATGGTCGAAGCGGCGCTTTGTCGCTCTGCCACCCTCAATCTCTCAGAGCTCAGCTTCATGGGAGATTGGTCGAGCTTCGTTCAGTTCATCACCCATACCTATCGAATCGTGGGTGCTGAGGAGTTTTCAGTTCGGGTAGAGCAAGTCTTGCGGGGCACGCTTGGGTTTCAAGAACTTCGGGCAAGCCAACCCGCTTGGGCTGAATCGCTTGTCCAAGGCGTTCAAGCCTACGCTTCCCGACTCTCGGGAAAGCCCATATCATTAGTAGACTCGACCGGGTTCTCCTGGGAAAGCGTGAGCGCGACTCTGGCTCGAATGTCGGACGTTGGTGTCGGCGAGCAACTCCTAGGCAACGAGCTATTCTCCCAGCGTTCAGAGGCTCTCAGCGATGCTATCGGGGTTCTCCTTCAAGTCCCTGAGCTTCGCGAACAGCTAGTTGAGCGGTTGGATCCCGCTGAATCCGAAGGAAAATTCCTGTCTCGAGTCGTCAAAGACTGGGTTGGAGGGATGTCGCTCGGTAATCTAGCAGACAGCTACTTCACGACAGCGCAAGACGGGAGCAACAGAGACCACACCCAAGCGCTTACACAATGCTGCCAACGCCTCTTCGGATCGATCTTACCAACCGTCTCATGGGGTCTATCGGCGCTTCAGGCACTTGTAATGTCCAGACGCCCGGACGAGGAGATCCCAGGAGACTCACGAGACATTCCTTCCTACGTCTACTATGGAGTCGATACGCGAGAAGCGGTGGCGCTCCGCCTTTTCGGCGTTCCAAGAGCGGCTGCGCTTGCGCTAGCCCAGACGCACGGCGCGGGTCGCGGGACCGAGGAACTCAGACAGTTTCTTGTGAGCAGCTCGCCAAGCGACTGGACTGACGCCTTGGGAACGATCGGACAGTCCTACTACGACGCTTGGCGGCTCGTGGAGCCGATGTCGTGACGGTCGCCCCATTCAACTCCCTGACACAAGCGCCTAGTACGCGCTCGCCGCAACCGATGACCGTTGCCGGTGTCGGGCGTGAGCGCGACATGCGTTCATCTGTGCAGACCGCTGGATGCACAACCAGTACGGCGAACGGCTCCGCGCTCTGGTCAGTTCCGAATACTCGGCGGAGCGGACGGTCTCCCGTGAACCCGTGGGAAGACGGTCACCTGGTTGATCTTGGAGAGTATCTTGGCCTTGCTTCATACCTGCAGCGCCACGACACCCGGGTCAAAGCGAGGCATGCATATGGCGACCTCCAGTCACCTCGGCACGAATTCCGGTGTTGAACACGCCCCTGCCCTCAGACTTGTCCGCCTGCGAACGCCGCACATCCCAGTAGTCGGCAACCGCGGCACGCACCGAGTCGCCATAGTCAGGAAGCTGTGAAGGCATACGACTCCTTGGGTCTGGCCAAAGCAACTCAGAGCCCTCCTTAGCATAGGTGAACTCGGTCCATCGCCCACTAGCAACGGCATCTGAACGGGGCACAAGCGCGAGGTCTCTGACTCACTCGACCCAACAACCTCAGCGGACCATTAGGGTGACGGTCATGAAACACAGTGGTCGAGCGGAACCCATGCGCATCAAGAAACTCGAATTGTGGAACTTCAAGGCCTTCGAGAGGTTCACGATGACTCTTGGGACCAATGCCTTCTTGGTCGGACCCAACAACGCTGGTAAATCAACCCTGATCGCGTCCGCAAGAGTTGCGGCAGGGATGTTGGAGCACGCGTCCCGGAGGAAGCCGACCTGGCATCGAAGACACGGCATACTTCAGGTGAACACCCNCTCACTGCGCGCGGACCAGTACGGCCTAGTGACAGCGAACTGGTCGACTTCGGGTACGGCTCCGAACCGCCCTTGCATATATGCCCGCTCGAGGTTGACGGACTTACGGACTCGCTCGCCTCGATACTCGGCAAGAGCCACTAGTTGGGTCATACCGTCGCTGTCTTTCTCAGTGAGCCAGACTTCGTCGCGGTTCAAGTGGTTGAGCAGAGAGACATCATGCGTCGTGAATATGAGCTGAGCGCCATGCGGGTTCCTGTCCGGATCGTGGAAGAGTCCGAGGAGCTGTGCCGACAGCCGCGGGTGCAGGCTCGCGTCGATCTCGTCGTGGACCAGTATCCCCGTCCCGCAACGCGGTCAGCACCGGGCCAATCAGAGCGAACATGATTCGGATACCGGCAGATTCCTTATCAAGCCCGAATTCGAAGGCTCCATCGCGAACCGAACGCACAAATCGGATCTCCTCGAAGGTTTCACCACCCCCGTCAAGCAACGTAACGAGCTTGACCAAATCGATACTTGGATCAGCCATTTGCAACAACCACAACGGGCGTGACACGTCAGCAGACTCCGAAACCCGCTGAGAAGACTGGCCGTTTTCCTCCTCGAACCACCGATCCGACGAAGACCTCAACTGTCGAACTCGATAAAAAACCCGGCTTCTCCCGAAAGGTCTCAATCCAATCATGTGCATGTCAACTAGGGCACGAGCGACGCGTCCCGGACCCGAGTCTTCGAACCGCATCGCCGCCGATAGAGCGAGCGTGGTTGGTGTGAGCAGTTCTCTGATCCCGCCTCCGGCCCCATAACCCTCCCGAAAACGGATCTCCGGTCCTTCGCGCTCGAACAGCATCCGCCGCCTTCGCTTGGGATAACTGTGCGGACTCTCGTAGCGCACCTCGGTGTCAAGCTCCAGCCGATACTGATGGCACACCTCGTCAACCATGATGTCGACTTCGAAGGTCGATGCTGAACTAGGTCCCGACTGGAACCGGTGGGGTCCCGTGGGACTTCCTCATCCCGCCCTCGTAATGACACTCCAACTGCATTCGATAGCCAATCGAGGGCATCGAGCAGGTTGGACGTTCCCGAGGCGTTCGGCCCATATATGCCCGCGACGGTCAGGGCCCTCTCGTTGAGGAGTTCGAAACTGCGCGCAGCCGGACGGTCTTCGTCTACCGCGATCATCGACAACTCGACTGGCTCCATGATGGAGCGATGGTTCGACACCTCGAATCGTAAGAGCATCACTGTCCTCCGAGCGGTGACTCTAGCATTTTCCTCGAGCCCGGGGAGGTCCACATCAGGAAGCTGACAAGGTGGGCGGTTGAAAGGGACCGTGCCGCCAGAAGCACCCAGCGCGGAAGTGACCGCCACTGATTGATCGTCCTGCGCCGGGCGCAGCATCAGGCGAGTGGCGCCGATGCACACAATCCCGCCGACAGGAAACACCACCTCGACGCCCGGCGGCGCAACACGACCGTCCACCGAGGTGCCGTTGCGCGAACCGTGGTCGATGATCTCGGTGGCCGAGATGCTGCAGTGGCCGGTCGACACGGCCGGGTAGTTGAGTTGCACCTCGGCGCCGGTACCTCGCCCCACCAGGACCGTCCCCGACAGGGGGAACGGATGGGCCACGCCGGCCCGGACTCTGCCGATGACGGCGAGGGTCCGGGCAGTCGGCGTGGCTGGGGTCTGATCCTGCGTGCGCTGTTCAAACCTCCGTTGACGCCGAGGGCAACCCGCAACACCCAGGTCACGTGCGGAACCAAATCACGCTCGCGCTCGACAACCTCGAGGCGGTTCTCAGCGCTGCCGACATGGGGCTCTGCGACCTCACCCGCCTCAATGTCTACACCACGGATATTGACGAAGCCATTGCGAACTTCGATGTGCTCGCCGCCCGATTCGGGCCCGTCGGTGCCTCTCCCCCAATGAGCCTGCTAGGTGTCACGAGGCTCGCCGTCCTAGGACTCATGGTCGAGATCGAGACCACCGCCGCAGACTGACCGTCTTCAAGTCGTGTCGATGGTTGCCTCCCAGTCGTCGGCTTCCTCGTTCTTGCTCCAGGTGATGGAGGTGCTTAAGGTTCTCCAACGACGAGCAGTCGCAGCGAAGCAACGGCGAGTTCGGAGAGACCTGGTGCCTCGGTGAGAGCGATGATCGTTCGCCGCTCGCTCCTTGTCAGGTCAGCACGTTCACGGTCGGCCACGCCAAGGAGTCTGGCCAATGAGTCGAAGTCCCGTAAGTGCTTTTCTCGACTGGCTGCTGATTGCGAAGCGATCTTCACGACCGCGGCTGCCTTGCCGAGCAGTGCTCCAACGATGCCTGGGCGACGAATCTGCACAGCAACACCATCGACCTCCACAACGACCACCCCGCTGCGGGCGAAGGCTTGGGTCGTTCCCGGTGCCTCAATCGTCCGGCCTGCACCGAGACGNAGCCGGGCCTTTGCANCAACGTTGTCGGGGGCCAACACGTCGATCATCGCTGCCTGACGTCGATAGCGATGGGCCGTGCCCTCTGGCCCGGGCGAATCCTGACCGAACCCGGCGTTGACGAGCGTCGAGTGAATCCTTTCTAGGCCTGCTGGCTCAGCCCGCAGGTTGACGACTACGTCAATGTCGTTCGTCGGCCGAATTTCGTTTGCGTTGCGTTCCACCTCGTGCAAGAACACCATCTGGCCACCAACCAGCAACCAGTTTGCACCAAACGCAGGGGCAAGTTCGACTAGGGCCGACCACGACTCCGCCTGTCCGCCGAGCAACGGCGGCAGGACGATCACAGAAGACTCAACCACCAGTCTCGATAAGGTTCTTCGCCGCGATCCAATGGCGAGGGTCACCAGAGTCCATCAAGTCCAACGCCACTGCAGCAGGGGGTGCTAAACGCGCCTTCGCCTCACCCTGATCAACTGCGACACCCTCAGCGAAAGGCCACACGTCATCAGGCACGACACGAAGGATCACATTGCCGAGCTGATCTGGAACCGCAGCTACCAGCGCAGCGATCCTATTGTTCAGTGACACCGAAACGTAAAGGTAGGCCACTGCGTCGTCGCCTCGCAGCAGTTCGCCGTAGCCGTTCGCAGCGACCGCGCCACTGACCATGGCCCCATCCTGCCGGGATACGAATTCGAGGTCGGCACCGCTCATTTCGTAGCGATGAATCACTCCTCGGTTGCGATACCTGCTGACATTCGGCAGATCCACCTCGACGGCGGCGATCGCCTCCCACGCACGCAGCGCACCCAGCGGGCGCCCNCGACGGTTCGACAACTGTCGGCGCGAATCGATCGACCCCCGCGAAACCGCCCAAGCGTTTCCGAACCTTACGCCCCGAACGTCTCCTGCCACCACGAGTTGGCGAACACGCTCAGAGGAGATACCGAGCAGCGCAGACGCGTCTGCGAGCGAAAGCAGGTCTGAAGCCATGTCCGTATAATATTGGATTCTTCCAATATTTGCAATGGGTGGCTAGCAAACATCACCGCTAATTCCGTCTAGCGACCCGTGCCGCAGCACACTATCAATCCGCAACCGAAGGGCCGCTGTCTCGGGTTCGGCGACCACCAGCTTCACCAGTACCGACGTGTCTAGTAGAACGCCACCTCAGTGACGCTCGTCGTGTCGCATCTCCAACAGCGCCTGAGACAGCGCTGGACCGCTTTCGGGGACCGGCAGAGTCGCTGGATCACGGCGAGCCGGGCGGGCGCGGCCCGAATCGATCAATGCGCGCAACCGTGACTTCGGGATCGTGGTCACCTGGGCGACCGGACACCCCCGATCAGCAATTGTCACCGTTTCACCAGAAGCAGGGCGGCCTCCGTTGGCGGGTGTGGTAGGTGCTCAAGTCGTGGGCGCGATGCGAAGCGTCTTTTTGCAGCGGTATGCACAACTCCCCTGCTACCCCTTTCACCGTGCTGACTCGCCGTCTCAGTTCGTGCCTGCGCCCGCGTCGGTGTGCCATCAACTGCCGCGACCAGCGAGCCCGAGGGCCTGACGGACAGCGAACTGGCCGACATCGGGACCCGCCTCCCACGTTTACGCGCAGGCTCTATGTGTTGCGCATATTGTGCATGTCGACTATTGTGTCTAGATGACCCAACCGACCAACGTGTTGCTTGATCCGGCCTTGAGAGCCGCAGCCAAGCGTCGGGCGCACGAGCGAGGTCTCAGCCTTTCTGCCTACATCCGAGAGTTGATACGGGACGACGACGCTGCCGCCGCCGCCCGCGCTGGTGACATCACGCCACTGATCGGCTTTCTTGGCACTGGTGCTGAACCCAGCGACATCGCGACCAACAAACACGAGATGATCCAACAGGCGTTCAGCAAAGCACCCGATCGCAAGTCGTCAACCGCGACCGGCCCAGAGTGAGCCGAGTCTTCGTTGACACGAGCGCCCTGGTACGCGCGCGCCGCAACCGATGACCGTTGCCGGTGTCGGGCGTGAGCGCGACATGCAAAGGTATGCCGCGACTCGTGGATGTTCCGGGAACCACGATGACGATCCTGAGGTTGGGATGATGCAAGCGGTTGTCCGAGACGATGACTGCTGGCCGAATGAAGGTCTGTTCAGGATCCGCCGGATCGGCACCGAAGTCGACAAGCCAATTCTCTCCCCGGTCAAACTGCCCCTCAGCGTTCATCCAAAGCCGT
>JGI24797J26694_1001588_pt1 | contig 12423 bp, 9 predicted proteins | sample PinacodermPK_FD_26694 | JGI IMG/M metagenome (IMG submission 26694) | reverse complement strand
GGCGACGCCTCGAAGCCGTAGCCCGCCACTTCTTGTTGATGTCGGCCACGCCCCACAACGGCAAACCCGAGGACTTCCAGCTGTTCATGGCTCTTTTGGACGGCGACATGTTCGCCGGCAAGTACCGCCGAGGCGCCCACAGCGACAAGCCGGCCAAAGACCTGATGCGCCGCCGCATCAAAGAAGACTTGCTCCGCTTCGACGGCACCCGGCTATTCCCCGAACGGGAAGCCACCACCGCCAAGTACACGCTGAGCCCGGCCGAGCACGACCTGTACGAGCACGTCACCGAGTACGTCCGCAACGGAATGAACCGGGCCGAACAGCTCAAGAAGGAAGGCGAGGGCCGCCGCTCAGCCGTGGTCGGTTTTGCCCTCACCATCTTGCAGCGGCGCCTGGCATCTTCACCTCGGGCCATCTTGCGCTCCCTGGAGCGCCGACGCGATCGCTTGTCGGCCCGCTTGGCAGAAGCAGTACAAGCACGGGACAACCCGGCTTTGGCCAGCAAAGACGAAATCGAAATGCTGGGTCAGGTTCCAGAGGGCTTCCGCCCGTCGGACTTCGACGAGTTCGATCCCGATGAGCTCTTGTCCAGCGAAGAGGAGGAGTTCGAAGAGCAGATCGAGGTCGAGGCCACCCCCGCCCGAACACTCGCCGAGCTGAGGGCCGAGATCAGCGACCTCGACGGCCTCGTCCAGCGCGCCCAGGTCTTGTACCGCCGGGGCGACGACCGAAAGTGGGACGAGCTGTCCAACCTCTTGCAGAACACGCCCGAGATGCTCGACGAGCACGGTCGCACCAAGAAGCTGATCATCTTCACCGAGCATCGGGACACGCTCGACTACCTCGTCGAAAAACTTGGCCGCCTTCGGGGACGAACCGACGAGGTGGTCGACATCCACGGCGGTGTTCGCCGCGAGAAGCGCCGCCAAGTGCAGGATCAGTTCACCCAAGACGACCGAGTGCGCATCTTGGTGGCCACCGATGCCGCCGGTGAGGGTCTCAACCTCCAACGTGCCCACCTGATGGTGAACTACGACCTTCCGTGGAATCCCAACCGCATCGAGCAGCGATTCGGACGCATCCACCGCATCGGCCAAACCGAGGTGTGCCGGCTTTGGAACCTCGTGGCCGAGAACACCCGCGAGGGCCAAGTGTTCGAGCGATTGCTGGAGAAGCTGGATGAACAGCGAAAGGCCCTGGGCGGCAAGGTGTTCGACGTGCTGGGAGAGGCATTTTCCGACAAGTCGCTGCGAGAGTTGCTCATTGAGGCAATCACCGCCGAGGAGCCAGCCATCCAACAACTCCGCATGACGGCGGTGTTGGACGCCACGGTGGGAGACCGGACGAGGGAGCTGATCCAAGATCAGTCGCTCCTCTCCGATGAGCTGAGCGATGCGGTGATCGCCGACATTCGAGAACGGATGGAACGGGCCCAAGCCATGCGCCTGCAACCCAGCTTCATCCGGCGGTTCTTCTTCGGGGCGTTCGACTTGCTGAACGGCAAAGTCACCAAGCGGGAAGCGAATCGCTGTCAGATATCCCGAGTGCCCCAAGCCTTGCGGAACTGGGATATCGGCCATGGCCGAGGCCGGCTTCTCCCAAGCTATGAGCGCATCTGCTTCGAGCGTGAAGAGATATCGGTTCCCGGGCGGCCCATTGCCGACTTGGTTTCACCCGGCCATCCCTTGCTCGATACCACCATCGGCGCGCTGTTGGAACGCCATGGGTCGCTCCTCCAAAAGGGCAGCATCTTGATCGATCCCGAGTCCACCTCCGAAGTGCCCAGAGTGCTGGTATTTCTAGAGCACGAGATCGTCGACGGCACCGCCGTCAACGGTGGACATCGCAGGGTGGTGTCCAAGCAATTCGAGTACGTGGAGATCACCGAAGACGGCGAAGTCGAAGACGCCGGTGAGCACCCCTATCTGGACTGCCGCTCCCCCGATCCCGACGAGCTCCAACTACTGGCCCCGTTGGCAGATGTCGATTGGGTTCGGGACACGCTCGCGGCCACCGCTCTCAATCACGCTGTCGAACACAACGTCCCCTCCCACGTCGCTGATGTAGAGGGCCGAATCCACTCCCAAGTTGACCGGACCCTGGAGGCCGTACGCCAGCGCCTCACCGAGGAGATCAGCCATTGGGACACTCGAGTGCTGCGACTCAAAGACGACGAGTTGGCCGGCAAACCCAACGCCCGCATCAACTCAGCCAGGGCACGACAACGATCCGAAGAAGCTCAGCTGCGGCTGGAGCGGCGAGAAGAAGAACTAGCCCGTCAGCGCAAACTCTCGCCGTTGGCCCCCCGAGTAGTCGGGGCCGCCTTCATCGTTCCCGAGCGACTGCTCGCCAAGCTCGGGGGCACCCCACCACCCGAGCACCCCATCGACACCACCCGAACTGACCGCCTCGCCGTCGATGCCGTCCTAGCCGCCGAGCGGTCCCTAGGCCGAGAGCCAATCGAGATGCCCCACAACAACAAGGGCTTCGACATCGAAACCCGAAACCGAGATGGCCGCATCCTCACCATCGAGGTCAAAGGCCGTGTGGCCGGAGCCCGCGACTTCTCCATCACCCGCTCCGAGATCATCTGCGCCCTCAACAAATACGACCGCCACATCCTCGCCCTCGTCGAAGTCTCCGAAGACGACACCACCACAGTCCGCTACCTCTACGACCCCTTCACCGGAAGAGAGGCTGAACCCAGCCCCGCCGAATACAAACGCACCCTCGACTGGCAGACCTACTGGGAGCTTGCTGAATCGCCGCGGTGACGGCCTACGCCCTCCCACCTGAAACTCCAAGCAAGCAAATCGACAGCACTTCAGCATCTCGGCTGCGGAAGGCACGCGGCCAAACAGCCAAACAGTTCGCTAGATTGCTCTGGCAAACCAAGCTCGTGGTCTGCGAAGATGGTTCGTCCTACTGGCACTATGGATGCGAGACAGGAACCTGATCAGTGGCAACAAGCAGGCACTATAGCGACGACGAGCTTGCCGAGCTTCGGTCAGCGCCAAAGCGTGTGACCAACCCGGGCGCACACTGGAAGGAAAAGCCTGGGCATCGTCAGCGCAACTTTCGAGCATGCGACCAGCAAGACGACTCAGTTCGCTTCTCGATTTACCAACGACAGAGTCTCCACGACGACAACGACTTCTCTTGTGGGATCGAATTCATCCCCAGGGTTGGGGCACGTCTGACCTTGGCACGCTACAACGGGCCAAGCCATCGGCACGGTGAGATTGTCTATCGTCCGCACATTCACCGCACCACAGCTACAGCGATCGCGGCAGGCAAGAAACCTGAGTCAGAGGCGGACGAGACCGACCGATACACCAATCTCGAAGGTGCCTTGAGATGCTTGGTTGAGGACTTCCACCTAAAGGGGCTCAGCATCTCGAACAACAATCAAGCGAGTCTCTTCAATGGCCCTTGACAGAGACGCCCTAAGAAGGCTCCTGTGCGAACGCCTCTGCCAAGAGGTAGACGTTGAGCAACGCCCAGACGGCGAGTTCATGCTGCGCACACACTTCGAGTTTCCCGACGGTGACAGCTACCCCTTCTATTTGGCGGAAGCTCCCTCTGGAGGACTCCGCCTCTCAGACCGCGGCCACACCCTGATGCACATCAGCTACGAGCACGATGTCGACTCTTTTCTTGATGGAACTCGCGGAATGCTCATGGAGCGAATTACGTCTGAAACCGGTCTTGTGCGAGAAGACGGGGCATTCCACCTTGAGACATCCGCGGAAAGACTCTCCGAAGCCATCTTCACCTTTGGGCAGGCATTGACGAGAATCTACGACTTGACATTGCTATCCCGCTCAAACGTCGGATCGACCTTCTACGACGATCTAGCTGACTGCCTCTCTGGTCTTGTTGATGCCGAGAGGATCCAGCGTGATTATCAGCCTGAGGTGCCCAATGCCGAGGCCTATCCTGTGGACTACCGAATCAAGGGCCAAAGCGATGTCCCGTTGTTCCTCTACGGAGTGCCTAACCGCGACAAGGCGCGGCTGACAACGATCATGCTTAGCTATTTTCACCTGCATAAGCTCCAATTCGAATCGATCATCGTATTCGAAGACCAGGCTGAAATTCCGAGAGCCGATCTCGCGAGGCTTTCAGATGTCGGTGGAGACATGATTTCTTCGCTGGACGCCACCGACGATCTCGCCCGGAAGCTCGAGCAACGAGCGGCCTAATTCACACATTGGTGGATAGGACTTCGATTTACGCTCTCACTAATCGCGCGCTGGCCAGACTACACATAGCACTACCGAGCATTATCCAAAAGGGCGAGCACTGGCAATCGGTGAGGCCCGGTAATATTTTCCTAACTAGAATAGTTTAGATGAGACTTATGATCCAAGTAGAGCACTCGGCCCTTATATCTCTTAGCACCAAGTGTTATATTAACCAATTCCATTGGCTCCTGCTATCCAATTCGCAAAATCAGGTATGACGCCGCCCGGATGTTCTTTGGGGTGATAGGCAACGAACCTGACCGCTGATTCCCAAGTCAAGTGGTTGATATATTCTACTAAAGAAGGGGATATTGTGACATGAGGGTCTTGTTCAGCCGTTAGTGCAGCACAAATGTAGCGACCTAATGGTATCAACAATAGATCTGAGTCGCCGATCGCAAGCCCATCTCTTGGGCCTGTCTTACCTGTCTTCCTGCAATGATTTACTAACGGCGAATCGCAAAAGGAAAATCCAGATTGCCCTTTCATCGGTCTAATAATTTGAACATAGAAGGGTTCGAATATCTCAAGTGATGTGTTGTATATGTGTAGCATTCTGTCGACTTGGCTCAAATTTGAATCTACCATGAATTCACCTCTGACCAAAACTAGTTCTTGGAGTTCACCTTCCCTGGATTCTCTACCATACTCCTTTCGAAACATCTGCTTAAGTTGTTCATCCGATTCTGCCTGTCTGGCATAGTCATCTATAAATTCTGGTTCAAACCGAAGGGCGGCATCTCGAATTGATTCACTTCGAGCAAAGTGCAATGCTGCAATTGCTTTGATGGCTGCGGTGGCTTCAACATCGAGATTAGCGTTAGTATCCGTCACTCGACGCATATTTCGAATCGACATATTCTCTATGCGGCCCCACTCTTCGTCCACTTCATCTCGGAGTTGACCCTTTGAATCAGCAAATGTGCTGTGTGACCTGGCGACAAATGCGTGGCGGATTCCAACTTCCTTGCGGGTACGATTTAGCTTGTCGACCAGAATGATGCGTTCTCCATCGGCAAAACCTCTCTGATAACCCCGTGCCACATAGTGCTGATGCCTTCCCACGACTATAACCCTTCCCTTGCGGAACCGAATATGATCCGATACATGAGATGCCTGCATACAGATCTACTTGCGTGGTGTTCAACCAGCAGTCTCTCAGCGCTGTTCCCTGCTCCCCAACACCATTGCGCAGCCGAGAATTGGCTCTAAGCAAGCCGATTCTCCAATTGCCCGAGATTCTCCTGGCCTTAGAAGGCGCATCTAGGCGAGGGAGGACAAGCTCACACCGAACGGGTAGGGTGCGCGTCCTGTGGGGTACCGGCGGAAGCTAATTGAGGTGGCGTTGCCGCTGGATGCCATCAATGCGGCATCAGCTCGAGAGAAGTCGATTCGGCATGGGCATCCTTCAACGCTCCATCTGTGGTGGTCGCGCAAGCCATTGGCTGCCTGCCGGGCGGTGCTGTTCGCGTCGCTGATAGATGACCCTTCTAGCCAGCCCGACAGGTTTCCCACTGAAGCGGCCCAGAATGCCGAGCGGAAGCGTCTATTCGAGCTGATCGAAGAATTGGTGGTGTGGGAGAACAGCAACGACCCAGAGGTCCTGGTGAAGGCCCGGGCAGAGGTCGCGGCGAGCTGCGACGGTCATCTTCCACCAGTGCTCGACCCGTTTGCTGGCGGCGGCAGCATCCCCTTGGAAGCCCAACGACTCGGGCTGGAAGCGCATGCCAGCGACCTAAATCCAGTTGCAGTGCTGATCAACAAGGCCATGATCGAGATCCCGCCACTCTTCGCCGGACAACCGCCCGTTCATCCGGACCCCGAACGGCCACTCGCGCTTGGCTCATGGCCTGGAGCACAAGGCCTCGCCGCCGACGTCAAGTACTACGGACAATGGATTCGGGAACAGGCCGCAGTTCGCATTGGTCACCACTATCCCAAGGTCGAACTCCCCGCTGAGCATGGCGGTGGCCAGACCGCCGTCATCGCCTGGCTGTGGACCCGTACTGTCACTTGTCCTAATCCGGCCTGCGCGGCAGAAATACCACTGGCGTCGACATGGTGGCTGTCAAAAAAGAGCAGGCAGCCAGTGTGGGTGGACCCCGCCATAGACCCTGTATCTCGCACTGTTGACTACCGAATCGGCACGAATGCCAGCGGCCCACCGCAGGCACCCAAGCAGGGCCGGGCGCAATTCCGCTGCATATTCTGCGCTGCCGCTGTCCCCAACGACTATGTGAAAGCCGAAGCCCAGGCTCACCAGCTTGAAGCCCGTCTCACCGCCATAGTCGCAGAGAACGGTCACAGACGCGTCTACCTGCCACCTAACGCTGATCACGAAGCTGCCGCCCGCAACATCTCCAAACCCCCTAACCCACCTACCGGTGCAATTGCCAACGATCCCCGAGCGATCACGGTCACAAACTGGGGCTTGTCGGAGTGGGCTGACCTGTTCACCAATCGCCAACTCACTGCCCTATGTGTGTTTGCCGACTTGGTGAGCGATGCCCAAGAGCAAGTCCTCGGCAACGCACTATCCGCAGGAATGAAAGACGACCCTACTCCGCTAAGCGACGGCGGCTGCGGTGCAGCGGCCTACGCTGAAGCCGTTTCGGTGTACCTGGCATTTGCGGTGTCCAAGTGCGCAGACAGGGGCTCGGGCATGTGTACTTGGGACATCAGCAGAGGTCTTCGCAGCACCTTCGCCAGGCAGGCGTTGCCAATGAACTGGGATTATGCGGAGACAAACCCGTTCTCTGATTCAGCGGGCAATTGGTCTTCGATGGTCGATTTCGTTCACAAGGCACTGTCTGAAACCCCTGCAACTGGTTCGGCAACAGTGATGCAACGGGAAGCATCATCCCCCAGCGTGTCGCCTGTAGTGGTATCGACCGACCCGCCCTACTACGACAACATCGGTTACTCCGATCTCTCGGACTTTTTCTATATGTGGTTGCGCCGAAGTGTGGGCGGGGTGTTCTCAGAGGTCTGCTCGACTCTACTGGCACCGAAGTCTCAAGAGCTGGTCGCCGCCCCGTATCGCCACAACGGCGACAAGAGACGGGCCAAGCAATTCTTTGAGAGTGGGTTGGAAGAGGTGTTCACCCAACTTCGCGATGTCCAGGATCCTCGGTTTCCGATGTCGGTGTTCTATGCATTCAAACAAGCCGAAACAACTGACGATGGCGGCACAGCGTCCACTGGATGGGAAACCATGCTGGAGGGCCTAATCGGGTCGGGATTCCAAATTACCGGTACCTGGCCGGTACGCAGCGAGTTAGCCAGTCGGATGCGCTCGCAGCAGAGCAACGCTTTGGCATCGTCAATCGTGCTGGTTTGTCGACCTCGGCCTGGCGATGCGCCGCTCACCTCGCGGAGAGAGTTTTTGGACCGGCTCACCTCCGAACTGCCTGATGCACTCTCCCACTTGAGGGATGTCAACATTGCACCCGTTGATCTGGCACAAGCCGCCATCGGCCCGGGCATGGCTATATATTCCCGATACTCAAAGGTGATAGAAGCTGACGGCAACCCCATGGGAGTGAGAGCCGCGCTCGCCGCTATCAACCAAACTCTCGACGAAGCCCTCGAGAGCGCTGAAGCCGACTTGGACACCGATACCCGATGGGCTCTGACCTGGCACTCACAACACGGCTTCCAATCTGGGGACTACGGCCTTGCCGAACAGCTCTCCAAGTCTCGCAATACCTCCGTTGCAGGTCTCGTTACAGCAGGCATCGCCGCCTCCCACTCCGGCAAGGTACGCCTTCTTGCTCGTGAGGAGCTCGACGAAAACTGGAGTCCCGCCGACGATCATCGCCTCACCGTGTGGGAGGTCGTCCAGTATCTGATTCGCGAGCTTGAAATAGGCGGAGAACAACCCGCTGCGGACCTCCTGCGCCAAGTCGGTGGCCTCGTCGAACCCGCCCGCGAACTCGCCTACCGCCTCTACCACACGTGCGAACGCAAGGGTTGGGCCTCCGACGCCCTCGCCTACAACAGCCTCGTCTCCGCCTGGCCCGAACTAACCCGCCTAGCCAACAAACCCCCCACCGACCAGACCACCCTAGGCCTTTAGGCGTCGGCTCAATGTCTGTCAATTGCAATTGCCATCCTCATACTCGAGGGACCGCCTTAAGGTGCCAGCCTTCCCCGGAGCCCAGAAGGCGTAGAACAACATAACTCTTGATATGAGGGTGTTTGGCAATTGCCCATATCTGGTCGAAGCAGCCAAATTCGATGTCTGCCAGTTCTGAGAGTGACGGTACTTGGGAGCCTGCATCTAGGAGATCAGCGAGTTGCCAACCGGCCGAGCCTTCGAGCATCACCGCAAGCCACTTCGCACCAGGCGCGTTCTCCATCTGGCTCTTCGCTGCTTTCCTGTTGATGCAGTTGCGGACAGTCGGCAAGAGCGGATCGAGCCAGCCAAAGGACGAATCACCAGTTGATGCATGAGCGATGATCGCCCCAAGTCCTGAATCAACCGATTCAGGGGTCTTGACCACACTCACTTCCCGAGCGGATTCAGGATTCCAGAAGGACTCTGGATACCAATGTCCTTGTCGTCGGACCCCTTCGACAACCTGAGCTTCGAAGTCATCGTGAGCCAATCCGCCCGGTTGCTGCGCTAGTTCACGAGCCACGCTTTCTAGGAATCCGGGACGGTTAATGATCAACATGGCAGAAACAAGCTGATCATTGGCAGCGACCAGCATCTCCGCTGGTGTACCCCCACCGGTCTCCACACTGCTCAACAGATTCACCAGCGCTTCAACCAGCTCCTTGACAGGCCTCTTCTTGTTGTCGGCGGGATGATGGTCAGAAACCCATACATGCCACTCAAAACACAGCCGCGAGTCCGGCCAGCGCTTTGGCTTATGGCGCTTCATCCCGGATTCTGGATCGATTGTCACCTCAGACATCTGCGCCCAGAAGCTCAATTCGGCCTCGTCAGCAGCCAGCGTGACCTCGACATCGGCTACCCGCCCGTTTGCCAATGTCACCCGCCAGTCAGGCGTTGGCATACCGCCCTCAGGCTTCAGCCTCTGGTAACCCGCTACATCCTCAATTCCGCAGATGGCGTCCATGGCAGCTTGTTCATCAGGTCTGACGCCGTCTTTGCGCACAAGGGACAACGCTACCCGGCTGCAAGCCGAGAGCAGTTTTGATATCCGTATCTGGTTCGCCTTGACACCACGTTGTCACTATCCCTTCGTACACTGCGTGGACTTGTCGAACCTCTAAAGGAGAACTCGTGACGTCAGGAGCCATAGCCACCTCTCTGTTGGCCGCCGCATTGCTGCCCGGCGCCCTCTTCCAGTGGGGCTTCGAACGCAACGCTGGGCGATACGGCATAGGTCTCAAGGACCGTATTTTGCGAGTAACGGGAACCTCAGCGTTATTTCTTGCCATGTTCGCGTGGCCTCTTCACTGGCTCTACGCAAACTACTGGGATCAGATAGCAGCTGGAAAAATTCTGCCCCGACTGATATATGCCATTCCCATAATCTACTTGCTTATTCCTTCAATCATCGGATGGATATACGGCTCAAGTTTGAAGAAAGAAAAGGCATGGGCACGAAAACTGGCAGGTACTAACAGATTCCCTACAGCCTGGGACTATGCCCTGTCTGGACGCAAGGGCGGATGGATTCGATGTCAACTCAAGTCAGGCATTTGGGTTGGAGGCTTGTTTTCTGACCTAAACAGTGGCGAAGACGTCAAGAGCCATAAGAGATCATATGCGAGCGGATATCCAGAAGCTCACGAGTTGTATCTGTATCCCACGGTCCTCATGGATAGAGAGACTGGTGAATTCAAGACTAGAGAAGACGGACAACCATTGCTCGGTATCGGTGGACTGTTGCTGTTCGGCGAAGAAATCGCTATTGTAGAATTCATAGACACACTGGATTGGAATGGGGAGCATGCCTAAGAGACCCAGCCAGGAACATCGTGATTTTAGGGGCGGATACTATCCCACAGAAGTGGTTGTCGGGCCACCACCGCCTGGTCCTGCCTTGGATGCACCGAGGCCCGGCCAGCAGGACCCACCTCCGGCGAGCACGCAAGACTCTGCTGACCCCCCCTCTGACTAACTGTCCTGCCAAAACGACACCCCTAGAATCAAGAGAGCCGAGGGCAGTAGCCCGAGGAAGTGGAGCCCGGTACCTCTCCGGACGGTGAGTGGCCGGGCTCCTGCGCGTCAGGGAAGGCACCGATCTACATCCTTAACGTGCTCAACAAGTTCGCGAGCCCTCTGGCGCCAGTTCCCCCCAGCCCCATAGGCCCATGCCAGGGTATCTGCGATCCACAGGATCGGTTCCTCGCCAGGCCCGAGATGGGCGTAGGTCAAACTGGCTGGCGCTTGTCCAAGGCGCTTCGCTTGAGCAATCTGGGATTCTTCTCTAGCATCCTGGCTGATTTCCCGGCGTTCGAGTACTACCATCTTCGTTCTGCTCACGAGCCCATCCTGTGGATCCCCGATGCGGTGGCGTGGGCTTGGGGACGCGGAGGGAACTGGCGCAGACAGGTCGAGCGTCTCGGCCTCATCAGCAGCCTCACACGAGTCAAGTTGCCATAGACGCGCAAAACCCGGCCGCTCACCGTCCGGAGAGGAGCCGGGTCTACTTCCTCGGGCTAGTGCCTTCGGCCCATCAAGTCTGCCCCAATTGCCATACGAACTTCAACCCTCCGGCTCTACTGCACTACTTCAGCTGGCGTGCGGCCAGCCATTTGGCCTCAAGATGGCGACCTGCATCACTCCTGGCTCGTCATTGCCCAAGAACTCACCGGAATCCCACCGTCGTGCGAACTCTGAACCGTCCACGTTCAAGAGCCGACGGGCTGCGTCGTCGAAAATTTCCCATTGCTCTTCGTCGGAGATCAATTCAAAGCTCACGCCAGCCATTGCCTTGCTCCCTAAGCTCGTTTCGGCCTCGGTAACGAATCATATCGACACCTGGTCTCCGACCGAGGATGGAGAATCGAGACTTTGCGCTGATTTGTGACACCCGCCGCACTACCGGCAACAGGTTTGCAGCCAGTCACATGGAGTAGAAACAGGGCGTGGCACTTTCTAATCATGAGCGGGTGGGCAAGGCGATGGTCTTGCTGGGTGAAGGGCTGGCGCCATTTGTAGCCCGTGAGTGCGAGGTGGAGTTCGGGGAGGACTGGACCACTGGGGTTCAGCGGGCCGACTCCCGGAGCGGGGGCCGGGCTCGCAAGGTGAACCCTGTTGATCCCCAGTTCTTGTTGAAGGTGATGTGGGATGAGTGGCAGACCATTTTCCGCAAGAAATTGGGACGGACGGAGCGCAACTACGTTTCTGAGTTGCAGGATGCCAGAAACAAGTGGGCCCACAACGAGGCCTTCACCGCTGACAGCGCATTGCGGGCGATGGACACGGCCAAGCTCTTGCTGGAATCGGTTGGCGCCGGCCCCCATGCCGCGCAAGTGGACAAGCTCTACCAAGAGTTGTTGCGTCAGCGATTTGAAGAGCAAGCCCGCAAAACGCAGAAGAAAGCGGCAGCGGCTCAGAGCACGGCCCAACAGAAAAGCCTGGCGCAAACCGGTCTGCCCGCATGGCGGGAAGTGGCGGAGCCCCATGACGATGTGGCCTCGGGCCGATTCCAGCTCGCCGAGTTTGCCGCCGACCTGCATCAGGTGTGGCGAGGCGAGGCCCCAATTGAGTACGACGACCCCGCTGAGTTCTACCGGCGCACCTATATCACCGAGGGGCTGTCCAGCCTGATTGCAGGAGCGGCCCGCCGGTTCAGTGGAAGCGGCGGCGACCCTGTCATTCAGCTACAGACCAACTTCGGCGGTGGCAAGACCCACGCCCTGATCGCTCTCTACCACCTGGCAGGAGAAACGCCGGTTACCCAGCTCAAGGGTGTCGAAGAGCTATTGGCCGGCAACGGATTGGAGCTGCCCAGCGAAGCGATTCGTCGGGCCGTACTGGTCGGACACCAGCTCCTCCCTGGAGAGACTTCTGTCAAAGAAGACGGGACCGTGGTCAACACCTTATGGGGAGAGCTGGCCTATCAGCTTGGCGGGGCTGAGGGATACGCCTTGGTGGCCGAAGCCGACCGCACCGGCACCAGCCCTGGGGCGGCCCTCACCGACTTGCTCCGGGAATTCTCGCCGTGCCTGGTGCTCATCGACGAGTGGG
>JGI24797J26694_1001576_pt1 | contig 12473 bp, 10 predicted proteins | sample PinacodermPK_FD_26694 | JGI IMG/M metagenome (IMG submission 26694) | reverse complement strand
GGCTGGAGGTCAGCATGCTGACGAGCCTCGCGGGCAGCGGCAGCGGGCTGGTGGCGGCGCGCCCGTTTCGCTCGCCGCATCATTCCGCCAGCATGGCGGCGCTGGTCGGCGGCGGCAAGCAGGCGCGGCCGGGCGAAATCTCGCTGGCGCATCTGGGCGTCTTGTTTCTGGACGAACTGCCCGAGTTCAATCGGCAGGTGCTGGATTCGCTGCGCCAGCCCATGGAGACCGGGCGCGTGGAAGTGGCGCGCGCGGCAGCCCATGCGACCTATCCCGCCCGCTTTCAGCTGATTGCCGCCATGAATCCCTGCCGCTGCGGGCATGCCACCGATGCCGCGCTGGCGTGCGGGCGGCTGCCGCATTGCATGCAGGATTATATGGCGAAAATCTCGGGCCCGCTGCTGGACCGCTTTGATTTGCGGCTGGATGTGCCGCAGGTTGCGCTGCGCGCCATGCTGGCTGAGCCGCATGGCGAGACCAGTGCGGTGGTGCGCGAGCGCGTGCTGGCGGCGCAGGCGCGCCAGGCAGAGCGCAATGGCAGCGAGAATGGGCGTCCGATTTTGAATCGCCAGCTGGATGGCGACGAGCTCCTGGCGCGCGCGATGCCTGACGCGCGCGGCCGCCGCCTGCTGGAGCGCATGGTGGACAAAGGCGGGCTGACCGCGCGCGGCTTCAATCGGGTGCTACGGGTTTCGCTCACGCTGGCAGATTTGGGGGCGCGCACCCGCCCCAGCGAGGAAGATGTCGCCTGCGCGCTGATGTGGCGCGGGCTGTCGCCGGCGGGCAATCCGGTGGCGCGCCCCGATTGGCAGCGCGAGCAGGCGGTCTGATTTACGCCTCCAGCCCCACCGAGGCGACCGCGGCCATGTGCAGCAATTCGCTGGCGGGGCAGTTCATGCGCACAATCTGCACCGATTTTTGCAAGCCGATAAGCATGGGGCCTATCACGGTCGCGCCGCCCAGTTCCTCCAGCATTTTGGTGGAGATGGACGCCGAATGCACCGCCGGCATGATAAGCACATTGGCGGGGCCGGTGAGGCGGCAAAACGGGTAGGGCGTGCGCGCCGCAGGATTGAGCGCGACATCGGCGGCCATTTCGCCCTCATACTCAAAATCCACGCCGCGCTGGTCCAGCAATTTCACCGCCGCGCTCATATAGACCGAGCGCTCGCCCTCAGGCTGACCGAAATTGGAATAGGACAGAAACGCCACCCGCGGCTCAAAGCCCAGCGCGCGCGCGGTCGCCGCCGCCTGGCAGGCAATGTCCGCCAACTCCTCGCTGCTCGGCATGTCAATCACATTGGTGTCGGCGACAATCACGGTGCGCCCGCGCATAATCGCCACCGACACGCCAATCATGCGCTTGCCGTCCTGCACCTCAATCACGCTGCAAATCTCCTTGAGCGCAATGGAATAATGCCGCGTCACGCCGGTCACCATCGCATCCGCATCGCCCAGCGCCAGCATGCAGGCGGCATAAATGTTGCGGTCATTGCTGACCGCGCGCTGGCAGTCGCGCTTGAGCGCCCCTTGCCGCTGCAATTTGTCGTAAAGATAGGCGGTGTAGGCATCCGTGCGCTCCGAGGCGCGGGTGTTGGCAATCAGCAAATCCGTGCGATTGCCCAGCCCCAGCGCCTGCATCGTCTCCTGCACAATGTCATAGGTGCCGATAAGAATCGGCTCGCCCAGCCCCATATCCTTGTAGGCGAGCGCGGCGCGTATCACCTGCTCCTGCTCGCCCTCGGTGAAAATCATGCGCTTGGGCGCGCGCCGCGCCTTGGCGATGATGCCCTGGCGGATGCTGGCAGCGGGGTCAAGGCGCGCCGAGAGGCGGTCGCGATAGGCGTGCATGTCCACCATCGGCAGGCGCGCCACGCCGCTGTCCATCGCTGCCTTGGCGACCGCGGGCGGAATGTCGCTGATGAGGCGCGGGTCAAACGGCGCGGGGATAAGATAATGCCGCCCAAAGCGCGGGCGCTGCGTCTGATACGCCATCGCCACCTCATCGGGCACATCCTCGCGCGCCAACAAAGCGAGCGCATGCGCGCAGGCAAGTTTCATCTCATTGTTGATCTGGCGCGCCCGCACATCCAGCGCGCCGCGAAAAATATAGGGAAAGCCCAGCACATTGTTGACCTGGTTGGGATAGTCCGAGCGCCCGGTCGCGATAATGGCATCGGGGCGGTGCGCCATAATCTCCTCAGGGCGCATTTCGGGTTCAGGATTGGCCATCGCAAACACCACAGGGTTGCGCGCCATGCGCTTCAGCATCGCGCCGCTCAGCGCGCCCTTGACCGACAGCCCGAAAAACACATCCGCCCCCTCCAGCGCATCGCCGAGCGTGCGCGCTTTCGTGTCTGCCAAATGCGCCGATTTCCACTGGTTGAGCCCCTGCTCGCGCCCGCGATACAACACACCGCGCGAATCGCACAAAATGGCTTGCGTCGCTTTCAGCCCCATGGCTTTTGCCAGTTCCAGACAGGCAATGCCCGCCGCGCCCGCGCCATTGACCACGAGTTTAATCTGGTCCAGCGAGCGCTGCGTCAGATAGAGCGCATTGATAAGCCCCGCCATGGCAATGATGGCGGTGCCGTGCTGGTCGTCATGAAACACCGGAATCTCCATCTTCTCGCGCAATTGCTGCTCAATCAGAAAACAATCCGGCGCCCGCACATCCTCCAGATTGATGCCGCCAAACGACAATTCCAGCGGCGCAATCGCCTGCACAAAGGCGTCCGCATCGGTGGTGTTGACCTCCAGGTCAATCGCATCCACATCGGCAAAGCGCTTGAACAAAACCGCCTTGCCCTCCATCACGGGCTTGGCTGCGCCCGCGCCCAAATGCCCCAGCCCCAAAATCGCGGTGCCGTTGGAGACCACCGCCACCAGATTGCCGCGCGCCGTGTAGTCGTAAATCGCCTCCGGCTCGCGCGCAATCGCCTGCACGGGCGCGGCCACGCCGGGGGAATAGGCGAGCGCCAAATCGCGCTGCGTCACCATCGGCTTGGTCGGCGCAATCGCCAGTTTGCCGGGCTGCCCCTGGCTGTGAAAATCCAGCGCCTCTTGGTCAGTGAATTGCGGATATTGCCCCGCGCTTGCACCCGCACCCACGGTGGGCGCACCTGCACCTGCGGTGGGCGATTTGGTTGATGGCTTGTCGCCCGCGCGCTTGCCGCGCAAGGGAGATGAGCGCTTTGCGCGCGCGGGAGATTTGGGCTTGGACATGAGAAATTCGTTCGGCTTGCGGCACTGCATATCTTCATAAGGCTTTGCGCTCCAACTCGCAAGAACAAGCTTGTCCCCATGCATTTGCCGCGCCCCCATCGTGTTTATCTTTTGTTTTGCCCATCAAGCGTTTATAGTGCGTTTCATGTCTGCGTCATCAGGGGACTTGTTCGGGCTGAAAACGGAACCGCGGGCGGCGCGTGCGCCGCGTGCGCCTGCCGTAAAGGGCGGCGTGCAGCCGCCCGTCCAGAAGTTAAAGAGCGGCGTGCAGCCGCCCGTCCAGAAGTTAAAGAGCGGCGTGCAGCCGCCCGTCCAGAAGTTAAAGAGCGGCGTGCAGCCGCCCGCCAGTGAAAAGAGCGAGCGCGCGCCGCCAGCGGCACGCAAGAAAACCGCGCCCAAGCGCCTGACACAAGAGCAGGATATCACCCCCATGATGGCGCAATATCTGCGCATCAAGGCGCAATATGACGGGCATCTTTTGTTTTATCGCATGGGCGATTTTTACGAATTGTTTCTGGATGATGCGCTGGCTGCCGCCGAAGCGCTGGATATCACGCTCACCCATCGCGGCCAGATGAAGGGGCGGCCGGTGCCGATGTGCGGCGTGCCGGTCCATGCCGCCGAAACCTATCTGCACCGCCTGATTCGCAAGGGCTTCAAGGTTGCGGTGTGCGAGCAAAAAGAAGCGCCGCATGCGGCGCAGCGCAGCCAGAAAACTCCGCTCAAGCGCGCGGTGGTGCGGCTGGTGACGCCGGGCACGCTCAGCGAAGACAGCCTCTTGTCGGCGCGCGCCCACAATTTTCTGGCGGCGCTGGCGGGTGCGCCCGATGCGCTGGCCTGGCTGGACATGTCCACAGGCGATTTTTTCGTGCGCGCGGGTGCGCCTGCCGACCTCATGAATGAGCTGGCGCGGGTGCAGCCGACCGAGGTGCTGCTGCCCGCCTCGCTGGCGAACCTTGCCAAAACCTGCCAGGAGATTGCGCCCGAGGCGAGCGTGAGCCGCCATGATGCGCCGCCGACCGCGCCCGACCCATCCTCTTATGGCGAGGGGTTTGCGCGCCGCTGGGCGCAGCTGGACAAAGCGGGGCAAAATGCGGGCGCGCTGCTTTTGTCCTACATTGCGCGCACCCAGTTCGGCGCGCTGCCGGCGCTGAAGCCGCCCGCACCCTCGCAGGCGCACACGCCGATGCAGATAGATGCCGCGGCGCGCCGCAATCTGGAACTGACCGCGCGGCAGGATGGCTCGCCGCAGGGCAGCCTCTTGGCGCTGGTGGACAAAACCCTGACCAATGCGGGCGGGCGGCTTTTGGCGGCGCGCCTTGGCGAGCCGTTGTGCGACAAGGACGGCATCCAGGCCCGTCAGGATGCGCTGGCGCAGTTTTTGGACGATGCGCGGCTGCGCGCCGCGGTGCGCACGGCGCTGAAAACATGCCCCGACATTGCGCGCGCGCTGGGGCGGCTGGCATTGGCGCGCGGGGGCCCGCGCGATTTGGCGGCGATTCGCGACGGGCTGGCGACCGGCTTTCGCATCGCCGAAGTGCTGGAAAAAACGCGCGCTCAAGGGGAGGTGCGCACCGCCAGACAAGCGATTCCCGCCGATGCCCCCCTGCAGCGCAAACTAAAGAAAGCGCTGGCAGAAGAGTTGCCGCTCAGCCTGCAGGATGGCAATTTCATTGCGCCCGGCTTTCATCCCGCGCTGGATGAGCAGCGCCGCCTGCGCGCCGAAGGCCGCCGCGTGATGGCGTCCCTGCAGGCGCAATATGTGGCGGCGACCGGCATCAAATCGCTCAAGATAAAATACAACGCGATGTTTGACTTTCATGTGGAGGTGCCCTCGGCGCATGGCGACAAATTGCTGCGCGCCGAATGGGCGGGCGAGTTCATCCACCGCCAGACATTGGTCTCCTCGGTGCGCTTCACCACCGAAAAGCTCAACAAGTTGGCCAGCGCGATTGGCCGCGCGAACGATCAAAGCCTGGCGCTGGAAAAAACCCTGTTTGAAGAGCTGCGCACCGCCGCGCTCGCCGAGCAGCGCATGCTGACCGGGCTGGGCGAAGCCATGGCGGTGCTGGATGTGGCGGCGGGCTTGGCAGACCTGGCAGAAGAGCAGCGCTGGGTGCGCCCGCAGATATTCACCGATGCCCGATTCTCTGTCACTGGCGGACGCCATCCCGCGGTGGAAGCCGCGCTTCTGGCGGGCGAGGGCGACCGCTTCATCGCCAATGATTGCCGTCTGGCGGGGCAGGACCCCGCTGCCGCACCCAAATCGCCACCCAAATCACAAGACAAAAAGCCGCAAGACAAAGCCCCCGCTGCGCCATGCCAGATTGTGCTTTTGACCGGGCCCAACATGGCGGGCAAATCCACCTTTTTGCGCCAAAACGGACTTATCGCGATTCTGGCGCAGATGGGCGCCTGGGTGCCGGCGCGCGCCGCTGAGATTGGGCTGGTGGACCGCCTGTTTTGCCGCGTCGGGGCGGGCGATGATTTGTCGCGCGGGCGCTCCACCTTCATGGTGGAAATGGAAGAGACCGCCGCGATTTTGCGCCGCGCCACGGCGGCGAGCCTCGTGATTCTGGACGAGATTGGGCGCGGCACCGCGACTTTTGACGGCCTCTCCATTGCCTGGGCGGTCGCCGAACATCTGCATGAAGAGGTTGGCAGCCGCACCCTGTTTGCGACCCATTACCATGAACTGACGGCGCTGGAGGCGCGGCTCGCGCGCCTTGCCAATTTTTCCATGGCGGTGGCGGAAGACGATGAAAAAATTGTCTTTCTGCACGAGATTGCGGCGGGCGCGGCGTCGCGCTCCTATGGGGTGCATGTGGCGGAACTGGCGGGCTTGCCCGCATCTGTGATTGCGCGCGCGCATCATTTGTTGCGCGAACTGGAAGCCCAGCATGACAAAAGCGCGCGCCCCGCGCTGTTGCGCTCCCAGCCCTCGCCCAAAGCCGCCCCGCGCCCCAACAAGGCGGAGCGCGTGCGCGCCGCGCTGGAGCAGGTGACGCCCGAATCGCTGACGCCGCTGGAAGCGCTGCAGCTGATTTACGATTTGCGCAAACAGTTGTGAGCATGGCGCGCCGCCTCGCTCTGCCGTCGCTCACGCGCGCCGCTGCGGTGAATGCGCTCGGCACCGGCGCGAGCCGCCTCACCGGCTTCATGCGCGACATTGCGCTCGCCCAGACGCTGGGCGCAGGGCTGGCGGCGGATGTGTTTGTGGTGGCGTTTCGCTTTCCCAACCTGTTTCGCCGCCTGTTTGCGGAAGGCGCATTCAATGCCGCATTCCTGCCTCTGTTTTCCGACGCCCTGGCGCAGAGCCGCGCCGCGGCGCAGGCGTTTGCCGGGCAGATTTTCCTGTGGCTGTTTCTGGCGCTCAGCCTGTTGTGCGCCGCCGCCATGCTCGGCATGGATGGCTTCATCTATCTGATTGCGCAAGGCTTCGCCGCGGAGCCCGCCAAACTGGACCTGGCGATAACGCACAGCCGCATCGCCTTCCCCTATCTGTTTTTCATGGGGCAGGCGGCGCTGTTCGGCGCGGTGCTCAATGCGCAAGGGCGCTTTGGCGCGACCGCCTTTGCGCCCATCTTGCTCAATCTGGTTTTGCTGGCGGCGATGGGGGCGGCTGCCCTGCGCGCCGCGGCCCCGCTGCCATGGCTCAGCGGCGGCATTGTGGTGGCGGGCGCGCTGCAATGGGGGGCGCTGTGGCTGGCGGCGCGCCGCGTCGGCTGGCGCTTGTCGCCGCTCAAACTGGTGCGCACGGATGCACAGCGCCGCTTTTTCCAGCTCTTTTTGCCCGGCGTGCTGGCGGCGGGCATCGGGCAGATCAACCTCCTTATCGGCACCAGCATCGCCTCGGCGCAGGCGGGGGCGGCTGCCTGGCTTTATTATGCCGACCGCCTCTATCAATTGCCGCTGGGCGTGATTGGGGTCGGGCTGGGCGTCGTGCTGCTGCCGCGGCTGGCGCGCGCGATTGCGCAAAAACACTATGCGGCGGCGGCGGCGAGCCAGACGCAGGCGATGCGGCTCGCGCTCTATTTTGCGCTGCCCGCTGCGTTCGGCCTGTATTGGCTGGCTGCGCCGATTATGCAGGTGTTGTTTGAGCGCGGCGCGTTCCAGCCTGCCGACAGTGCGGCGGCCGCGGCGGCGCTGCGCGCCTTTGTCTGGGGGCTGCCGGCCTTCGTGCTGGTCAAAATGCTGCAGCCGATTTTTTTCGCGCAGCACAACACCCGCGGCCCGATGTGGGATGGTGCGGGCGGCGTGGCGGTCAATATCGCGCTCTCGCTCTTGTTGTTTCAGGCGCTCGGCCATGTCGCGATTGCGTTCGCCACCAGTGCGGCGGGCTGGGTCACCTTTGGTCTGATGTGGCGGCGGGCGCGCCGCCTGCCGCATGCGCTCTTGCCGCGGCTGCGCGACCAGCTGCGCTTTGCCGCGGGGCTGGCGGCGGGGCTGTTCATGCTCAGTTTTTTTGTGCGCCTCTATATCGCCACCCTGCCGATGCCCGCGGGGCTGGTCGGGCAGCTCGCCTGGCTGGGCGGCGCGGTGGTGGGCGGCGCGATGGGCTTCTTCCTTTTCAGCTTGGCGCTGGGCGGGCGACCGGATACAAGCAGGCAGCAAAGGACGGGATAGCAAGGACGGGAGACCACGGGAGACCTATGCGCAAGCGCATTTTTTCGGGCGTGCAGCCATCGGGCCAGCTGCATCTGGGCAATTATCTGGGCGCGCTCAAACATTTTGCGCGCCTGCAGAGGATGCCGAGTGCCTCTATTGCGTGGTGGATTTGCATGCGCTCACCGTGCCGCAGGACAAGGGCGCGGTGCGCGCCCACACGCGCGCCACCGCCGCCGCCTTTCTGGCGTGCGGCATTGACCCGCAGCGCCATATCGTGTTTGCGCAGAGCCGCGTCAGCGGACACAGCGAACTGGCATGGCTGCTGGCATGCGTGGCGCGGCTGGGCTGGCTCAATCGCATGACGCAGTTCAAGGAAAAAAGCGGCAAGCACAGGGAAAACGCCTCGCTGGGGCTGTATGCCTATCCGGTGCTGATGGCAGCCGATGTGCTGCTCTATCGCGCCACCCATGTGCCGGTGGGCGAGGACCAGACGCAGCATCTGGAATTGGCGCGCGACATTGCCGCCAAATTCAATCAGGATTATGGCGAGGAATTTTTCCCCCTGCCCGCGCAGGTGACGACGGGCGCGGGCACGCGCATTATGTCGCTGCGCGATGGGGCGAAGAAAATGTCCAAATCAGCGTCCGCGCGCAGCGAGTCTGACATGGGGCTTATCTATCTCACCGACAGCGCCGATGCTATTCGGCGCAAGATTCAGAAAGCCAAAACCGATGCCGCGCCGCTGCCGAGCGAGCCGGCGGGGCTGGCGGCGCGCGCGGAAGCCAAAAATCTGGTGGGCATCATGGCGGCGCTGGAAGATGTGGATGAGGCGGATGTGCTGCGCCGCTATGGCGGGCAGGGCTTTGCCGCGTTCAAGCGCGACCTCGCCGATGGGCTGGTCGCCACCCTGGCGCCGATGGGCGAGGATATCACGCGCCGTTTGGCGGACCCGCAGGCGCTGGACCAGTTGCTGGAAGCGGGCGCGGCGCGGGCGCGCGCCCTTGCCGCCGCGACCATGCAGAAGGTGCGGGCGCTGATGGGGCTTTTGGGCTAGCGCACCTTGCGGTGGGCGCACCTTGCGGATTGCTATTCCCCCACAAAGTTCAGGCGCATGACTATTCGCCCATAAAGTGGCGAATGACTATTCTCCCACAAAATAATGCGCGTTGAGGCCGCGCAGATTGAAGAGCAAAATCTCGCTGTGAAACAGAATGTCGGGATAGACATTTTTCGGCAGCGCCACAATGCTGGCAATCGGCGGATACACGCCGCGCACAAATTTCTGCCAGCGCGCGCTGGTCTGCGTCTGATTGAGCCGCAGCCCGTAGGGCGCAAACAGAGCCAGCGGCTGCTGGCGACCGAAGAGGGCGAGCGTTTTTTGCAGCCAGATTTCGGGCAGCAGCGGACGCCGCCCGCCTTGCGCGACCGCCAGTTGGCGGGTTTTGGCATCCAGATTGAAGGGCGGATTGGCCAGCACCAGCCCCGGCGCGCCGCCCAAAATGCCAAGAGGTCGCGCCGCTCCGCAGCGAGATAATTGCCGCACAGCGTCGGCTCAAAGCCCTGATGCTCAATGTCCATGCCGAAGGTGCGAAAGCCGGCGCGCCGAAAGGGCTGCAGCAGGCTGCCCGCCCCCACACAGGGGTCAAACACAAGCGCATCGGAGGCGATGCGGTCGCGCACAAGCGCAAACAGAAACTCGCTCACCGCCGCGGGCGTATAGACGGTCGCATTCTTTTCGCGCCGATAAAAATTATTGCGCGCCACGTTATACATCAGGCATGATAGGGTTGCGATGATGATGGACAGGAGGTGAGACATGAGCAAATCCACGCATACGAACGAAGCCATCGGGCCGCCATGGACCATCTGATTGATCGCGCCACCCGGTTTGATGTGGATGCGCTGGAGACGATTTATCACAAGGATTTTCATACGACTTTGGTGATGCCGAATGGCGAGGTCACCACCTATGACAAGCAAGGCTTCATCGCCCATTTTCGCCAGCAGGCGCAGGACGGCAAGACCCAGCTGAACACATGGGCGGACTGGCATGATTTTCATGTTCTGGGCGACAGCGCGGTGTGCGTGCTGACCCGCAAGCACAGCGGCATGAGCGGCGAGGAGATGAAACTTCTGTGCAACATTGAATGGCGCTTTGAGTCCGGGCGCTGGCAGGTGCTGCGCGAGCAGATATTCCTGCGCCCGCTGGAAGCCTGACGGGCGCGCATGGGGCAAGTCTAGCCGCCCCCGCATGGCAGCGCAAGGACGGCGACGCCAAACCGGCAGTCATGCGGGAGCCATACGGGAGACACAGGAGACACCCCATGCCGCCTCGTGTGCCAGCTCGCAAGCCCTCGCCTCGCAGCCCCGCCGCGCGGCATCTGCCGCGCAAGTTTCTTGTTATCGTGGATGGCAGCGCCGAGGAAAAGCATGCGCTGCGCTATGCGGCGCGGCGCATGGCGCAGCTCGGCGGCACCATTGCGCTGCTGGCGGTGCTGGAGCCGGAGGGGATTGCGCATTGGCTCGGCGTGACCGGCCTCATGCGCGCCGATGCGCGCAAAGCGGCGCGCCGCGTGCTCAATGCGCGCGCCAAAACGGTCCAGACGATTTGCGCCCGCACGCCCGAGACCCTCATTCGCGAGGGCGAAAAGGTGGAGAGCATTCTGGCGCTGCTGGATGAGGACAAAAGCATTTCCACGCTGATTCTGGCCGCCAGCGATGAGAGCAACAGCCCCGGGCCGCTGATTGAAGCGCTGGCGCGCGGCACCACCCGCTTTCCGATACCGGTCACGATTGTGCCAGCGGGGATGAGCGAAGACGCGCTGGATGCGCTGACATGATGGGGTGCGGGCTTGCTTTGGCACGAAAAATGCGCCACAATACTCTCGCACTTTTGCCCGCCAATCTTTGTTTTTCCCCATGTTCATTCAGACCGAATCCACGCCCAATCCGGCCACGCTCAAATTCTTGCCCGGCCGCGCCGTGATGGGCGATGTGCCGCCGCAGGACTTTCCGAGCGCCGCANCGGCGGCGCACACACCGCTGGCGCAGGCTTTGTTTGCGGTCGCTGGCGTGGCATCGGTGTTTTTCGGCAAGGATTTCATCGCCGTGAGCAAGAGCGATGGCGATATGGAGTGGGACGANATCAAGCCGCAAATATTGGGCGTGATGACGGATTTCTTTGCCAGCGGCGCGGAGGTGTTTTCGCCCGCGGCCGCGCGCGCCGCCGCCAGCGACAAGACNGATGAGGNCGATGAGCCCGATGCNGTGCGCCAAATCAAGCAAGTGCTGGAAACCCATGTGCGCCCNGCCGTGGCGCAGGATGGCGGCGACATTGTGTTTGAGAGTTTTGAGAAGGGCGTCGTCTGGCTCAGCCTGCGCGGCGCGTGCGCGGGNTGCCCTGCATCCCTGGTCACGCTGAAACAGGGCGTGGAGCATGTGCTGCAGCATTATGTGCCGGCGGTGCGCGAGGTGCGGGCGCGCGATGCCGCCAGCGGGGACGCGCTGTGACGGCTGCATCCGCTGAACCTGCGGCGCGGGCGCGCTTGTCGGACGCGGCGCTGGCGCAATTGTGGCGCGAGGCGCGCAGCCACAATGCATGGCAGACAACGCCGGTCTCGGACGAGACGCTGCATGAATTGTATGCGCTTGCCAAATGGGGCCCCACCAGCGCGAATTGCAGCCCGGCGCGCTTCGTGTTCGTGCGCACCGAGGAAGGCAAGGCGCGGCTGCTGCCGCATCTTTTGGAGACCAATCGCGAGAAAGTNCGCGCCGCGCCNGTCTGNGCGATNGTCGCATATGATTCGCAATTCTATGACAAAATCCCCGCNCTGTTTCCGCACAATCCCGAGGCGCGCAACTGGTTTGCGGGCAATGAGGCGCTGGCGCAGGAAACNGCGCTGCGCAATGCCAGCCTGCAGGGCGCCTATCTGATGCTGGCGGCGCGGGCNCTGGGGCTGGATTGCGGCCCGATGTCGGGCTTTGATGCCGATGGCGTCAATCAGGCGTTTTTTGCCGGCGAGAGCTGGCGCGCCAATTTTCTGTGCGCGCTGGGGCATGGCGATTCGGCGGGCCTGTTTGCGCGCTCGCCGCGCCTGGATTTTGGCGACGCCTGTCGCCTGCTTTGATGCGCGTGCTGGCGTGCGAGACCAGCGGCGCGGCGTGTTCGGTCGCCTGGTATGACACGGCGGCGCGCGCGCCGAACGGGGGACGCGAGTTTTACCAACCAATGACGCGCGGGCATGCCGAGCATTTGCCGCAGCAGTTGGCAGACCTGTTGGGGCGCGCCGGCGACGCCAACACACCAGACATTCCCGACCGCCTCGCGGTCGGCATCGGGCCGGGCAGTTTCACCGGCGTGCGCATCGGGCTGGCGGCGATGCGCGCGCTGGCGCTGGCGTGGCAGCGCCCTTTGTGCGGCATCGGCAGCATGGCGGCGATGGCGGCGCGCCTCGTGCGCACGCGGGCGCGCCCCCGCGCCCCCTTTCTGGTGCTGCTGGAGACCGGGCGGACGCATTGCTATGCGCAAGCCTTTGCGCCCGATGGTGCGCCCCTCAATGCGCCGGCGCGGCTGGACAAGGCTGGCGCAGCCCGCCTTGCCGCGCGCCACCGCGCCAGGAGCGCGCTGGGCGATGGCGCGG
>JGI24797J26694_1001569_pt1 | contig 12523 bp, 9 predicted proteins | sample PinacodermPK_FD_26694 | JGI IMG/M metagenome (IMG submission 26694) | reverse complement strand
CCACGACCGTCTTACCCGGCGCTCCGCGTCCCCGCTTGCCGCCTGACCGTTTCCCGCCGATGTAGGTTTCGTCCGCTTCGACTTCACCAAACAGGCCTTTCACATCGAGGTCANCCATCAGCTTCCGCAGTTCGTGCGCCATGCGCCATGCCGTCTTGTAGGTCACGCCCAACTGGCGCTCCAGTTGCTTCGCAGGCACGCCATGGCGTGAAGAGGTGAACAGGAACATCGCGTAGAACCAGTCACGCAACGGCGTCCGTGACTTCTCGAAGGGTGTGCCGACGCAGGGGTAGACGTGCGCTCCGCAAAACTGGCAAGCGTAAGCGCGACGCTTGGAAATGCGGTNATACTTAGTCNCTCGCTTGCACTCGTGGCAGGTCGGGCTGTCGCCGTAGCGCAGCTCCATGATCTTCGCCAAGCAGGTATCGCTGTCGGGATAGTCAGCTTGGAACTGGCGGAAGGTGTAAGCCTTGGGCATGGCGTCACCTATCGGCTACACCATGGAATGTAGGCCCTTGCGCCTTACTTGTCAAGAGGGGATAATCGCGTCGCGTATTTATTGCCGTCAATCAGACATAGCGATCTTGCCAGTGTCATATCACACAGGATTATGCCCGTAGACACTTGACACATCCAGAGAGCAGGGCCAGCCGGTTCTCGTCCTTATGGACAGACGAGCAGATCGCAGCCACCACCGGCTCCAGTAGTGATTTGTCAGAGAGAAGGCAGATGGAGTTGAGCAGCCGGCTGGGCTACGGCATTCGCCTCTATGACGACAGCGATCTGCTCCTTACCCCTTCACGGAAGTGCGTTTCAGCGAAGGGGGCAGTCGTAGCATTGATCCAGGCCTTACCATGGGAACCCCCCTGCCGGGACATGGAACTGACCGGTTCCACAGAAAGCAGTGGCGGCACCCCAGAAACAGGCAAGGTGGAACCTATTCTTCTCCAAAGAACCGGAGTTGGAGGCCTTGCCAACCAACATGGCCACAGGGAAGCTTTTACCATGTCGATTCTGAAAGCTTCCCCCCTGGTGGAGGCGCTCCAGACCTACAGCGCCCCTCTGGAAGGCCGGCGCGGCTTACTGCGGCTGGATTTCAACGAAAACACTGTGGGTCCCAGCCCCCTGGTGGTTGCGGCCGTTCGGGCCATGGCGCCGGAACACTACGGCATGTATCCGGAGTACGACAAGCTCAAGCACCGCTATGCCCAGGCGTTGGGCGTGGCCAAGGAGCACGTGGGCCTCTTCAACGGGGCGGATGGAGCCATTCATGCGGTGTTTCAAGCCTTTGGTGCCGTAGGTGAGACGTTGCTCATGGCCACGCCCACATTTGGCTACTACGCTCCCTGTGCTTGCCAACAGGGCATGACCATCCGGACCGTTCCCTATGGACTGCCTGATTTCCACTACCCCCGGCAGGCCGTTACCCAAGCCCTGCAATCCCGACCACGCCTGTTGATGATCTGCAATCCCAACAACCCCACAGGTACCCGTATGGATCCCGACTGGATTCGGGCCATGGCGGCAGCACATGCCAACACCCTGGTTGTGGTGGATGAACTCTATGAAGCNTTTACGGGGGATACGGTGCTGCCGCTGGCGCTACANCAGCCCAATCTGCTGGTGTTGCGTTCCCTCTCCAAAACTGCCGGGCTGGCGGCATTGCGCCTGGGCTTTGCNGTGGGTAGTCCGGGGATTGTGGAGCGACTGGAGCGGGTTACAGGACCTTACGACGTCAATGGTTTTGCCGTGACGGCTGCCTTTGCCGCCCTGGACGACCCCGGCCATGTGCGCTCCTATGTGCAGGAAGTGGGTGCTGCACGGGACTGGCTCCTGCCCCGACTGGCTGCAGCAGGATTACGCCATCATTGTGACGGTGGCAACTATCTGCTGCTCTGGCCGGATCAAGACCNGGACAGTCTGGTGGCAGCCCTCCGGCGACGGGGGGTGTTGGTGCGACCCATGACCGGCAAACCCCTTGTGGACGGCAGCGTAAGGGTCAGCATCGGGAGCTGTGCCCAAATGAAGCTTTTCTGGGAACGTTATCAACAGTGTGCTGCTGTAGCGTAACGCAGTGCCGTAACTCCAAAGTGTGACATTATGTCTACCTAATCATCAAAAATGATGACTGGTTGAGCTGATCAGCACATAAGGATGAATGGCGAGACGTTCACCGGGCCACTCTCAGGGGTGGCCTTTTCTTGAGATCTCAAGAAACCGAATCAACAGGGGCATAGAACAAGAAGCCCATCCAACAAGCCCAGGCAAGGTGGTGATGGCCTTTGAGGATCTCGAATCTACATCCAACATGGTTGAGTATCAGAACCGACTACGTAACCGTTCGATTTCTAACGAGCCTCTGCAGAGGCTGTCATAACTTTTGTCCCGTAGTCTATTGACCTGCTGCGATGCAGTCCTACGGCAACCCTAACGTCACCTACGACTGGTGGGCAGGGAACTCCGGAGTAGCCAAGCGCTCCGGAACCTTCATTGCTGCCCATACAGCCCATGCTGGCCTGATCATGTTTTGGGCCGGATCGTTCACCTTGTTTGAGCTGGCCAAATACGACCCCTCGCTTCCCATGGGCGGGCAAGGCCTGATTGTGTTGCCCCACCTGGCCAGTCTCGGCTTTGGTGTGGGCGAGGGCGGTGTCATTCTTGACACGCAACCCTANTATGCCACTGCTGTTCTGCATTTGGTCTCCTCGGCAGTTCTGGCAGCCGCTGGTATTTGGCACCAATTCCGTGCTCCGGAAGATCTCGGCCAAGCTCAGGGTCAGGCCCGCAAGTTTCATTTTTCCTGGGACGACCCTAAACAACTGGGCATCATCCTTGGCCATCATCTCGTTTTTCTGGGCTTGGGCGCCATTGCCTTTNTCGAACTGGCCCAGCGTGTCGGCATCTATGACCCTGCCCAACAAGTTGTGCGAACCGTGCAACCCAACATCGACCTGGGCATGGTCTGGGGCTATCAGACCAACTTTATCGGTATCAGTCGTTTAGAAGATGTCGTCGGTGGCCACGCCGTCNTATCCTTNATCCTGCTTTTTGGTGGTATCTGGCACATCCTTGTTCCCCCCTACGGATTCTTCCGTAAGGTGCAACCCTATTCCGGTGAGGCCATCCTGTCCTATTCCTTGGGAGGTATTGCGCTGATGGGTTTTGTGGCCAGCTACTGGTGTGCTGCCAACACAACGGTCTATCCGGAAGTCTTCTACGGCAGTCCCCTGGCGCTGAAGTTTTCCTTCTCCCCTTATTTTACCGACACAGTCGATATGGGACCAGGTATGCACAGTGCCAGAGCCTGGCTGGCCAATGCGCACTTCTATCTGGCCTTTTTCTTCCTGCAAGGTCATCTTTGGCACGCCCTACGCTCCCTTGGCTTTAACTTCAAGTCTGTTGAAAATGCCTTCAACGCAATGGAGACAGCCAAAATCAACTGAGGGTAGTTACGCCACCCTGAAAACAACACACTGAACTCCAAAGCTCCAGCTCCGGCTGGAGCTTCTAAAGCACTCCACCGTTCCCCTGCGCCATCAGGGTCACGGTTGCCCGTTGGCGACAAAGCTTTCCGGTTGCTCCTCCACGGGCCAGTCGCTGTTGATGCCGCCGATCACCACTTCTTCCACCCGCACCACATCCTGATCCAGGGTTCTCAGGGCGTTGATCAGCACATCCAGGGCCAGGGCGTCACTGGTGCCCAGGTCCACCCAGATGCGACACCATGTCGCTTGGGTTTCCAAATCACCCATGTTGTGCATCACTGCCGCCAAGCTGGCCTCGGCNTGCTCCCGGTTGTAGTGCATCCAACCGATGTCGTGTCCCTCCTCCTGGACTTGCAGGTTCTCGGCGTTGAATCCACCCAGCTTGCCCAGGTAATACCAACTGTCGAACACCTCGGCCAGATAGGGCTTTTCCGCCTCGGTGAGGGGTTCGGCCAGCCGGACCCAGATCCAACAGTTAAAAGGATCAAATTCACGAAAACGCACATCCATGGGGTTGTGGCCAAGGGGCTCCATCCTGGGCCATGATGGTTGGCGGTTCAGCAGGGCCGTTGGCAACTGTGCTCAGTCTGGAACAGGTGTCCTATCACCCGGCAACAACGCCCCGTCCCCTGCTGCGGCAGGTGTCCATGGCGGCGAGCCTGGGGGAGACGGCCGTGGTGACGGGCGCCAGCGGNGCAGGGAAGAGCACCTTGCTGGAGTTGGTGGCGGGACTGATCCGCCCCAGTCAGGGGCGCATCTGCTGGCAGGGGAAGCCCATGGGACAACGGCAGCGTCATCGGCGTTGTGGCTTGGTNTTTCAATTTCCCGAACGGCATTTTCTTGGCCTCACCANGCGCCAGGAATTGCAACTGGGCCAGCGGCGCCTGACGGAAGAACGCCTCGGCGCGGTCCTGACCCAGGTGGGGTTACACCATGTCTCCCCCAAACAGCCGCCGGAGCGTCTCAGTGGTGGCCAACAGCGACGTTTGGCCCTGGCAGTGCAGTTGTTGCGGGATCCCCAGGTGCTGCTCCTGGATGAACCCACCGCCGGCCTGGACTGGTCGGTGCGGGAAAGTCTACTGGAGTTGTTGCGCCAACTCCGGACAGGGCGGGTGCTGGTGGTGGCGACCCACGAGCCCAAGCTGTTCACTCCCCTCAAGCCCCGCTGCTGGCGGCTCCAGGACGGGGAGCTGGAACCCTGTTAGGCAAACCGGCCAGTACGATCAAGCCTGTTACGATATGGATCGCCTGTTGCCGTGGCCGACCAGATTCTTCGCGCCGTGGCTGCTGACGGCGGCATCCGGATGGTGGCGGTGGAAACCACGGTCTCCACCCGCTATGCCTGCCGTCGCCATGGCTTGTCCTACCTCACCACCACGTTGTTGGGGCGGGCCATGTCCGGAGGGTTGCTGCTGGCCAGCGGCATGAAAACACCCCGGGCCCGGGTCGGCTTGAGGGTTCAATGTCAAGGTCCCCTGCGGGGGCTCACCGTGGATGCCGGTCGCGACGGCAGGGTGCGGGGCTATGTGGCGGCGCCGAATCTGGAGTTGGCGTTGGCGCCCGGGGGCCGGTTTGATCTGGCCCGCGCCGTGGGTAGGGGGCATCTCCAGGTGACTCGGGACGAAGGCTTCGGGGATCCGTTGCAGAGCACGGTGGAACTGGTGAGCGGCTGCATTGGGGACGACCTGGCCGCCTACCTGTTTCACTCGGAGCAGACGCCTTCCGCAGTGTTTGTGGGAGAACGCATCACCCGCAAGGGCATCCGTTGCAGTGGTGGAGTGCTGGTGCAGGTGTTGCCCAAGGCTGCCAACGAGCCTGCTTTGGTTGATCTGCTGGAGCGGGAGTGTGCCGCCGTGGAGGACTTCAGTCGTCAGTTGGAGGACCACCAGGGCAACATGGCTGCCCTTCTCCAATCCCTCTTTGGCGNCCTGAATCCCCAACCTCTTGCCGCGCCCCAGCCTGTGCGTTTCCACTGCCGTTGCACAGCGGCTCGCAGCCGCGNGGCCCTGCAGTTGCTAGGTGTCCGGGAGTTGGAGGAGATGATTGCCCAGGATGGCGGTGCAGAAATGACCTGTCACTTCTGTGCAGAGGTCTACCGCTTCCGGGAGGCTGATCTCCGGGAGGTGATCCATGGGTTATCCGCTGGCGCCGTCAAGCCACGGTGAGAGCCAGTACGAGTTGTACGAGCAGGGCCACCGTGCTGCTGATCTGCAACTCCTGCAAGGGTGACGTCATCGCCAGCGGCTGCGTCAGCAGAGCGCCCATGCCCAACCCCACGGCCAAACCGGNAAATCCCCAGAAGACTGCCTTGAAAAAGCCACCGTTGCGCCACACCAGATTGAAGATGGTGGCGCCTGTACCCAGGGCCAGCAATAAGGAGAGGATGTGGGACGGGGGACCGAACACCACAACCCACGCCAACAGTCCGCCATGGATACATAGCGGTAGCCACAGCTGCTGTCCCTCTGCCAAGGCAAACCGGGGCCACTCCATCGACATCGACACCACGGGGCGCGACCGAGGGCTGGCGGAACGACTGATGGGCAACCGGGGCAGGGCTGGCAGCTTGGGTTGTTGCAAGGGAGATGCCGCCTTGGCTTCCTGTTGGGAGGCGGAGACGGCCCCCTGGCTGACCTTCCCCGCTTGCCGTTGCTTCAGCCGGTCCAGGAGGACGGCGTCGTAGTCGGCTTCAATGCGTGCCTTGGCCTGTGGATCGTCCCCACAGGCCGCCAATTTCTCGGCCTTCGCTGCCTGTACGGCATCAAAACTGGCGTCGTCAGTGACACCGAGCCGCACATAGGGTGAGTCTGTCCCGGATTGGCCTGGTTCCATCAAGCCCATATGCTGTGCTGTACGACAAAGCTTACCCGCTTCCCGAAGGGATGGGGTGCCGGGCTGCCGCCACTGCCAACGTCCGAGCTCCGGAGATGAAGAGATTGAGAAATAAACCCACACATTGCCCCCACCCATGACGCAAAGGCGTCTCTGGCGTGCATAATTGTATTGAGGTGACTCGGCACTCCTCACACGAGGCACAAGAGGACACAACAAGCTCCCATCCGAGTCCCTGGGAGCTTTTTCTACATCCTCTTGACGACGCCTTCCCTCAGCCTTTCCCGTCCACCGGAAACCGGACGCAGCGACTAAAGACGAGGACGGGCAGTTGCAGACAAGCCGTAAGGCAATAGCTTGATGGAGCGTGCGGGGTCATGGCTGAAGGCCTGGCGGTACGCTTTGCCAGAATCGGTGCAGTTGTGACGTTTCCCGTTCCATGCCCCTTGGCTTCCTGGTGCAGCACCTGCAACACGCTGCCCTGACCACTGAATTGGCGCAGCGCACCCGACAGGGGCAACGGCTCTGTATCCGTGGTGGTGCGCGTGTGGCCCGGGCGCTGGTCACCAGTGCCTTGGCACGGCAGCAGGAGCGCTCTCTGCTGGTGATTACCCCCACCGTTGAGGAGGCAGGGCGCTGGACCGCACTACTGGACACCATGGGCTGGCCCACGGTTTTGTTGTATCCCACCAGCGAAGCCACCCCCTATGAGGAACTGGATCCCACCAGCGAGATCACCTACGGTCAACTTCAGGTGCTCGCTGAACTCCTGGGGGGCCAGGAGCCACTGGTGGTGGTGGCCAGTGAGCGGGCACTACAACCCCATCTNCCCCCCAAGGCGGTTTTCCAGGCCAGTTGCCTCACCATGGGACGCGGCAACGGCGCGGACCTGAGCACGCTGGCGCAACGCCTGGGGCGGTTGGGCTACGAACGGGTCAACACCGTGGAGCAGGAGGGCGCCTGGAGTCGCCGCGGGGACATTGTGGACGTCTATCCCGTCAGCGCAGAGCTGCCGGTGCGGCTGGAGTTCTTCGGCGACGAGCTGGAAAAACTGCGGGAGTTTGATCCGGCCAGCCAACGGTCCCTGGACACCATCGAGCAGCTCTGGCTCACCCCCAGGGGCTATGACCCCCTCATTGCCCAGACACTGCGGACTGCCACCCCTCCAGGGTTACAGGCCCTGCTGGAGGATCAGGCACTGGCGGCGTTGCAGGACGGCCAGACGCCCAAAGGGCTGCGGCGGCTGTTGGGTTATGCCTTCCCCCATCCCGCCAACCTGTTGGACTACATGCCCAGCCATGGGCTGGTGGTGGTGACGAACGACGCAGTTGCGTTGCCCATGGCCAGCAGTGGGTGGACCACGCCGCCAGTCACCTTGAGGACCTGCAAGCCGGGATGGACCCGGCGGCAGCAGCCCTGGTGCAGGGCAACCTGCACCTGCCCATGGCCACGTGCCTGGAACGGGCGGACCGCCGGGAGGGGTTTGACCTGGCGGAACTGGACGAAGCGGATCACCATCCCAACCACTTTTCCCTGGCAGCCCGGCCGGTCCCCTGCCTTCCCAACCAGTTCGGCAAGCTGGGCAAGCTGGTGCGAGACCAGCAGCAGCAGCGCACCCACCTCTGGCTTCTCTCCGCCCAGCCCTCCCGCACCGTGGCCCTGCTGGAGGAGCACAACGCCGTTACCCGCTTTGTGCCCAACGCCCAGGACCGCCCAGCCATTGCCCAACTGCTGGATCAAGGCATACCCGTGGTGTTGAAGGCCAAAGGGGTGGCCGAGCTGGAGGGTGTGGCCCTGCCGGCCTGGAAGGTGATGCTGCTCACCGACCGGGAGCTGTTTGGTCAGCAGGCCCTGGCCTCCAGTGGCTACGTGCGCCGCCGCAAGCGGGCCGCAAGCCGCACGGTGGATCCCCACAAGCTTCAGCCGGGAGACTACGTGGTGCATCGCCTCCATGGCATTGGCCGCTTCCTGAAGCTGGAAAAACTCAGCCTCAGCGGTGAGCCGCGGGATTACCTGGTGGTGCAGTACACCGACGGCCTGCTACGGGTTGCGGCGGATCAACTGGGCAGCCTGGGCCGCTACCGGGCCAATAGTGAGCAGCCCCCCAAGCTGAACCGCATGGGGGGTAGCGCCTGGAACAAAGCCAAGGAACGGGCCCGCAAGGCGGTGGCCAAGGTGGCCCTGGACCTGGTCAAGCTCTATGCCGACCGCCACGAAGCCCGTGGCCATGCCTTTGCCACCGATGGGCCATGGCAGGCGGATCTGGAGGGGTCGTTTCCCTATGACCCCACCCCGGACCAGTTGAAAGCCATTGTGGACATGAAGCAGGATATGGAAGCACCGCGCCCCATGGATCGCCTCATCTGTGGAGACGTGGGTTTCGGGAAGACCGAGGTGGCGGTGCGGGGTATTTTCAAGTGCGTCACCGATGGGAAGCAATGCGCCCTGCTGTCGCCCACCACGGTGCTGGCCCAGCAGCACTGGCGCACCCTGCAGGACCGTTTTGCCCCCTACCCCATCAAGGTGGGGCTGTTGAATCGGTTCCGCACGCCTACGGAACGCCGTGAACTGCTCCGGCAATTGGCCGACGGCACCCTGGACGTGGTAGTGGGTACCCATCAACTGCTGAGCAAGGGCACGGTGTTCAAGGATCTGGGCCTGGTGGTGGTGGACGAGGAGCAACGGTTTGGCGTCAAGCAGAAGGAAAAGCTCAAAACCCTGCGCAAGGCCGTGGACGTGCTCACCCTCAGCGCTACCCCCATCCCCCGCACCTTGTACATGAGCCTGTCGTCCATGCGGGAGATGAGCCTCATCACCACGCCGCCCCCACTGCGCCGACCCATCAAAACCCACCTGTTGCCCATGGATGACGAAGTGGTGCGCAGCGCCGTGCATCAGGAGCTGGACCGGGGCGGGCAGATCTTCTACGTGGTACCCCGCGTAGAAGGCATCGGTGACGTAGCAGCCAGGTTGCAGCGGATGACCCCGGGTCTAAGGCTGCTGGTGGCCCATGGACAGATGGATGAAGGCCAGTTGGAAGCCGCCATGCTGGCGTTCAACGATGGGGAGGCGGACCTGTTGGTCTGCACCACCATTGTGGAATCCGGTCTGGATATTCCCCGGGTGAACACCATCCTGGTGGAAGACACCCACCGCCTCGGACTGGCCCAGCTCTATCAGTTGCGGGGACGGGTGGGGCGCAGTGGCGTGCAAGCCCACGCCTGGCTCTTCTACCCCGATGAAGAGAGGCTCACCCCCGCGGCCCGCTCCCGGCTGCGGGCTATTCAGGAGTTTGCCCAGTTGGGCAGTGGGTACCAGTTGGCCATGCGGGATATGGAAATCCGTGGTGTGGGGAATCTGCTGGGGGTGGAGCAATCGGGCCAGATGGAGGCCGTCGGCTTCGACCTCTACATGGACATGCTCCAGGAGTGCCTGGCGGAAATCCGTGGGCAGGACATCCCCAAAGTGGAGGACACCCAGGTGGATCTGCGGCTGCCGGCATTTCTCCCCGGTATCTGGATCGTCGACGGCAACGAGAAGATGGCCGCCTACCGCGCCGCGGCCAATTGTCGGAGCCCGGAAGAACTATTGGCGTTGGCGGCGGCATGGAGTGATCGCTACGGTCCGCTGCCGGCTCCGGTACAGACCCTGCTACAACTCATGGAACTCAAGCTGTTGGCCAAGCGCTGCGGCGTGTCCCGCATCCGTCCGGAGAAGGCCAACGTCATTCTGGACACTCCCCTGCAGGAACCGGCCTTCCGCCGCCTGCGCCAGGGGTTGCCCAAGCATCTGCACGGTCGTCTGATTTACCAGACCGGGGAGACCACGGCCAAGGTGATCGCCCGGGGCCTGGGATCTCTCCCCGCACCACAGCAACTCACCACCATCACGGAATGGTTCCAGGCCATGGCCAGCCAACTGCCGGACCTGGAGCAGAAGAAGGTTCCAGCGGCCTTAAGCCACTGACAACAGAGAGGCGGCCACCGGCATTGACCGTCCCCACTCACCTCGGGTGCTTTATGGTTGTGTGGTGGAGCCTGTCGGTGGTCAGGTTCCTGACGATGTGCTACCGCTCCGTATGCAGGCCCCGCGAACTCCCGCAGCGACCCGGCCGCCGTCAGCCCTGGCGCGCCGCTTTGCTGGGCGCACCGACGTGTTCAGCGCCATGGACCGGGCCAAGGCAGAGGCCCGCCACCGTCACGGCCGTCACCTGATCGATCTCTCCCTGGGATGTACCGATCAACCGCCCCCACCCCAGGTGACGGCCGCCATTGTCCGGCAGTTGGGGCAGCGCTCCAGTTCCGCTTATTGTCTCCACGCCGCCACTCGTCCGTTACGGGTCAGTGTGGCTGCCTGGATCCGGCGCCGCTTTGATGTGACCGTGGACCCCGACACCCAGGTGCTGCTGCTGGTGGGCTCCCAGGAAGGCACGGCCCACTTTCCCCTGGCTGTGCTGGAGCCCGGCGACCACGGTCTCGTTCTGGATCCCGGTTACCCCTCCCATACGGGTGGCTTGCAATTGGCCTCCGCCCGCATTCAACGGCTGCCCCTGCGCCCGGAGGACGGTTGGCGTCCCCCTTTTGCCTCCCTCAGCCATGGAGAGCGGGAATCGTTGCGGCTGATGGTGTTCGGCTTCCCCCATAACCCCACCGCCACCGTGGGATTGCAGGACTGGCTGGACGAGGCCATGACCATGGCGAACCACCACGACATCCTGGTAGCCCACGACAACCCCTACGTGGACCTGGCCCTGGATGGGGAGGCCCCCTGCCTGTTGCGTTCGCCGGGCTGGCAGGAGCGGGGCATCGAGTTTTTCTCCTTCTCCAAGAGTTGGTGCATGGGTGGATTCCGCATTGCCTTTGCCGTGGGGGCNACGCCCTTGATCCAGGCCTTGAAACAGGTGAAGGGCTGGATTGATTTCAACCAGTCCATGGCCATTCAGGCCGGGGCCATGGTGGCGTTGGACGACCTGGAGAATTGGCCGGCCCGTCTCCGTAGCCTCTACCGCTGCCGCCGCGACCACATGGTGCAGGCTTTGGCGTCCGCCGGTTGGCCCATGTCTCCCCGCCCCATGTCTCTCTATCTCTGGGATCGCCTGCCCGGCGCCGTGGGCGCCATGGACAGCCTGGCCTTCTGCCTCNAGCTGGTGCGCGACACAGGTGTGGCTCTCACCCCCGGCAGTGGTTTTGGCGCAGCGGGACGACACCATGTGCGACTGGCCCTGGTGGCGGAGGAACCTCGTCTGACAGAGGCGGCTCAGCGGGTGGGGGCCTGGCTCAAAGCCCTCTGAANGCAATGAAGACACGCCGTCGCCAGGCTGCCGCTACGGCAAGCCGCTANCNCCCGTTGAGCTGCGGCGCCCTTGCGGCCAACCTGCGGACGCAAGGGGCAACCTGGCCGTGGCGGTTGCGGGTGGTGGGCACCTGTGCAAGCACCGAGTCCCTGCTGCAGCGCTGGGCGCCACGTAGAAGCCATGGTCCCTTTGCAGTGGTAGCCCGCCGGCAACGCCATGGGCGGGGGCAATGGGGTCGCCCCTGGTCTGCACCGCCGGGCGGCGTGTGGCTGAGCGCCGCATGGCCTCTCCCCAGGTCGGCGGCGNCGCCGTTGCAGACCGGGGGGCTGGGGTTGGCGGTGGCGGTGGCGGTGATGGAGTGGCTGGAGCGTCTGGGGTTGACCGTTGCCTTCAAGTGGCCCAACGACATCCTGCTGGAGCAGCGCAAGCTGGCCGGATTGCTGACCCGTCGTCAGTTGCGGGGAGGTGTAACCCAACAGTTGGGGCTAGGCCTGGGATTGAACGTGGCCAATGCCGTCCCTGCCGGCGCCGTGGCCCTGTGGCAACGGCTGGGAACACGCACCCCCTCTCTGCCCCAGGCTCAGGCTGCGGTGTTGCTGGCGTGTGAGCGGGCCATGGTGTTACTGGAGCATCCGGCTGCTCTGATACAGGCTTGCCAGNCCCGGCTCTGGCGNCCCCGGGACCCTCTGNCGGGTCCCACNGGCGCTCCCGTTCGTGTGGTGGGTCTCACGCCAACAGGCAGCTTGCGGTTGCGTCGGCAGGATGGGCGCACCGAGGTGGTATGTAGTGGCACATGGTCTCTTCCTCCGCCATAATAGGAGTTCACCCAATTTCCTCACCATGAAACGTCTTTCTTCTTTCAGTCTCCTTCTTTCTGCTGCTCTGCTTGCATCTTGTGGCGGCGGGGGGGGGG
>JGI24797J26694_1001528_pt1 | contig 12809 bp, 14 predicted proteins | sample PinacodermPK_FD_26694 | JGI IMG/M metagenome (IMG submission 26694) | reverse complement strand
GCTCACCGCGCGGCGCGACGTGAAGCCTCGGTGACGGTCGAGAAGCAGGTGGATGGTCCGGCTCCCCTCACCATCCACCACTTGGGAGATCAGGTGCTGCGTCAATCCGCACGACGGGTGTCCAGGGTGGACCCCGGCATCCGCCAACTCTGCCGCGACATGCTGCGCAGCATGTACAGCGCCCGGGGCATTGGCCTGGCGGCAACTCAGGTGGGTGTTCACAAGCAGGTGCTGGTCATTGACCTGGACTCCGAAACCCCCAGCACGCCACCTCTGGTGCTCATCAACCCGGAGATTACGGCCACTGGCGCCTCTGTAGACTCCCGCGAGGAGGGCTGTCTCAGCATTCCCGGGGTCTACCTGAACGTGGTGCGACCCACGGTGGTGGAGGTGAAGTTTATGGATGAGCTGGGGCGCAAACAGCGTCGCAAGGCGGATGGTCTCCTGGGCCGTTGTATCCAGCACGAAATGGACCANCTCAACGGGATTCTGTTTGTGGATCGCGTCCAGGACGGGGAGGCCCTGCAACGGGAACTGAATCACCATGGTTTTGTCCCCGGTGCGGTCCATGCCGTTGTCTAGCTTGTGTCCTTTTCAGTCCGTGTCATGCCCATGAAACCGCTNGCAGGGCTGTTGCTGAGCCTGTCTTGTCTGCTGGGTGTTGCGGCCACGGGATCGGTGTTCGAGTTGGCCTATGGCGATCCCCGGTTGGGTGTGGTGCCCACAGCCGTCATTCTGGCGGTCAGTGCACCGGGGACTGTGCTCACCCTGCTCATGGCCATGGCTTGGAACGGTCGGCCCTCCTGAGGGCTACACTGTCTAGCCTGTTTTGTTGGAACACCGTTTCTGCATGGCTCAAGTCACTGTTGGAGAAAACGAAAGTATTGAGTCCGCCCTGCGCCGGTTCAAACGCCAAGTGTCGAAGGCGGGAATTTTTGCAGAGTTGAAGCGCCTTCGTCACCATGAAAACCATTTCGAGAAGGCCAAGCGCAAGGCCATGCAGCGCCGCCGCCGCCGTTGACCTCTTCCTAAGTCTTCCTTAAGTTCCCGGAGACCATGGGGGCAACCCAGCCCAACCTGCAGCANCCTGGACATAGGTTTTCTCCCATGTCATGGACAACNTTTCACTGGTCAGAAAGCTGCGCCGCTGGTTTGCAGACGGTCTTGCCCACTCTTTTGGTGAACCCGCGGAGGAGCATCGCCTTGAGCCACCGCAGATTGGGGTGCAACCGTTCCACGACGATCCCCGCCGGTCTCGCCTCTGAACATCACGACGCGCAAACCAACCAACCCGATTGGACCCATGATCCGTTAAGCTGCCGTTGTACCAGCCGCGGTTTTTGATGGCAAAGAAGTCGATGATTGCCCGTGACGTGAAGCGTCGCAAGTTGGCACAGCAGTTCCGGGCCAAGCGCGAGGCGCTGAAGGCTGCCTTTGTTGCGGCAGAGGATCCCATGGAAAAGCTGGAAGTCCATTTCAAGCTGCAACAGCTTCCCCGCAACAGTGCCCCCAATCGCCAGCGCAACCGTTGCTGGGCCACCGGGAAGCCCCGTGGTGTGATGCGTGATTTCGGGCTCTGTCGGAATCAATTCCGTCAAAAAGCCCACTCTGGGCTCCTGCCAGGCGTCGTCAAATCATCTTGGTGAGAGCTGGGGTGGCAAAATTGACAAAACAACAAACCACAAACTGAGGAAACAACAAACGTGCAAGGAGAAAATCGGTCATTTTCCTTCGATGGACGCGAGGTTCAATTGACCATCAACCGCTTCGCCCCTCAGGCAGGCGGATCAGTGATGCTTGAGTGCAGCGGCACGGTGGTTCTTGTGACCGTTACCCGCTCGGCAGCAAGGGAGGGCGTGGACTTTTTGCCCCTCCTCTGTGACTACGAAGAGCGCATGTATGCCGCGGGACGCATCCCCGGCAGCTATCAACGGCGAGAAGGCCGCCCTCCGGAACGGGCGACCCTCACGTGTCGATTGATGGATCGGCCCATGCGGCCCTTGTTCCCCAGTTGGCTACGGGACGACATTCAAGTGGTCGCCACATGCCAGGCCCTGGACGAGCGGATGCCCCCTGACGTGTTGGCAGTCACAGGTGCGTCCATGGCAACCCTTCTGGCGCGCCTCCCTTTCGCAGGGCCGATGGCGGCTGTGCGGGTTGGCCTCCTGGGAGACGACTTTGTTATCAATCCAAGTTTTCGGGAAATCGATCGCAGCGATTTGGATTTGGTGGTGGCCGGTACCCCCCATGGGGTGGTGATGGTCGAGGCCGGAGCCAAGCAGCTTCCCGAGCATGACATGATTGAGGCCATTGATTTTGGCTACGAGGCGGTGCTGGATCTCATCAAGCACCAGCGGGAGATCCTCACGGATCTGGAAATCAGGCCTGTGCATGTGGAGCCCGAAGCCACCGACGAGGTGGTGTTGGCCTATCTGGAGTCGCAGTGTTCCGACAACATTCGCGCTGTGCTGGCGGAGTTCAACCTCAGTAAGGCGGGCCGGGACAGCAAGCTCAGCGTCATCAAGTCCCATGTGGCCAGTGGAATCCTCAACCTGAGCGAGGACCACCCCGTGCGCATCGCCGTGGCGAGGAACATCAAGCTTTTCGGCACCAGCTACAAGGCCCTCACCAAAAAGCTGATGCGGGCACAGATCCTCACCGAAGGCCAGCGTGTGGACGGCCGTGCGCTGAACGAGGTGCGGCCCATTTCCTCGGCTGTGGGCATTCTACCCCGCAAGGTGCATGGCTCGGCGGTGTTTCAGCGGGGCCTCACCCAGGTGCTCTCCGCTGCCACCCTGGGGACGCCAAGTGATGCCCAGGAGCTGGATGATCTCAATCCGTCCAACGAGAAAACCTACCTGCACCATTACAACTTTCCTCCCTTCTCCGTGGGCGAGACCCGTCCTCTCCGTTCCCCGGGTCGCCGNGAAGTTGGGCATGGCGCTCTCGCAGAGCGGGCGCTGATACCAGTGCTACCCAATAAAGAAGACTTCCCTTACGTCATCAGGGTGGTGTCCGAGGTGCTCAGTTCCAACGGATCCACATCCATGGCCTCCGTCTGTGGAAGCACCATGGCCTTGATGGATGCCGGGGTGCCCATCAANGCCCCTGTGAGTGGGGCAGCCATGGGGCTGATTAAAGAGGGGGATGACGTGCGCATCCTCACGGATATCCAGGGCATTGAGGATTTCCTGGGGGATATGGATTTCAAAGTGGCGGGTACGGAGAAAGGCATCACGGCTCTGCAAATGGACATGAAGATCACCGGCTTGCCCATCGCCACCATCAGTGATGCCATTCGCCAAGCGCAACCTGCCCGGCTGCATATCCTGGCGGAGATGCAGAAAACCATCGACAAACCACGGGAAGACCTGTCGCCCCACGCCCCACGCCTGCTCACCTTCCGNATCAGTCCCGAGTTGATTGGTACGGTGATCGGTCCCGGTGGCCGCACCATCAAGGGCATCACGGAGCGCACCAACACCAAAATCGACATCGGCGACGAAGGTTTGGTGACCATCGCCAGCCATGACGGCGCCGCCGCCCGCGAGGCCCGGCGCATTATTGACGGCCTGACCCGCAAAGTTCATGAAGGGGAGATGTTCCGCGGAACCGTCACCCGCGTCATTCCCATCGGTGCCTTTGTAGAAATCCTCCCCGGTAAAGAGGGAATGATCCACATTTCCCAACTCTCGGAGACCCGGGTGGAAAAAGTGGATGACATTGTCAAAGTGGGAGATAGCGTGACTGTGCGGGTCCGGGAAATCGATAGTCGTGGCCGCATTAACCTCACCATCCGCGGTGTTCTTCAGGAGGCTTGACCAGCCCTGGAATTGTGCGGCCCTAGCCAGGCCCATGCTGCGGATCACCGGGCCACTGATGCGGATTCAGTGGCCCTGGCTTCACTGCCTTACNCTTCACNTTGGTGATCGGGATTCCCTCTACTGCCCNCGCAACTGCTTGAGTCGCTTTNCCAGATCAGCCGGCGCCTGAAACAGGAATTNCCTGCCCCGTTTGCGACGCTCCACCAGGCCATGGTCTACAAGGGTGAGCAGGTCCGTGCGGGCAGTCTGGTAGCTCACCTTGTGGCTTGTTTTGTGGGAGTGGATGCTGTAACGGAAACCCGGATGCTTCACGCCATGGATCAGCAGCAGCGCCAGTTGGCGATGGTTGAACAGATCCGGATCAGCCAGTTGCTGCTCAAAGCCTTCCAGCTCCTTTTTTTCCGTTGGATGGTGGACTCCAACCGGTCCATGGCTTGACCGATCACCTTGAGTTGCGCCAGCAAAAAGTACGTCAGGTCGTTGTCATCGGTTTCCGTGGCCATGAACGAACGAGCGTACTGGGCAGGGGCCTGTCTCAGAATCGTTGAGATGGAGATGAAGGAAAACAGCCAGTAGTCGTGGCGTAGCATGGCCCAGTAAAAAAGAGCCCGCGCCGTGCGGCCGTTGCCATCCAGAAAGGGGTGGTCATAGGCCAACCAGAAGTGCAGGGCGATGGCCCGCACCACCGGATGGATGAAGGTAGTTGGCGTGTCGCCGTTGGCAAAGGCACACAGGTGAGTCAGCCGCTGCTGGAGTTGCTCAGCCGGTGGTGGTCTATGGACGATCTCTCCATACGGGTCCCCCACCACCACGTCTTCGTCACTGCGGCGCAGCCGACCGGCTGCATCTCCGGGATCAAGGGTGTCCTGGGTGATCCGGCGGTGCAGGCTCAGCACCAGTTCCGGCGTCAGTGTTGTGTCCTGTAACTGTTGCAGCCAACCATGGTCTGAAAACTATTCAGGATCATCCGCTCACCACGGTCCCGCGGCGGCCGGCCGGAACGGATCAGGTTCCTGGCCACATCCCGTGTGGTGGCAGCCCCTTCCAACTGGCTGGAGGTGATGGCTTCCTCCTCCTGTAGCGAGGTGATCAGATAGCGGTCCTGCATCCGGGCGTTGATCACCGCATCCGGAGCGCCAACCCGGCCACCGGCTTTCATGTCGATCCGGTGCAGAGCCTCCAGCAGCTCCGGCGGCTGGGAAAACTTGAAGGGCCGACCGTGGCCATCCTGCAGCGGCAGCTCCTGACTCTGGCGGGCCATCTTCAGGGCAGCCACCACTGCTCGTGCGTGGCCCCCTCCTCCGGCACGGGCCGACGGCGAACGTCATTCCAGTGGGGATAGCCCCTGATCCGCCTGGCGTGCTCTGAGAGTCGCAGGTGGACGGCGAGCAATTCCCTGCTGGTCCCCAGCTTGTGCAGCAGCGCCTCAAAGGGAGGCGGAGCTTGGAACCTGCCAGCGGCCAAATGTCAGTGAACTACTAACTTGATTCAAATTAGTAGTTGGCTGACACTTGCTGCCGCTGCCCTGGGGTTGCTGTCATGCTTTTGCCGCAAAAGGACTCACCAGGACAGCTCGGCTCGCAGGAAAAACGTACGGCCACGAATTGAATCGAGCCTTGCATCGACGCTACCTGGACCTGAGGGATTCACCGAATCCACCGAAGGGTCGCGGTTGGTGAGGTTGAGCACACCGCCCTGCAGCGCCAACCCCTCCATATCAAACACGTCACGCAACTCCAGCGTAAAGTCGTGACCGATCCATGGGGCAAACCTTCCGGTTCCTCCGCGAACATCATTGTCGTAACCGGAAATGGCTCGTGTGTGCCAGGCAGCCACCATATTGGCCCGGCTCATGCGAAATGTGGCATGAACACGGTGGCGGGGAAAATCAGATGGCTGCACGATGCCGTCAATCCTGGATTCACTCTCGGTGACGTAAGCCCAGTGGACATCCAGACCAGTGGCCATATCGCCAAGGCGCCCCAAATCGGTGCTGCCGCTGAGGCTCAAACCGGACATTCTTGATTCACCGGTGTTGACCAGGGGATTCCGGATTTCTGTAATCACATCGTTTGTACGCGTCACCAGCTCTGATGATCCCTGCTGGGCTTCCATATCGACGATGGACTGGGGACTGGCGTATCCTGGAAGATCAGACTGCTCAATCCGGAACCAGTCCGCGGCAAGAGAGACGGGACCCAACTCCATTGTTCCGCCGAAGCCCAAGGTTGTTGACTTGCTTGGCTCCAAGTCAGGGTTGTTGGTGTATAAGGTCTTGGACTGGGTGATGTGACAGTTCGCTTGCGGGTTCGTGTGGTTTTTCGTGTCACAGACGGCAGGATAATAGACCGTATCCTTGCTATGGAGGTTGGCTAGTGACGGTGGCGCCAAACCCTTGTGGAAGGATCCGTGCAGCGTAACCAGCTCGTTTGCACGCCAGGAGCTGGCCACTGTCCATTCGTGGGTGGGTCCCCACGTCATTGTAATCATCAAGCTGTGCAGCCAGCAAGACCGTCCAATGGGGAAGCGGTGGAAATTGTACTTCGACAAAGCCGGACTTGCGCGACCTCGAGCCCTGGTAAGAGCTTCCACCAGAGCCAAGGACATCTTCCAAAGGATAAATCTTCCCTGCACGATCCTGATGCTTCAGGATGTCTTTCTCTTCTCGATTTTCGATTTCAAAGCCAAGCGTCCACTGCAGGTTGCCGCCAGGCAACACCAAGCCTGGCCCTTGAAGTGCACCTTTCACGGCAGTGACATCAATGACTTCGTCCCGCTTCATGCTCAACGCCATTTTGGGAATAGATGCCTGGTGATCGGGGTCGGTTGATCGGGGATTCACGATGTCGTAGTCTCCTGCATTAATCGCCTCAAGGGCCAGACTCTCGCTCACGAAGGTGTTACCAGTTTCCCGTTCGTTACGGCGGTAGCGGTTCACGGACAGATCCCATCCGACGTTGTCCTGGAGTGTGCCCTGAATACCGACCGTCACTTCATGCTCGTTGATATTTTCTATCCAGTCGCGGTTGCCGTGGGCCAGAAATCGGTGAGACACGGTCAACGGTCCGGCATTCGCCCCCGCTGCTGCCAGAAGGTCTGCACTCGGATCGAGAATGTCGAATGTCCCCACTGACGGGGCGTAGCGAAACGCGGTATCTCTCCACCCCATCCGTCCGTCCATATAAACAGATGCGGCGTCCCCCAGTGGGACATCAAAGTTGGCGAAAACATTCTTGCTCTCAAGTCTCTTGAGGTCACCGCGACGCGTTTGTGTCCAGGCGATGTTGCCATAGGGAAAGCCGCACCCTTGGCCATCAACGTTGTCGGGATTCGATAGAACTCCCGTATAACCCTGGCTGGTTGGGCAATCACCCAATGCACGTGCGACCAGACGGCCTTGATCCTTGAAGAAAACAGTATTGCCGCCAGCAGACACGCCAGTTGCCTCCGCGAAGCTGCCACCTTCGGACCATTTGGAGCGGCTGTAGTCCCTGTCTGCAGCGCGGACTTCATTCCTCTGAACACTGTCTACGCCCACCATCAGACGTCCGCTTCCCACACCGCCACCCCAGAGGAGGCTGGCCTGCCCGGTTGACCCGCCCGAAGCCTGAGGAAGCCCGCCCAGTGCCGCCACCTCAAATCCTTCATGCTCATCGCGGAGCACGATGTTGATGGCTCCCGGGCCGGCAACACCGTCTGCAGGGGTTGCGGTGCCGTTGTTCAGGATTTCAATGCGTTCAACGGCCGACAACGGCAGCAGGTTCAGGGAGCGGGCCGGGTAGCGACCGTTGACCAGAATGCTATATCCCCGGGACAACGGGTAGTGCAGACCAAAGCTGTTATAATCAGCGCGGTCAGCAATCAACTCATCAAGGGTGATCGTGCCGGACGTCTCAATGTCCTCCCTGGTGATCACGGAAACAGGCTGCCATAATTCGGAGCCGCGGGTTGCGTCCTTCGTATCAGCGCCTGGCTGGGCCACAACCGGCCCCGCTGCCGCGGCAAAAGCCAGGATCGTGGTCAGGCAGTCCCTCCAGGACAGTTGAGGCCGGAACTTCAACCGTCCAGTGTGCTGTGATGGTGCAACCATCGGCTTTGCAAGAGAATGGAAATTTTAGCCTACAGACTATCCACAACCGGCTTTCCAACGGAGATTGATGCAACCCGTCTTTACGTTGCGCCACCTTCGGCTGCCATCGCCCGGATAAGATCGGCCCGGCTGAACACCCCGATCAATTCCCCTTTCTCCACAACGAACAGCCTCTCCGTACCGGCATCGTGGAGCAGTGCCGCAGCCCCTTGCAGTCTGAGGGTTGGTGTACACGTGTGGGGAGAACGGTTCATGACGTCGCCAGCGGTTTCACCAAGGGCCTGATGCACTTCCCGCTCCCAGCGCAGGGGATTGCGCAGGTAGATCACGCTATCCAGGAAGACCATGTAGGGACCNGGCTCCAAGCCACTTTCCCGCACCATCAGATCTTTGGCGCCGATCTCCCCCACCAATCGATCCTGGTGGTCGCACACCGCCAAGCCACTGATGTGGCAAGCGTTGAGCGTCCGGATCACTTCCGTCAGCGGTGTGTCCGGGCGCACAAACTGCACCGGTGTGGTCATGAACGCCTGGACAGGTTGACTTTGCACCATGATGGTCTCTCCGGGGTTTCGTGATTGTGAAGGAGCAGAGCCTGGGTAAGGCGCCGTCATCCNCTGCTCTGTCACATCTGAGCACCTTGGCCAACGGCCTCACGGTGTTCAGAGGCTTGCTTGCGGTGCCTCTCCTGCTGGTGTTGCAGTGGGGATGGGGCTGGTGGGCCTGGTGGCTGCTGGTGTGTGGCGCGGCAACCGACGGGGTAGACGGTTGGTTGGCCCGATGCGGTGGCGGTGGGTCGCCGTGGGGGGCGCGGCTGGATCCTCTCTGCGACAAGTTATTGCTGCTGGCGCCGCTGTTGTGGTTGGCTGGCCGGAGTGCTGACGCAACCGATGCCGGCATCTCCCCTGTCCCAACACCTCTCTGGGCCATCTGGCTCCTGTTGGCCCGAGAGTTTCTGGTGACCGAGTGGCGAAGTCGGCATCCCCATGGAGCGCCAGCCCGTTGGAGTGGAAAGCTGAAAACCGTTACCCAGTTTCTTTGTTTCGGTTTCCTGCTCTGGCCAGGTCCGGCCCAGGCCCTGACAGCCGCCGCTGGTGGTGGACTGTTCTGGGTGGCCCTCGCCATGGCTTGGCTCAGTGGGATCCACTACATCAAGTCAAGTCTGCCCTGAACGCTCCCGCAAGGCCTGGATGATGCGGATATGGGCGGCAGAAAAAGGATAGCGGTGGAGGTCGTGGGGCCAGACCCAGACCACCTGTTGATTGACCACAGGCCGAGCGTCTCCGGCCACCGGACGACAGAGGTACACCACAAAGGAGAGCCGCCGGTGGGTATAGGCATGGTCAAAGCGCAACAACTCCGGACCCACTGCCACAGCCAGACCCACGTTCTGCCACAGCGCACGCACCACGGTGGCAGCCATGGTCTCGCGGGCTCTTGCGTGCCACCGACAAACTCCCAAAGGCCACCCAGAAGCCCATCCGGTTGACGCTGGCCAATGAGCACCTTCCCCTGACGATCCAGCACAACACCCACACCCACCACGAAACGGGGGATGGGTGTGGGTGTCGGACGCACGGGCAGTTGTTGCTGGATCCCCTTGGCATAGGCATGACAATGGCGCTGCCACGGGCAGCAACGGCACAAGGGCGCGCGAGGGCGGCAGACCAGGGCGCCCAGGTCCATCAGGGCCTGGTTGAAGTCTCGCGCCCTCCTGCCGTTCAGCAGCAACTCGACCATGGTCCAGAACAGGGCGGTGGCCTGCCGGGGTGGGGCTGGAAAAGCCAGAAGGCGCGCCAGCAAACGTCTCACGTTGCCGTCCAGAATGGGGTCGGCGCTGTTACCGACCGTGGCGGCAATGGAGGCCGCCGTGGTGCGACCGAGACCGGAAAGCCGTTCAAGGCCGGCGCGGTCGGTGGGAAGTTGGCGCTTGGCTGCCGCCAACTGCGTGGCAACCCCATGAAGTCGCTGTGCCCGGGCATAGTAACCCAACCCTTGCCAGGCATGGAGCACGTCCTGCCGGGATGCAGCCGCCAAGGACGCCAGATCCGGAAACCGATCCAACCAACGCCGCCAGAAGGGGAGCGCCACCGCCAGTCGGGTCTGCTGCAACATCACCTCCGCCACCCAAACGGGATAGGTGGGGAGCACGTCGTCAGGACCAGGCTGGCGTCCACCCGGCAACAATCGCCACGGCACGTCACGGCGTCCGTGGTGTGCCCACCAACTCAGCAGGCTGGCGTACAGATCGGGGGCACGATGACGCAGCCAGGCTTTCTGCCGTTGTTCAAACGCCGTGGACCATTGTTCGGGCACCATCGCCAAAGCCAGGCATCACAATGTTGCCCAACTCCGTGGGCGTTGACGGGGGATTCCAGGACAATGCCGGACCTTGTAGGCGTTCCGGTACCTGGAAAAGCGATGCGGAGATGCCCCGAGGGCCGGCAAGGGTAAGGCGAGACGCACCGTCGACCAGCGCCAGGTGACCGTATGGATTTACTCGCGCCGGGATACCAGCGCCTCGTTGGAAAGTTGGCCACGGAACAACTGCTGTATCACCGCCAGGCCGCCACATCCTGTTTTCCGGATTGAGCAAAGGCTCTGGCCCGTCTCTTCTCTTGCTGTTGCCAACAGTCTTGTGCGCCGTGTACGCCTCCATGGTGGCGCTGATAAAGAAGTAAGGGCTTGAGGATGAAGGTCTCAAGCCCCGTTCAAGGTGGTTATTCTTCTGTTGTCTCTGCGCTGAAGACACCGATAACCCGGTTGGAATTACCGAAGTCTCCACTGAAATCGCCAACAGCGGCTAGGGGGAGGTCATCCGTTGTTACTGCTGTGTCCAGGTTATCCTTCCCGTAGAACTGACCTTGCCAATTTCCTTCACCAGTAGTAGTACCGCTAAAACTACCGTCAGAGTTGTTGACAGACGACTGATTCAGATCCAGAGTCCAGGCAGAAAGATCATCATCATCACTACGCGTTACGGATTCAAAGGATGTGATTGTACCGTTCACTGTAAAAGCACTATCGTTACTGGATGGGTTTGATGTCCCGAAATTAGCCTGTAGAGAAACGGTTGCCTTGAATTCTCCATCATGAAGGTCCAGGTTGGTCTCGTCCCCTTTGTTCATAACATAAACGCCAACAGCATCTCCTGCGTATGTTGCTGTACCGGCAAGTTGTCCTATGTTTTCTGTTAGTCCTGTGCTATCTCTAGGCCCATATCTTGCCGTAGCAAAGGTATCTATGTTATAGCTATCGCCTTCTTCGTCCATCCAATATCCCATGACCGTATANCTCGTNTCGGGTCTTTCCAAAACTACTTGTTCTGACGCCAAGGCATTTGTTGTGCTGGTCATGCTAAAAGTTACGACTCCTTGTGTAGAAGCACTTTTAATAAAAAGGTGGCCGTCTGGATTAAGAGTTACTTCACAAGTAGTCCCTGCCGTATTAGGTTGACCACAAAAAGCTTCTACTACCGCTTGACCAAAGAGAGAGAAACTTGCGGTTCCTGGTGTTACGTCTCCAAAAGAAGCAATATTGCTTGCCGAGCCGTTAGCCCATGTCAGTGGTGTAGTACTTGATAAAGTGATGCTTTCTCCGCCAATATTTACATCGATATCGCTAACATGTATTGCTGAAGACGATCCTTCGTCTGTTGTTGTAACCTTAATTTGTGGTTTGTTATTTTCAACATCGAACTCAACGTTGGGGTCTCCAAAGGCGTCTTTATAGTAATTATAGTCATTGCTTGTAAAGTAATTAATGTTACTATTAGCATCCCCAAACTGCTGCCAAGTTTCACTGAATATAGTTTCCGCCCCACCATGATTAGTAAAGATTTTGAGATATTGTCCGCTATCAGTCTGGAATGTTCTTGCTATCCAGTCAGTTGGCGCCTCAGTCGATACTCCATCACCAAGATTTTCCCCTCCTGGATCCCTGAATGCACTGATTTTAGTAGAAAGACCAGATCCAGCTTTATCAACAACATCATCAAACTCGGGAGTACGAACATTCAGCCCGTCTTTCAGATCCAGACTGACGACACCCTGGTCGCCAGTCTCATCGTCCCAACGATCAAGCGCATCAATCCACGGAGAATCTAAAAGCATTTCTCCTCCGCTCCCCTCCTCACGTTGTGGTTGCCCAGTTTGCTGTTGCCCAGTTTGCTGTTGCCCAGTTTGCTGTTGCCCAGTTTGCTGTTGCGCAGGTTGCTGTCGCTCACGTTGTTCTCGCTCACGCTGTTGTTGTGCACGTTCTTCTTGTGTATCTTTTATACTCTGAACGACATCTTTGAGTTTCTCATACTCATCCATGTATTTTTCTTGGTCAGTTGCAGAAAGGTTCTCGTCCTCGGAGGCTCTCTTGAGTTCCTCCAGGGCTGCCAGTGCCAGGTCCTGATCCCTGCTCGCTGAGTAGGTGTCGAGGCTACCAACGAGATCCCTTGCGGTAGTGAACGCCTCTTCCGCAACAGCTTTGGGGTCGGGGTCGGCAGAAGAAGAAGGAGGTTCCGGAGTCATGGACTCCCCGGTCATAGGCTCCTCGGTCATGGACTCCCCGGTCGTGGGTTCCTCAGTCGTGGGCTCCCCGGTTGTGGGTTCCTCGGTCATGGACTCCCCGGTTGTGGGCTCCCCTCCGGGCATGGACTCCCCGGTCTGGTCTTTGACAGTGGTACTCCCACCGCCGCAGCCGACAAGGACAGTGGCAAGTCCCACAGCCGCAAGCGCTAAGCGCTTGCGGCTGTTGAAATTCCTCGTCGATGAAACTTGCTTCGAGCTGGTCATGGCAGGAGGCCAAATGGACACCCCTATCATAGACATAGAGGCTACGGATGGTTAACCTGGAGCAGGGAACCCCGGCAGATTTCTCGTCCCGCTGCCGCGCCTGCCGCCTCC
>JGI24797J26694_1001519_pt1 | contig 12874 bp, 11 predicted proteins | sample PinacodermPK_FD_26694 | JGI IMG/M metagenome (IMG submission 26694) | reverse complement strand
AGAACAGTTGGAATCTTCAGCAACTCCAAGGAGATCATCCGGAGCTGGAGTTGGCCGCTGTGGCGCCGGTGGTGAGTGGGATAGAACCCATCGCCCTGTAGGAACAACCTTTTCCGGCACGGATCCGTGCCTGTCTGGCACTCTGGAGCCTGTGCTGACGATCACCACGATGGCAGAGGCCATTTTCACCCCCGACGCCCCGGCTCCGGTTGGTCCCTACAGTCAGGCCGTGCGGGCAGGGAATACCATCTACTGCTCGGGGCAGATTGGCCTGGATCCCCGAACCGGCGCCATGGTGGGCTTCCCCGACGATGTGGAGGCCGAGACCACCCAGGTGCTTCATAACCTGCGGGCAGTGCTCAAGGCAGCAGGGGCGACGCCTGCCCATGTGGTGCGTTCCACGATCTATCTCACCGATTTGGGACACTTCGCCTTGGTGAACAGGCTCTATGGGGACATGTTTGATTCAGGTGTCCTGCCGGCACGGGCCTGTGTCCAGGTGGCGGCACTCCCCAAGGGAGCCCGCGTGGAAGTGGATGCCGTTGCCGTTCTTGTATTTCCCTACTAACACCAGCCCTTGGCCAGGTCGACGGATCCCTTGCCTGCTTCCTCTTCCCACCCCGGCTTTCTGTGGACGCTGTCGCGGCGCAGGGGCACCACAATCGAGCAGTTGCTCCGGTTGTTGAAGACCCTGCCACGCCGTCGCCGCCGTGCCCTGGCGGTGCTGCTGGTGCTGTCCGGGGTGACGGGTCTTCTTGATCTGGTGATGGTGGTTCTGCTGGCCCGGCTCATGTCTGCGCTGGTGGATGTTCCCCTTCCCAATCAGCTTCCCGGCATCAGGGTGTTCGGGGGATCCCTCCATGACCAGACCCTCTGGCTGGTAGGTCTGTTCACCCTGCTGGTCTGGCTGGCGTCCCTGAGCAAGCTGGGGTTGCAGGTGAGTCAGCAGAAGCTCACGGCCCACATCTGGCACGACCTCGCTGCACGGATCTACGCCAACGTGATGGGTCAGGAACTGACCTACCACGTCAATACCAGAACAGGTGATCTCACCGAGTTGATCATCGGGAACGTAAAAGCCACCGCTGTGCAGGTGGTCTACCCGCTGCTGCGCCTGGTGGGGGCCTCTTTGACGCTGGTGTTTGTCTCCACCGGTGTGTTGCTGGTGGGGCGTGGTCTGGCGGCGGGGCTGGTGATCCTGCTGGTGGCGGCTTACCTGACCGTTTCTCTGGTCTTCACCCCTTACCTGCGCCGCGCCAGTCGGAAGACGGTCCAACTGTCACAGCGCTCCACGTGCCTGGTGATGGAGTCCCTCGGTTCCGTGCGGGACATTCAGTTGGCTCAGCAGGAGCCCTATTTCCAGAAGCGATTTGTGCAATCCGTCGACGAGGCGCGGCGCTATGCCTGGCAACTGGAGATCCTCCCCCAACTCCCCCGCCTGCTGGTGGAACCTCTGGGCATTACCCTCATTTTTGGACTGGGCGCCCTTCCCCCGCTACTGCAGGGTGACCTGGAGCAGGTGCGGCAGGTGATTCCCTTCCTGGCTGCCNTGGCCCTGGCGGGTCTGCGACTGATGCCCCCCCTTCAGGACGTTTTCTCGTCCGTGATCCAACTGCGGGGTAGCTTGCCCATGGTGAACAAGGTGGTGGAACTCCTGCACCTGCCCCGTCGGCGCCTCACCATTACCTCCCCCGGTGTGCCGTCTCCTGACGCGGTGCTTCCACGCCACACTATCGGACTCCATGACGTGTGGTACGGCTATGGACGCCACCGGCATAAGGACGCCGCGGCAAGAGACCACCGGGAACGTTCGGACTGGGTGTTGCGGCAGTTGAATCTCACCGTCCCCGTGGGATCAAGGGTGGCGCTGGTGGGCTCCACCGGCAGTGGAAAAACCACCACGGGCCATGTTCTGCTGGCCCTCTTACAGCCCCAACGGGGCANCCTGGAGCTGGATGGCCAGCCGCTGAGTGCGCAGCAGCGGCCTGCCTGGCAGGTCAGTTGTGCCCATGTGCCCCAGTTGATTCAACTGCTGGATGGCACGATGGAGCAGAACGTGGCGTTCGGGGTGGAGGAGGACGCCATTGACCACGACCGGGTTCAGGAGGCCATTGCAGCAGCCCAGTTGACGGAACTCGTTGCCACCCTTCCCTCCGGTCTGCAAACCCCCGTCGGCCAGAACGGTATCCGGCTCTCCGGTGGCCAGCGGCAGCGAATTGCCTTGGCGCGAGCCTTCTACCGTCGAGCCCGGTTTCTGCTGCTGGACGAAGCCACCAGTGCATTGGACAACCGCACCGAGAGTGACGTCATTCGGGCCCTGGACGGGATGGGTCGGCAATGCACCACCGTGATCATTGCTCACCGTCTGGCCACAGTGGCCCGTTGCGACCGGATCCATGAACTCTCCAACGGTTGCGTCCAAGCCTCTGGTCACTTCGAGGAACTGCGCAGAGTCTCCCCCAGCTTTGCCGACCTGGTGAAGTTGGACCGCTTTTGAGCGGAAGCCTGTCCGGATTNCAGCCCGTCGTCCACATCCGCCGAAAGATTCGCAAGCCAGTGATTCCGGAGACACAGGACCGTCTCATGCCGGTGCCCGACCAGGACAGGAGACCTGCTTCCGTCNGGTCGTTCCCGCGCAACTTGTCCCTGCGAAAGCGGGGAGCAGGAATCCAAAAGGGGATTTGTTTTCAGGCTTCATCACTGCCTGTGGTGCAGAACCGTTGTAGATAGGGGGAGATTGTCACGGCCGTTGCAGCNGTTTGTTGCTCCTCGTCGCCATCNGATCCGCTGAAAGTNGCCTGCGTACACAAGCCGAACACATTTAATAAGTAGATGACACTTTTACGAGGAGGTTGATTGAATTTTCGAGTAAGAGAATTTGTATCAATTGTATTCACAACACCAGATAGATGGCGATTGAACATATCTGCCAACTTCAGAAGCGATCCTTCAAAAGCCTCGGGATCCAGGATTCTAAACAACCTGGAGAAGGCATCATGACTGGGAACGTCATGCTTCAACTTGAGAAAGGTGTGAAGAAAATCTTTATGGACCTTGCTAAAGTTCTCTATATCCACACAGGTTGTATACCCACAAACCGCTGCGATGACAGCCAAGGTGAGCATTTCGGCAAAGTCGTGCTTGGTCGCATTGCTCTTACGGGGGTCTTCCAAGTCTTGAAAAACCTCGATGATCCGAGAAGCCATGGCGTCGGTCGTGATCAGCTCGTATGATACAAACTACACTCGGCCCACAGGAGCCAGTTGAACGGCTGCGGCCTTGAGTTCCGGCTGTTGGGAGATGGGACAGCCCAGGGCATGCATCAGGCCGTTGACCTCACAGGCGCCTTCCTGGCTGGTTCCCCAATGCATGGGTAGAAACACTGTGCCCGGTCGGATTTGATCCCGAACGGATACCCGCGCCGTGACTTGACCACGACGGGAGCGGATGCGGGCAACGGCCCCATCCGCCAGCCCGGCTGCTGCGGCATCTACGGGATTGACTTCCAACAGTGGTTCGGGATGCATGCGTCGGAGACGCTCCAGTTGACCGGTGCGGGTCATGGTGTGCCAGTGCCCCAGGTAGCGACCGCTGGTGAGCACCAGAGGAAAGGTTCNATCGGGGGGTTCAGCCAGACCCCGCGGCTGATCCACCATGAAGTGCGCNCGACCCGTGGGGGTGGGAAAGTTGCCGTTCTCGTACAGCCGGCGNCTGCCACGACCGGGGGTGGCGCCAGCCGGAAACGGCCATTGCTGCGGCCCTTCCCGGCGCAACAGTTCATGGCTCAGGCCGGAGGTATCGCAGACACGGCCTACCGAGAGCGCCACAAACTCTCCATACACCTCTGCTGCGGAACCGTAGGAAAATTGCTCGACAAAACCCAATCGTCGTCCCAACTCCGCGAACACCTGCCAATCCGCTCGCGCCTCCCCCGGCGCTCCACGAAACGCCGGACACAAGGTGACCCGCCGCTCGGAATTGACCATCACCCCGTCTTTCTCGCTCCATTGGGCNGCGGGCAGCACCAGATGGGCCCAGCGGCTGGTTTCGGTGTTGACGTAGGCCTCGCTCACCACCACCAGGGGACAGCGGGCCATGGCCGCCTTCACCTTCTCCAGCTTTGGCATACTGACCAGAGGGTTGGTGGCAGCCACCCACCAGAGGTCCAATGCGCCAGCGTCCATGGCTTCAATCTGTTCCCAGGCGCTGAGGCCGGGTTCTGCCGCGATTGGTCCCAGTTTCCATTGGGCTTCCACCTCGGCCCGGTGCTTCGGGTTTCTCACGTGGCGATAACCGGGCAGCAGGTGGGCAAGACCACCCACCTCACGACCACCCATGGCGTTGGGCTGACCCGTCAGCGAGAAAGGTCCGGCGCCCGGGCGACCAATCTGNCCCGTCAGCAGATGGAGATTCACGATTCCGGATACGGTGGCGGTCCCTTCCACCGATTGGTTGACCCCCATGGACCAAAGGCTCAAGGCTGCCCGACTGCGGGCCCAGAGGCGCGCCACCAGGCGTAGGTCACTGCTGCTGATGCCGCAGACGGACGCAACCCGTGTTGGCGTCCAGTCCTGCAGCAGTTTGGCATAGGCAAAGAACCCGTCTGTGCAACCCTCGATGAAGTCGAAGTCCAGGGCGGTTTGGCGCAGTAACAGGTGGCCGATGCCGTGCAGCAGCACCAGGTCCGTGCCCGGTCGAATGGCCAGGTGCAGATCCGCCACGCTGCTGGTGGCCGTTTGACGGGGATCCACCACGACGATCTGGAGATCCCGCTTGCGGCGCCGTTTTCGGTGACGCTTGGCCAATCGCTGGAACAGGACCGGGTGACAGTCCGCCATGTTGGCGCCAATGAGAAGCGCCAGATCGCACTGGTCCAGATCCTCGTAGCAGCAGGGCGGACCGTCGGATCCCAGGCTGCGGGTATAGCCGGCCACCGCCGAACTCATGCAGAGACGGCTGTTGGCGTCAAAGTTGTTGGTACCCAGAGCCCCCTTCAGCAGCTTCTGGGCCACGTAGTAATCCTCGCAGTGAAACTGCCCGGAACCGTACATGGCCAGGGCTTGGGGGCCCTTCTCGGCCATGGTGCTGTGAATGCGCTCCAGGAGGATGGTGAAGGCCGTGTCCCAACTGATGGGTTGCAAAGGCTGATCCAGGCGGGGACGATAGAGGGGGCGGGTGAGGCGACCGTTGCTCAGGGTTTGCCCCACCGTGGCTCCTTTGATGCACACCTGGCCCAAGCTGGAGGGATGGTGACGATCGCCCCGTGCTCCCCACACCGGCGTACCGTCCTGGCCTCGCATGGTGGCGCGCCCCTTGGCGGCCGGGGGCAGTAGCTCCAGGCCACAGCCCACGCCGCAGTAGGGACATTGGGAGCGCAGAGGAGATTCCATGACGCCGGCCCGGGGCAGGTTCTTCATGAGGCGGGAGCCAACTCTCCCTCATGGAGCTCGGCGAAGGAGCCCTTGGGTTCCCGCAGGAAGAACATGCAGAAGAAGCCGACGATCAGCCCGGCAATCCCCAACACCTGGAAAAAGCTGCTGTTGGAGGCGGCAATCACGGCGGGAGAAGGGTCTGCTCCACCCCCCATCCACCCAGGCAGGCTGGCAAAGACGGTGAGATAGGCGACGGCGCCCACGTTTCCATAGGCGCCTACCAATCCAGCCACCTGGCCGGTGACGCGGCGCTTCACCAGGGGAACCAGGGCGAAGGTGGATCCCTCCCCGGCCTGCACGAAGAAGGAGCAGAACATGGTGAGCGCCATGGCCAGGAGAATGCCGGTGGTGCCGGTGAAGGTGCCGGGTTGAATGAGGCTCATCAGCAGATAACCCACCCCCAGGCCAACGGTGAGGAAGGCCATGGTGTTTTTCCTTGATCCCATGCGATCGGAGAGGAGACCGCCCCCTGGGCGCGCTGCCAGATTCATGAAGGCATAGGAGGAGGCCAGGATGCCGGCCAGGGCCTTGGGCAGCGCAAAGGTGGTCTCGAAGAAGCTGGGCAACATGGATACAACTGCCAGCTCGGAACCGAAGTTGACNATNTAGGTGAGTTCCAGGATGGCCACCTGCTTGAATTCATAGCGGTCCTCTTTTGGATACACCTTTTTGCCGGTGACCAACTGCCAATTGGTGCGAAGAACTCCCCAGGATTGCATTCCATACCATGCCAGAATGGCCAGCAGGGTCACGGGATAGGTGGCCTCGGTGAGGAAACCCACGGTTTTGAGGCGCCAGGCCAGGACTGCCAGAATACCTGCAAAGGGAACGTTCATGCCCATGAGGCCCCAGAAATCCCGCATGGATGTCACCTCCAGACCAGCGGTTTTGTGGGGTCGCTGATAGGTTTTCCCAGGTGGCGTGTCCCGCACGCTCAAGAAATAGAACACTCCGTAGACCGCAGCGATGATGCCAGTGAGTGCAATGGCGCCGCGCCAGTTGAGCACCACATCGCCAATCCGGGCGCCACCGGCAAAGCTGAGCCAGCCGGCAACAATCACCAGGGTGAGGGCCGAGAACGCGGAACCGAAGTTTCCCCACCCCCCATAGATGCCTTCGGCCAAGCCGATTTCTTTGGGGGGGAACCACTCCGCCACCATACGAATCCCGATCACAAAGCCGGCCCCCACAATGGAGAGCAGCAGTCTGGCCACCACCAACTGGCCAAAGTTTTGTGCCGTGGCAAACATCAGGCAGGGAATTGCCGCAAAAACCAGAATGGCGGAATAGGTGAGGCGCGGGCCGAACTTATCCAGCAACATGCCAATAATCACCCGTGCCGGCACAGTGAGCGCAACATTGCAAATGGCAATGGTGCGGATCTGTCCCAGTTCCAAGCCCATATCTTCTCTCACGGTGGTGGCCAGTGGGGCCAAATTAAACCACACCACAAAGGTGAGAAAGAATGCAAACCAGGTGAGGTGCAACGTTCTGTACCTCCCCTGGAGAGACCAGAGTTCACCAAGCATAGAAATTAGAAATTAATTAAACCCTGGCTTCAGGAAAAAAGCGACCAGGGGACTAGCTCGGTGCACAGGGCTAACCGATTGGCATCATCAAAACAACTCATTCCAACCAGGAATGTGGCTGTTGTTACAAGATCTTGACATGGTGTGCTGGTTCCCGTCACGACCAACCGGAATCAATCCGGGACAAGATTGATACCTTGTGTTGTAAATTGTAGTAACAGATACAGATAATTGCATAAAAACAGGAAATGAACAGGATGAAGGAAAAGGAGACATGAATGATTTTCTTGATCGTGTGTACGTACCATGTGGTGCGGCGCCCGTCCTGGATGACGTCCTTGTTTGGCCATGAGCGTCCCCTGGCGGCGATTCTCTGCGGCGGTCGGAGCCGGCGCATGGGACGAGACAAGGCCCTGCTGCCCCACCGCCATGGAGGCAGTCTGTTGCAGCACGCCTGTGCCCTGGCCTTGACAACCGGGTTGGAGACCGTCTGCCTGAGCAGCCCTGGCCACGGTCACCGCCAGCACCTGGCCACTACCCCGGCGTTGCGACAGGTGACCGTCCTGGAGGAACAACCCCCTTTGGAAGGTCCCCTGCTGGCACTGGGCAAGCTGATGACCACCTACCCGGGTCGCCCCATACTGCTGTTGGCCTGTGACCTGCCCAACCTCACCCCACCTCTGCTCAACACCCTGGCTACCCCACTGCCGCCCCGTCGTGTGCGCCTCGCAACGGACGGCATCCGGCAGCAGCCCCTTCTGGCCAGCTACGGCTCCGGGTTGGCGGCCAACCTCCACCAGGCTGTGGCGGCTGGAGTGCGCAGCTTTCGCCAATGGCTTCCCGGTTTGCAGGTGGAGTGGCTACGGGTTCCCTCCACAGCGCTGGTGAACCTGAACAATCCCCAGGACCTTGCCGCCACCCATGACAACCACCCTTGATCAACTGAGGCGACCCCTGGGGGTTTTGCGACTCTCCCTCACGGCCCGCTGCAACCTGGCCTGCCGCTACTGCCGCCCCGAAAACCAGGACCCACGGACGTTGCTCACCCGGCAACAACGCCTCAAGCTCATCGGTGTGGCGGCTCGGTCGGGTTGCCGCCGCCTGCGGCTCACGGGTGGAGAACCTCTGTTGGCGCCGGAGCTGGCGCCCTTGATTCAAGCGGTGAAAGCCCTGGACCTGATGGAAGACGTGGCCGTCACCAGCAACGGGGTGTTGCTGGATCGCCCCCTGGCGCGGCGCTTGCAGCAAGCGGGCCTGGACCGCATCACCATCAGCCTGGACGGCGCAGATCCCCAGGCCGTGCGCCGCATGGGGGGTGGGAACAGTTTTGACCAAGTGCTGGCAGCCGTTGGTCATGCCCAGGCTGTCGGTCTTCCCGTCAAGATCAACATGGTGGTGATGGCCCATGAAAACGGGGACCAGGTGATCCCCATGGCGCACCTCTGCAGGAAGCTGGGGGTGGAGTTGCGGTTGATTGAATACATGGACGTGGGAAACCGCAACGGTTGGCAGCCCCGACAGGTGCTCACCGCTGCCACCATGACCGCCCGGATTGACCGCCGTTGGTCGTTACAACCCGTGGGTCGCCAGCCGGGCTCCACCGCACGGCGTTGGCGTTATCGGGATGGGGGAGGCTTCGTGTCCACCATTGCCTCCATCAGCGAACCGTTCTGTGGTGATTGCAACCGGTTGCGGGTGACTGCTGACGGGATGGCATACACCTGCCTCTTTGCCAGCCAAGGCACGGACCTGAAGCCTGCCCTGGACCCCCGGCAGCCCGATATGGTCCTGATACGGCAACTGCGCTCCCTCTGGCGGCAGCGCCAGGATCGCTATAGCGAGGAGCGCGCCCTGCGGTCTCGACAGGCCGGTCTCACGCCACGACCGAGTCCTGCGGAAATGGCCTACATCGGTGGCTGATCCATGGGCTCCCGCAGCCGTGGCAGCAGTTGCACCAGGTTGCAGGGGCGGGTGGCGTCGTCCAGTTGGGCGCGGATCAGTCGGTCCCAGGCCGTGGTCACCGCATCCACGGAGCCCGGCAACACGAACAGGACCGTGCCGTTGGCCACGCCAGCCAGGCAACGGCTTTGCAAACTGCTGGTGCCAACGGATTCAAAGGACACCACCCGGAACAACTCACCAAAACCCGTGATGGTTTTGTCCAGCAGGGGCGCGATAGCCTCCGGTGTGCCGTCTCGTCCCGTCAAGCCGGTGCCGCCACTGCTAATCACCACCGCAACTCCCGGGTTCGCGATCCAGCCACTGACCACAGCCCGAATCCGGTAGCGATCATCCGGCACCAACTGCCGCTCTACCAGTTCATGCCCCGCCTGGTGGACCCGTTGTGCCAGGAGGGCGCCGGAGGCGTCTTCCGCCATGGAGCGGCGATCCGACACTGTGAGCAAGGCAACGGGAAGACAAACCATGGCCAACTGCAGCGGCGTGGATATTCCAGAATGCCCCAAGGCTTTGTGGAACACCAATCAACCATGACCAAGACCACCGTGCGGATCCTGTTGTTTGGCCGGTTGCGGGAGGAGCACGGCTGGCACGAGCGGCTGATGGAACTGCCCCGGCCCGTCACCACCGTGGCCCAACTCCAGCAAGCCCTGGGCATCCANTGCCCCGGCCTGCGTTGGGCCGTCAACCAGGACTTCGCCACCCCGNANCACCCGCTGCAACCCGGTGACGAACTGGCCTTTNTGCCCCCCGTCACCGGGGGGTGACGTCCTGGCTGGCCTGCCCTCTTGTGGCAAACGCCATATCGTTCTCCTTCATTGTCCGGGGACACATCGCGAGGTTAAAGTGTCCCTTACCCACTACAACCGCGCCCCGTATCAGCTACAATTAATAGGTCTCATCTCAACCAATCAATGGCATTTTTAATGAACCGCTCCCTTCTTCTTTCTGCATCCATCCTCCTGTCGTCTTGTGGTTCAGGTGGCGGATCAGGTTCTGCAACTACACGCATTGGCAATCCGGATGTAGATGGCCTTGTGTTAGCTACGCGTTATGGCAGCATCCAAGATGCTATAAGCGTTGATGTTCAACATGGTGAATCTCCATCCGATGCACCAATAATAAAAATTACTGGAAATGGAGATTCACAGTATTATCGCTTGAATATCTTAAGTGATGAATATGAATCTGGAGTATTACCGGGAAGAATAGTTAAAGAATATGATATGGTTGATTCTCATTTAGCTGAAGAGTTTTCTGTGGCCAAGGTAACTGGTGTAAAAGTTATTACACGTTACGATGCATATAATGAATATGATTGGGTATCATTAGGTTATTGGTTAGATCTTGATATTGTAGATGATTATGAAAACCCATTAGATGGTATGCGCGTAGGAACATTTGTTGATGGTAGATTTTTGGCGATAGAACAACTCCATTACCCACCAACATCACCGCGTCTTATCAAGGTTCATTTATAGGAGTATATATCGACACTAATGACAATTTTGCAGACTATAATGGCATAGCTAATCTCTCTTTGAATATCCCTTCTAATCAAAGAGGTTATATTGAAGGTAAAGTAAGCGATGGTTTGTTAGATAATAATAACCAACTAAGTTCTACGTCTATAGGAATCAATCTTAATCGTTCTTCTTTAAATAATTCAGGAACTTGGAGCGGAACTGCCAGAACGATAGGCGCTAATGATTTAGGTTCTGGTGTATGGTCAGGACAATTATCAACTGAACGTTTAGAGAATTCTGAGGATGCACCGCTTGAAGTAGGTGGAGTAGCTCATGTTTTATTTGAAAAAGATGATAAACGTGGTGGCATATGGGGTTCTTTTGTATCTACTAATTGTGATATTAGTTCTTGCTGAACCTGAATCCGTAAAAGCGGTATGGGTGGGTGCGATTCCCATCCCAGGTATTGACTGATTTATTTCAGTCATTTTTCCATTGCTTTTTTCTAATGACCAAACCTTCAAGAAAAGTCATTACTGCTCTTTGCGCAATGAGTCTTTTTGTTTCAATTCCTCAACCATCTTTTGCTAACAATTCCATTCAACATTTATCTTTACCTTTAGATATTATTGAAATGGAGAAATCAAAATCAGAATCAAAAAAGTACATGAAAAACAATTAAGAAAAGACAACCCTGACTCAATAGTCAATTACAAGAAACAGGTATTACAAAAGTTGGCTTTATCTGCTGCTAAATCTACTTTGGCTAACCCATGGAAAGCTTATTATGAATCTCTGCCAGAGGGTATGGAATTGTCCAGGGCAGAATTTTTAGAATCTGGGAAAGAAAGCGTAAAAGAAGAACTATTAAAAATAATTTATGAGTACCATGACAACGATGAACCAACTATAGAAGAATATGTTGTTCTTTCTCATATGTTGCCCATATTAGATAATATAAGATCTGATTTTACTGTACGTGGAACAAGGTAATAAAACTTCTTCCCATAGCAAAAGCTCCCTTATTAAACAGGGAGCTTTTGTGTGTCAATTTGTTTTATGATTTTATATCTAATATAACTTTTTCTGTTATCTGTTCTCTTTTAACAGAGTCATCCGCCGCGCCAAACTCCTTTACTCCGATTGACCTCGCATCAATGCCTGGATCGATTCTCTGTCTTGCCTTTGGCACTCAATGTATGCAAGCCCCTCTCCTTTGCTTTGGCATTGTGGGGGAAAGTCTTCTTCTCTGGCCATGGGCTGCCTATCGGCTTTGAATCTGTCAAGGTTTCGGCCGCTAACCCGCATGGCAAATCAGCGGCCCTCATACCCCCCACGCACTTAAGGTCCTGCTCCTTCTGTTCAGCGTTCAGAGGGGAGTGCTCACACTCTCTGGATGAGGCTCTCGGATTGCGCAGGAACACCTTGGGTCTGGTAGTTTTCTGTGTATTGCAGGTCATGGGCGGAGTTTCTTGACCCCGTATTGGCTTGCAAACGCCTCGCACCAGCCCTTCCGTTCTGCACAACAGCCTTGCTTGCCCATAAGACCCCTTGCCACCACTGGCTCCTTGCAAAAAAGCCATCTGGCCAGGAAAGTTGCGAATTGTTCAAGACACCCCTGCATTCACAGGATTGTGTGGGTACGCTAGGGGTTAAGGATTGGGCATTCCCCGGTCGACAAAGGGGTCCTGGAAGTTCCGGGACCCTTTTGTTTTGCGCATCACAGCCTGGTTCAGGGGAAGCATTTGACGGGTTTCTCCAGCTTGGGTTCAATGATGTCGAAGGCTCGGTTCCGTTGATTAGGGCGCAAATACGACAGCCCGATGGGTCTGGCGGTCAGGTCAGCCAGTTGCAGTCCTGAAGAGTTCGCGAATTTTGGAATGAAGACTGGCTGAAAGCCAAAGCTGCTGAAGTTGTAGTGACGGTACCCCCACTGACCTTCATTCCCGGCGATGCGACGGAACTCAAGCGCAAGCTCATTATCCTCCCTTTTCCCCCTGCTCTCGAAGATAACATGTATAGACTTACCATACTCTTCCTGCTTCGTCAGCATTACATGTAGTCTCTCCATGCAGAAACGCAGAGCAATTTTATAGGGATTCGAAGGGTCAGAATATTTTTCAAGAAGCTCTTGTTTATTAATAATTGAAGCAAATAATGTCATTGGTGTAGTTTCTATAAGTGCATTCAAGTCGCTGAGGAACCGTTCGCGCAAGTCCCGATTGATCCGCAAAACCGCAAAAGGACCTTTGTTCTTACGGATTTCGTGCTCGTGCAAGATAACGGCGTCGTGACCCCAGATGCTGAACTTGATCTGTTGCATTGCAGGCACCACGCTGGTAATATAGTCAGCCTTGCGCATCACGCAGAAGACCAATGCAAAAACAGGATACTGCGAATCAATACTGACCATTCCATGGTCACCACTCTCGTCAGCATAAACAATGAAATCTGAGAAATTAGACAACTGGATCCTCCACTTCCACCC
>JGI24797J26694_1001518_pt1 | contig 12875 bp, 7 predicted proteins | sample PinacodermPK_FD_26694 | JGI IMG/M metagenome (IMG submission 26694) | reverse complement strand
AATCTCTTGTTGACACAGGCGGTACAGAACAAAGGCTATCACTACGCGCCGGATCCATCAAGCCAAAAGGCATGCACAATAGGTGGAAATATCGCCGAAAATTCTGGTGGACCACATACCTTGAAATATGGCGTTACATCCGACCATGTACTTGGGTTGGAAGTTGTTTTGCCGGATGGCGAAATTATCGAATTGGGTAGTACTGTTGAAGAAACACCCGGCTACGATCTGCGCGGTGTGATGGTCGGCTCCGAAGGCACGTTTGGAATCGTAACGAAGGCAATCGTCCGGCTGACTCGGAACCCGCAGGCGTACCAAACCGCACTCGCTGTCTTTGAGACAATGGACGATGCTTCTAACGCTGTCTCAACGATTATCGGTGAAGGCATTATTCCGGCTGCCCTTGAAATGATGGACACGCTCGTCATCCGTGCGTTAGAGGAAGCCTTCCAGTTCGGTTTCCCGCTTGATGCCGATGCGATTCTGATTGTGGAACTTGATGGTGTTAAGGCAGGCATGCAGAACCAGACCGATCAAATTTTGGAAATCTTCAAACAACACAACGCTCGGAAGGTGGATTACGCTAAAGATGACGCGGAGCGGGATCAACTCTGGAAGGCACGGAAAAGCGCGTTCGGTTCGTTCGGACGACTTGCACCCAACTATATCACCCAAGATGGTGTTGTGCCACGGACAACCCTGCCGAAGGTGTTACGGCGGATCTCCGAGATCTCTGAAAAGTATCAGATTCCCATCGCGAATGTGTTCCACGCCGGGGACGGCAACATTCATCCTATTGTCCTCTTTAACGAACGAGACGCTGACCAGTGTGAACGTGTAGAGCATGTCAACAAAGAAATTCTGACAGTATGTGCGGAAGTCGGTGGCACAATCACCGGAGAACACGGCATCGGTGTCGAAAAGATGGATTACATGCCTCTCATTTTCAGTGCTGCTGATATGCAAGTAATGGCGGCGGTCAAAGAAGTCTTTAATCCTACTGGACTCTGCAATCCCGGAAAGATTTTCCCCACAGCCGAGTCTTATGAAAAATTGGGTTTGCAACCAGATGGGATGCTATATTCATAGGCACGGTATAAGGCATACTTATAGTAAAACCGAAAAATAAAGAGACACTTGCATCCCTCGGTAGGTTCGGTTTCCTAACCGAACCGGCACAGGGTGCCCTATTAATTCTAAACTTTACTATAAATTCCGAAAGGAGGACAGAATGCACCAACGAAACAGAATACACTCAAGGATTTTTGGCATTATGGGTGGTATCGTCTTATTCGTTGGACTTCTGGCACCATTTACGATGGGGAGTTCCGAAGAGGTGGTGCAGCAACTCTTCCAATCTGCTGAAGATTTGTACAATCAGGCAGATTACGAAGGGTCTATTGCCAAGTATACTGAGGCACTTGAAGCATCAATGAAGGAGGGTGTGAATACCGCGGTTATTGACAAGGATTTCACAACACTCGTTCATTATAAAATCGCAGTGAGTTACTCACGTCTTGCTGACCAATCAGACAATATTGATCACTACAAAACTGCGATTGACCACATTGAAAAAGTCGCCCTAACAGCAATCGTTCCTCAATATCAAGAGGCGTTGATTTATCTATGGGCATACAACCTCTACCGGACGAAACAGTTTAAACTGGCGGAACTGAAGTTCAAGCAGTGCATTGAGAACTTCCCGAATAGCATCTTCCTCGAAAATGCTTGGTATATGATTGGGCAAGCCAACTACAAACTACAGGATTATGAAGACGCTCGGCAGGCATTCAAAGTTGTCCTTGATGGTTTTCCAGACTCCGGTTTTAAGGATAAGGTGCAGCACCTGATTGCACAGTCCTACCTGAATGAGTCGAACTATGAGCAGGCGTATCGCGAATTCAATAAACTTATGACTGAGGAGTTCAAAGACTACCCCGACCTGCAAGCCGAAGCGATGTATAAAGCCGCGTATAGTTTGAAACAACTCGGTAGAGACGATGAGGCAATTGAGCGTTATACCGATTTTATCAAGCAATTTCCAGATAGTCCGTATGTCACCGCTGCTTATTTCGACCAAGGCGCAATTTACGAAGAACGGAAGAACTATCAAGATGCCCGCGTCAACTATGAATTAGCACTCCAAGGGGCAGCTCACTGGACACTCCATGCAAAAATTCAGTCTGCTATCGGACGGACTTACTTCGGTCAAGGGGACTATGAAAACGCTATTGTTTCGTATAACAGACTCCTTGAAGAATATCCAGATAGCAACTTTATCGCCGAGGCGAGACTCGGTATTGCTGATACTCATTTCCGGTTAGAGAATTGGGATGAGGCGATCGTCGCTTACAAGCAAATTATTAATGAATATAAATATGGTAAGTATGTCGTTGATGCTTATTACGGTTTAGCACGGGTCTATCGCGATACCAGTAGATGGACGCTCTTGCTGGAAGTCGCTGATGAAGTTAAGAAAAAATATGCAACAAGTGACGATGATCATGTACGTGAGGTACTTACGAAGATTACGTCGCTTCGGGACACCGCTATTAAGAACAGAGAGCGGGAAACTGTTGACTGATATGCTATCCAGAACCGAAAGGAAAAATTAGAAAATTGCACGATGAACTTAAGCGCATTGTCGGTGAATCCAGCATCCTCTCAGAGGAGCAGGTCACAGCCTATACTTTTGATGGATACGTACCGAAGGCGGTCGTTGTACCGACATCTGTCCAAGAGATGCAAGAGGTCCTCCAATTTGCGGTAAAACAGGGTGTGTCGGTTATGCCTGCCGGAGCAGGTACAAAACTGGGTATTGGAAATCTGCCACAGAAAGTAGATGTGGTTCTGGCAACAACACACCTAAATAGTGTCGTGGAATATGAACCGGCGGATTTAACCGTAACCGTGGAAGCGGGTATCCGATTAGCAGATCTCCAAACCGAGTTGGCGCGGCATCGTCAGTATCTGGCGTTGAATCCACCGTATGCAGACCGATGTACCATCGGTGGGATTGTAGCAACAAACGCAAGTGGTTCTCTCCGTTTACGACATGGGACCGCCCGAAACCAGGTTTTGGGTTTGCGGGTCGTTCGGGCAGACGGCACCGTCGTCAAAAGTGGTGGCAAAGTGGTAAAAAATGTCGCAGGCTATGATCTTAACAAACTCTATATTGGGGCGTTTGGGACACTTGGTATCATTACTGAGGTGACTCTCAAGTTGTCACCCATACCNGTGCGGCAAGCGATACTTACAGCAGACTTTCAGAATGTTCAAGAGGCAGTTGACNCGGGTTTAAGTATTGTNGGTTCGCAGACCTTGCCGATGTTTGCAAATNTGTTCATCAATGCAGAAAACACCCAATTAAGAGTGGACAAATCCTCAACTCGGTCAGAATTAACCAGACACCATCGTGAAACAGAGTGGAACGATGCCCAGGATTCCATGGTTAAAAAAGTGGTGGTTGGGTTCGGTGGGGATCCCGAAACTGTGGCGTGGCAATTGACGCAGTGCCAAGGAATTATGGAACAAAACGGTGCGATAGGTGTCACAATTAGAGAAGGTGAATCGTTACAGCACATTCAAGGGGCTGTTCAGGAATTCTCAGCAGATAACAAAAATACCGAAATAGTAGTTGCCAAATTGAACTTGAAGCGCACCGATCTCGCAGAATTTGCTTCCCAAATTGTGGGGGCGAATTGGGCTCGTGATGTCCAGATGATGGCATTGCTCGGGAGTGGTGTATTGTATGCCATTCTGCCTGCGACATCCGATACGGATTACCAATCGCTTGCGAATGTGCTAACGCGACTGCGTCAAACTGCAATGTCGAGGCAGGGAAATCTCATCATAGAAGTTGCACCGCCTGAACTTAAACGACACATTGACGTTTGGGGTTCCGTTGAAGGAACGCTCAGTTTAATGAAACAGATTAAAGCGAAATTCGATCCAGTTGGTTTATTGAACCCAGGACGATTTATTTCGAGTATTTAGTTTTTGTTTGCTTCAGTAGAATAGCACAGCATGCTTCTCTGCTCTAATGGCTATCGGTTTCCATTGACTGTGGGCTTTTAGGTACTTGTAACAGGCGCGTATTGCTTTCCACCACAAGCGTTTCTGGAAACCGACTACTGATTGCTTCTTCGCCGACCTCCGACAGCCATTCCTCTGACTGCTAAAAACTCACTGCCGACCGCCAATAAAAAGGGGGCATAATATGCAGGAAAAAAGATGGAGGCTTCTGTGGATTGATAACCAGAGATCTGATGTAAAACAATCTGACGCGCAACTTAAGAATCAACATCGTGAGGAGCAGAACAATATAGTTTCCAAGTCCTACATCCGATTTTTGGAATATCGGGGGTACGACATTTCTTTAACAAACGCTATTGCTGAAGGCATTGCGTTACTCCAAGATGAAGAATATCACGCTGTCCTCCTGAATTATGATGGAGCAACGCGAGAGGAGAATCTGCTTTCATATATTCGGGATGTGGATGCGCATATTCCTATTATTCTCGTAACACACGAGGGTGGACAGGAAGTGCTACAGCAAGCAAGCCTTTATGATGTTGACAGTGTCTTCATAGCGACAGCAGATGGTCAGGACGAAACCTCGTCTCAACAATTAGAGACATCCCTTGCTTTTATACTTGACAAACAGACCGGACGCGAAGCATATACGCCACAGGCTTATGCTCAGAAATTTAAGGGGGCACAGCTGTCCGGGGGCGGGACGCGGGGACGCGACTCCGTTGACGATTGGCAGACCTGGATCGATACGTATGTTCGCCTTGTTGAATGGGACTTGCGACTGGATACACTTCATAACGTTGATGAACTTAAATCTATCCATGAGATAGAGAAACGAGAGGCAAACGCCGCGTTCGCTGACTATGTTCAAGCCAACTATCACACTTGGTTAGCGAGTGAAGCGTCGCCTACTTTATCTGTGGATGTCGTTTACAAATATGTCATTCCTGAAGTTCAGGCAGGGAAGCAGGTCCTGTTTGTTGTTATGGATTGTATGCGGTTGGACCACTGGCTGAAAATTGAACCCTTGTTGTACCCGCTGTTTCATATAACCACAGATTACTATTATTCCATTCTGCCAACGGCTACCCGTTATGCACGGAACGCTATTTTTAGTGGGTTGTTTCCGCTTGAATTTGCTGAAAGGCACCCAGACCTATACGCAGAACCTGATACAACGCACACGAGTATCAACCGCTATGAGAAAGATCTGATGCGCTTACAACTTGAGCGGCACGGCATACTTCCCAAGCCGCCGCTCCATTACTTCAAAATTTTTGATACACGCGGCGAAATTCAATATCTGCACTGGCTAAACGTTACGGACAGGATTAGTTTGACTGCACTTGTTGTTGATTTTCTGGATATGCTGACACATACACGCCATGAAATAGATTTACTACAGCAACTCGTTCCAGATGAAGCGGCGTTTCGGACGCTNGCACAGGCATGGTTTCAGCATTCCCATCTTTATAGAGTCTTCAGGATTGCAGCTGAACGCGGTATGACGGTCGTCTTAACGTCTGACCACGGTTCGCTCCTTTGCCAAAATGCAGCGAAAGTTTCAAGTCAAGCTGAACTCACGACTGGGCTTCGGTTTAAAGAGGGGAAAAATATCTCGTGTTCACCTGAAGCCGGGTGGGTCATAAAGGAACCTGGCGCGTATCGTTTACCCGGTGAAGAAGCACAAAGGAGTTATGTTCTCGCAAAAGAGGACTACTACTTTGTTTATGAGAGACAATTCAATGTTTATAAAGAAATATTTCAAGGCAGTTTCCAACACGGTGGTGTTTCTCTTGAGGAGATGATTCTGCCTTGCGTTGTGCTTGAACCGAGGTAATTGAGGAGAATTAACCCATGGCAGAGAAAACAATCTTAAAATCGTACATATCTTTAACCCGGTCGCGATTCACCAAATACCATCGTGAAACGAAGTGGAACGATGCTCAGAATCCCATAGTTAAAAATTTAGTCTGTGGGCTGGTAGTGCTTATCGTAATGATGTATCCTGCTCATATACAGGCACAGTTCGCAGATTTCGGACTTGGTGAAAAATCACCTGTTGAAAAACTCTCTGCAAAAGGATACCTCTCGATTGACAAGGTGCAACCTGGTAGCCAATTCCAAATTGCAGTTGTCGTTGAAATTGTCGAAGGGTGGCATGTCAATGCCAATCCAGCGGGTGAAGGCTTGATCGCGACCGAGGTCATTTTCCCGGATACGTCGCATCTGACTTTCGGTGAAGTCGTATATCCGAAGGGTGAGGTATTGGCACTCGGTTCAATTGGCGAAGCCCCAGTCTATCACGATACCATCACTATCGGTGTCCAAGCCGATTTAAGTCAAACTGCGTCGATCGACCCTATGACGCTGGATTTGGAACTGAGATATCAGGCGTGTAACGATGAGCAGTGTCTATTACCAGAAACTCTCACTTTTGCAGTCCCTATTGAAATTGTCGGTATCGAGGATACCATTCAGCGGATTAATGACGCGGTTTTCGCCAACGTCCAATTCGGTGCACCGCCGAGTGGTGATGATGAGGGGAGCCTCGCGCGTGCGCTCTCTGGTGGAAGTGTCTGGCTCGCATTTTTGCTCGTGTTTGCAGGCGGCATCTTGACCAGTTTGACTCCCTGTGTTTACCCACTCATACCGATCACCGTTTCTGTCTTCGGTGCCAATGAGTCTGCCAGTTTTCTCAAGTCTTTCCTGCTTTCTGTTGTGTATGTGCTCGGGATCGTTGTGACCTATTCGATTTTAGGTGTAGCGGTTGCATCGACCGGGGCGGTCTTCGGTCAGATAATGGCAAACCCGTGGGTCGTCGGCTTCATCAGCCTAATTCTTGTGACCTTGGGACTGTCTATGTTCGGTGTTTTTGAGATTCGGTTGCCGTATGCGGTGCAGAACCGTCTTAACACCGTTGGCGGCACCGGGTTCGCAGGCGCGTTCGCTATGGGAACAGTCGCAGGGGTGATCGCCGCGCCTTGCACGGGACCGGCGTTGGCAGTCGTGCTAACTTATATCGCAACGACCGGAAGTCTCTTTCTCGGATTCTGGCTCATGTTCACTTATGCCCTCGGAATGGGACTCCTCTTTATCGGTATTGGCACCTTCTCCGGATTGCTCTCCGCGCTACCCCGTTCAGGTGGCTGGATGTATGTGTTGGAAAACGTCTTCGGCATTGCTATTATTACAATGGCACTCTATTTCCTCAAAGATGTGTTTCCACCGTTGCAGGANTTCCTGCAGAACTCGCTGCCGTTTTTCGCTATTGCNGGTGGTTTAGTGCTCATTGGGGTGTGGCTTGGCAAGTTAACCCAACGTTTCAGCGGTATCTCTCGACGGATGCAATTCCAAAAGGCGTGCGGGCTTTTGCTGGCGGTCCTGGGTGCCTATATGTTTGTTGGAGGTATCCAACAACCTGCCGGACCCCACTTAAATTGGGTTTACGACGAGGTCGAAGGGCTTGAAATCGCCAAGCGAGAGGATAAACTCGTAATGCTTGACTTTTATGCCTCTTGGTGTGCTGCGTGTAAAGAACTTGATCATAAGACTTATGCGGATCCCGAGGTCGCTGCGAAACTCGATGATTATGTGAGTGTTAAACTCGATTTCACCCGCAGCTCCGAAACGACTGAGGCATTAACCGAGAAATATCAGATTCCCGGATTGCCGGTCGTCATTTTCATGGACGCTAATGGCACTGTTCTCAAGCGATTCACCGGATTTGTAGGGGCAGAGGAGATGCTTGGCATTCTTGACGACATTGAGAAACGTCCACAGTAGCTGTCGTTTTGAGTGTCCGCCGAAGTGATCGTTCTATTATCTTATGCTTTGGGTCGAGATAAAGGAGTAAATATGCCGTTTAATGCAAAATCCTTAGTTTCCTTGCGGAGTTGGCTTTTTTATGCAGAAGTCGTGGCAGTGATTGGTTTTGTCACGCTTGCGTTTTTCTATATTCAACGTGGGACTGCGGAACCCGAATCGCCACCGTTGTCGCAGGTCGGAGCTTTCATTGAGAAGGCAGATGCTCTCTTTAAGAAACATGACCTTGTCGATGCTGCCCTCTACTATTGGCAGGCATTACGAGCGTTGGAAACGGAGGATGAAGTCCAGGGAATCTCAATAAACGGCTCCTCACAAACGAGTGCGGAAGTGCGTCTGCACGCCAATCTCCGCATTGCGGAAATCTATTTACAAAGTAATTGGCTGAGGGATTCGCAGGCGCGTTTGGAATATGCGGCGCGCATTCAGCCTGAACATGCCGGTGTTCGTCTCTTGCGCGGCAAACTGTTCCGTGATGAGGGGTTGCTCGCGGAAGCCACCGCAGAATTCCTCGCTGTGCTCAAGAATGCTCCAGACGATGCTGAAGCGCACTATCTCCTCGGTGTCCTCTATCAGGGGAGTAAGCAGTTTGAACAAGCCTCTAAGCACTATGCCAAAGCAATAGAAAACGATCCAGAGTTTTTAAACATCCCGTCTGAAAAAGCCCCTATCGGTATCCTTGCCCGTCTTCAACTGTCGAGAACGTACACCAAAATGCTTCAAGGGTATCAATTTCTGGATAGGGAATTCACCGAAGAGGATTTGGCTGCGGTTACACGACTTGAGTCGGAATCGATTCGCCTCTTGGAGCAGGCACATGAAAATATGCCTGAAATGAATGAGGTAGTTGACGATCTCGTCCGATTGCTCTTTGCGCGTGCGTCTGCACTTGAGCGTGAGGATGTCGAGACGCGTCAATATGGGGATGCGCTGCAAGTCTATGAACGGATTGTCGAACTTGATCCGGAGGAAGTTCGAGCGTGGGAGCGGATGGGTGAAATTTATATGAGTTTCCTTGGTGATAAGGAGGCTGCGCTGAAAGTGTATCGCAAAGTTTATGAGATTGAGCCGCACCCGACTGTCTTAGCAAATGTCAAATCGCTTGAGGAAGATATCGCTGCCGAGAAATTGGAAGAATGATGATAAAAGACCAATAACTCACCAAACCATCCTGAACGAGTTGCGCGTTTGCGAAATTTGCTATAACTGTCAGGGCAAGAATCGTTATGAGAATCCTGTGAAGCATACTTGACGTTGCTTTTGTTTCCTTCTTTGTCTGTTGTGGGGATTTACAGGTGGGGATTAGGTTTTGAATTGAGGATGGCTTTGTTTCTCATCGGAACGATGCTGACACATATCAAACCAAAAGCCGATGAGAGGATTTGAACCTCCGACCTACTGATTACGAATCAGTTGCTCTTCCACTGAGCTACACCGGCTTAGCAAATTATTACGGTTAAAAAGGGAATGCCGAGAGGCAGAATCGAACTGCCGACACAAGGATTTTCAGTCCTCTGCTCTACCGACTGAGCTATCTCGGCGTCAGATATATAATAATATCATAAAACGGAGAGGATGTCAAGTTTTTTTGAAAAAAAGATCGTGTTTTTATCGGGATTTTTGCGCGTAAAAGCGAAGGTGCGAAGCAACATCTATTCCTATGATGTAGGGTGATGTCTGCAGACCTCGTAACTACAAAATTCGTCTCTACGATTCCAAACGCATCGGCATCACAAGACAGATATGATTTTCTACGCCGATCGGTTTAAAGACGATAGGCTCCACTTCACTTTTAAATTCTATTGCGATCGATTCCGTCTCAATGTGTCCCAAAGTCCCTATCAACAAACGGGCATCGATGCCAATCCGTATGCTTCCAGTCCCTGACTCCACTGGAACGGGTTCGTATGCCTCCCCTAATTCCGGAGTCTTCGCCGAAATCTGGACCTGCTCAGTACTTATCTCCAAAGCAATCGCATAGTTCTTCGGGTTCGATAGCAATGCAACGCGTCGGGCCGCATGCAGTATCTGTTCTTTAGAGACCACCACTCTGCCTTCCGCAGATTCAGGGATAATTTTCTGATATGGCGGATAATCCCCCTCTACGAGCCGTGTGGTTAAGGTGGAGTTCTCGTCAGCGAAAAGAATCTGGTTTTCAAAAATTGAGATCTGCACTTCCTCAGATTCCGAGAAAGTACGAGCGATCTCTTTAACGGCTTTGAGGGGGACGATGAACCCTTTTACGTTCTCCGACGATGTGAGCGGTTCACAGTGTGCGAGTGCGAGCCATCTCATATCGGTTGCGACGACTTCCGTTTTATCTGGAAGGAAATTAAAGTAGAGTCCGTTGAGGAAGTAGCGAACATCCTCCGTTGCGGCGGCGAATTCAGTTTTGTGGAGTAGATCCCGCAGAGTGTCTCCACTGAGAGTTAATGAATCTCCGTCGACAGAGGGCAATTGTGGGAATTCTTCGTCTGGAAGCCCGATGATTTTATAAACGCCATCCCCACAAGTGATTTCAACCCGATCATTTGCTGTTGTTGCGAAGTGTATCGGTTTGTCTTCGGGCAATTCTTTGACGATATCCGCCAACTTTTTGGCTGAGACGGTAATTCCGCCATCTTCTTGAATGGCACCTTCCACCTTGATCTTAATCCCGACCTCCAGATCTGTGGCGATACATTCAATTTTCCGATCAGCGGCTTGGATAAGAACGTTTGAAAGAATTGGTAGGGTAGTGCGCCCGCTTGCTACGCCTTGTAGCACTTGCAGAGAATGCAAGAGGTCATCTTTTTCAAAGGTTAATTCCATTTCCAGTTCTCCTTATAATCATTTTTACAATTTTATCAAAAAGGACGCGTTAAAGTCAAGCACTTTTTAACTTATGTTAAGTGATTTCGGTGGTGCCAATGGCTGAGTTGCCTGCTTGCATTCCTGCGAACTGTTTCTGGAATAGGGCGTGGTATACACCACCGCGTTGGATCAGTTCGGTATGTGTACCGGTTTCAACGAGCCTACCGCCTTTGAGAACGAGGATTTTGTCGGCATCTAAAATGGTTGAGAGTCGGTGTGCGATGACGAAGCTGGTACGTCCTCTCATGAGGCGTGTGAGTGCTTCTTGAACGAGTGCTTCGGATTCTGCATCCAAAGACGATGTTGCCTCATCAAGAATGAGGATTTTGGGGTCTCTAATAAGCACGCGCGCGATAGCGATCCGTTGCTGTTCACCGCCAGAGAGTCGAACGCCGCGCTCACCGACTTTGGTCTCGTATTGTTCTGGGAAATTCATGATGAAATCGTGTGCGTTTGCTAACTTTGCAGCAGCGATAACCTCCTCGTGTGTTACTGCTTCTGGGTCTTCCGCACCCAGACAAATATTATAGGCGATGCTCTCGGCGAACAGGTATGGGTCTTGAAAAACGATGCCGATATGTGATCGTAACGATTGGATTTGGATTGTATTGATGGGTGTTGTGTCGATGCGGATATTGCCGTGTTGGGGTTCATAGAAACGTGGAATTAGGCTCACCAAAGTGCTTTTACCTGCGCCGCTGGCTCCCACTATTGCGACTGTCTCATCCGGTTCCACTTGAAAGTTCATTTCTTGTAAAATCGGTTCCGCTTCGTTATATTCATAGGAGACGTTGGAGAATTGGACACCTCCCTCAATATGTTCTATCGGTGTTCCTTCTTGCGATTCTTCCTCGTGTTCATCGAAAAACGCGAAAATACGCCGAGCCGCAACCATGATTGACGGTATTCCGAGGTGAAGTTTTACAAGTTGTGACACAGGCGCGTGTACATTACCAAAATAGTGTATGATGACAAGGAGTTCACCGATGGTAATCGCATCGCGCAGGACGTAACCCCCGCCTATGAAAAATATGAGACCTCGGGCTAACCAGAATAGAATGATGGTGAACCCACCGCCTGCCTGCCGAATGAGCCCGTGTCTAATGCCGATTGCGATGAGCCGTTCAATAAACTGGCGTAGGTTCTGTAAATCATAAAATTCCTTTCCTAATCCTTTGAGTTCACGAGAGCCAGCAATGCTTTCCTGTAGTTTGCTTGACAGGAGTGCGTTCTGTTCTTGGATTTCCTCGCTCATTCGACCAAGCGGTTTATCCAAGACAGCCGGAATGATTATATTTACGGCGACGAGTAATAAGGAGAGAACGCATAAGTGCCAGTTGATGTATGTAATAATACCGAGTGTCACAACAAGCATGATACCGTTTATGATGTAGTCACCGGCAAAGAGATTTAATCCTTGTACCGCTTTTGGTGTATCGGATGTAAATGTCGCCATGACTTTTCCAGTCTGGTGCGTGTCGTAAAATTTGAATCCTAATTTGCGGAGATGGTGGTAGGCTTGAAATTGAATGTCTTTCGATCCGTTCTCCGAAACCTTTGCGGGGAAGTAAGCGGCTCCAAATTTGAAGAAGTACATGCCGACTGCTGTCAGCGCATAGAATCCGCAGGTAGGCAGTAGGAGTTCAGCATTTTTTGCGATAAAGACATCGTCTATCAGAATCTTCCGAAGCCAGGGCCATATAAGGCTACAACCTGAGTTGCCCAGGGCGCAGAAGATAAAGAGCAGTTGAAAGTGCCAATACGGTTTTAGATACGACAACAATCGCAGAACGTCTTTCATGTTACGTCCCCTTTTGTATCCCTGCGAACTGTTTCTGGAATAGGTCGTGATATACACCACTCTGTTGAATCAATTCGGCGTGTGTGCCGGATTCAACGAGTTTTCCGTCGCTGAGAACGAGAATTTTATCGGCGTTCAAGATGGTTGAGAGTCGGTGTGCGATGACGAAGCTGGTGCGTCCTTTCATGAGGCGTGTGAGTGCGTCTTGGACGAGTGCCTCGGATTCTGTATCCAGAGACGAGGTTGCCTCATCGAGAATAAGGATTTTGGGGTCTCTAATAAGCACGCGCGCAATGGCAATACGTTGCTGCTCGCCGCCGGAGAGTCGAACGCCACGCTCACCGACTTCACTCTCATACTG
>JGI24797J26694_1001515_pt1 | contig 12927 bp, 9 predicted proteins | sample PinacodermPK_FD_26694 | JGI IMG/M metagenome (IMG submission 26694) | reverse complement strand
AGCCGCCGGCTGATCGATCGGCGCCTGGTCGGAACGGACCCGTGGAATGGAGATCGCTGAACAGCCGTCGCCGCAGGAGACGGCCGAGCGCATTCGGGAGGCCGTGGCCGCTGCGCTGCCGGGTGCCCGCATCGACGTGACGGGCGAGGGCAGTCACTTCAGCCTCCGCGTGGAGTCCACGGCCTTCTCCGGTCAGGGGCGGCTGGCCCGGCAGCGGCTGGTGCTGCGGGCTGTCGCGCCTCTGATGAAGGGCGAGGGCGCGCCGGTCCATGCGATCGACCGGCTTGAGACAGTGCTGCCGGACTAGCACCCCCATGTCGGAGGCTTCACACTGGGTGCGCCGGCTTCCCGCCGGCTGCCGCCGAAGGCGGCTAGGGAACCGCGTTGGCCATCAGCATTTGAGTCGGCGCCACCCGGCGTGGTACATTGACGCAACATTCTGAACCGCGAACCAGCAACCCTCGACCCGGGAGGACGCTCGTGATCTCAAACCTCGTGATTCCCAATCATTGGCGCTGCTGCACTCTTGTCACCTTGCTGCTTGTCGTTGCCGCTCCGGCTCTCGCCGCCGGACCCAACGAAGTCGACGCGAAGGACGTCGTGACCTTCCATGAGGACGTCGAGCCGATCCTCCAGCGTTCCTGCCAGGGCTGCCACCGGCCCGAGGGTGTGGCCTACGGCGGCATGAAGGCGCCGATGGCCCTGACGACGTACGAGGAGAGCCGTCCCTGGGCCCGCAGCATCGCCCGCCAGGTAGAGGCGAAGCGGATGCCGCCCTGGTTCGCGAGCGAGGAAACCCACGGGCTGTTCACGAACGAGCGGATTTTGAGCCAGGAGGAAGTCGACACGATCCTGAGTTGGGCCAGCACGGGCGCCCGCCGCGGCGATCCGGCGAACGCGCCGGAGCCGGTCGATTGGCCGACCGGATGGCTGATCGGCGAGCCGGACCTGGTGCTTGATCTGGCCGAGCCTTTCTGGGTCGACGACGACGTGAAGGACCTGAACATCAGCCTGAAGGCGGAGATGATCACCAACGAGATGCTGTCGGAACCGCGCTGGATCAAGGCGATCGAGTTCCGGTCCGGCAGCGACGTGGTTCACCACGTGGTCGGTTCCCGGATCGCGGCGGAGACCGAGACGCCGGGCGCCTCGGGTCTGATCGGCGGCATCGCCCCCGGTACCGAGCCGTTCCACCTTCCCGACGGGGCCGGCCGCCTGCTGACGCCGGGCACCCAGCTCTACTTCTCGATGCACTACAACAAGGAGCCGGGCGTGGACACCGGTGTCTGGGATCGCTCCCAGATGGCCTTCAAGTTCCATCCCAAGGACGCGAAGATCGACCGGATCGCCAAGTGGGAAGGGGTCGGCAACAGCGATTTCGAGATTCCGCCCGGTCATGAGAACTGGATCATCGGCGCCTCGAAGGTCTTCGAGTACCCGACGACGATACGGCTACCTGCCGCACTCCCACCTTCGGGGACTGGACGCCAAGTACACGGCGTACTACCCGGACGGCACCGAGGAGGTTCTCCTCGACGTTCCGGCATACGACTGGAACTGGCAGACGAACTACATCTACAAGGAGCCGAAGGACATTCCGGCCGGTACCCGCGTCGACGTGCTGATGACCTACGTCAACACGGAGGAGCGGAACGAGCTGACGGTACTTGAGCTCGACACGACCCGCGCCGTCCAGTTCGGCGGCCCGACGACCGACGAGATGATGATCGGCTTCATCGACTACTCGGAGGATCGGGGCGAGGAACTCGTGACCGAGACGCAGGACGCTTCGGCGGCCGCGACTCCGGCGGCGGGCGGCGCCCGGTAACCGTCGACAAGAACTAGAGCCTTCGATATGCGGCGCGTCCACTTCGCTGGGCGCGCCGTTTCCCTTTGTGAGAGTCTCGACGTCGCACGATGACCTCTGAAGGTTCTGGGACGACTGANGACTCCGGGNGNNTGCTCTACGGCGCCGTCGATCTCGGCGGTTCCCACATCGGGCTGGCNCTGGGATCCGTCGACNCTGCGGCCGGCGAGTACCGNCTGGTTGCGAGGAGGAACCTCGAAGGCGGCGGCTATGANGGNTGGGAGCCGGTCCTNGACCGGATCGCCAGGGGCCTGCTCGACCTGGCTCGNGATGTCGGCGAGCGTCCCGNCGCGGTTGGCGTCGGCTGTCCGGGATGGGTGGATCTGGAAAAGGGGGAAACGCGTTTTCTGCCCAACCTGCCAACCCAGTGGCGAGACGTACCGGTGGCGCGGATTCTCGGCGAACGGCTGGAGGTGCCCGTCCATCTGCTGAACGATGTACGCGCGGCGACGCTGGGCGAGTTCACGTTGGGCGCCGGACGCGGAACGTCGACGATGGCTCTGTTCGCGCTCGGCACCGGGATTGGTGGCGGCGTTGTGGTTGACGGCAGGCTCCGTCTGGGACCGCTTGGTTCGGCGGGAGAACTGGGCCACCAGACCGTCGACCCGACCGGCCCGCTGTGCGGATGCGGCAACCGGGGTTGCCTGGAGGCCGTGGCGAGCGGTCCGGCAATCGCCGCCGCGGGCGTTCGGCTCCTGCGCTCAGGCCAGGCGTCCGCGCTGTTCGAACTCACCGGTGGAGACGCGGGCCTGGTGACGGCTGAGACGATGGGCGAGGCGGCAAGGGCCGGCGACGAGGCGGTCGAGCGAGAACTGGAACGGATCGCGGGCCTCGTCGGCATTGCTGTGGCCAACGTCGTCGTAGCCCTCCACCCGGAGCTCATCGTGCTCGGCGGCGGCGTCGCCGGCCTGGGCGACCTGCTGTTCGACGGCGTCCGCCAGGAGTTGGCCGAACGTGTCCGTGTGTTCCCGATCGACGACGTGCGCGTCGAACCGGCCGTTCTCGGCACGGACGCCGGCCTGGCCGGGGTGCTGGCCTGGACGGCGTCGCGGCCCGGCTAGCGCCAGTTGACGGGCGGTCTTCGACCCGTATTGGGCCTGCGCAATGCCCGATGGCAAGGCGGCCGTTGGTTTCTGCTTCTCGGGGTAGTTCGCGAGGCTGGAGTTAAGGGTGTTTCACCTCAGACCGACGCGCCCGCAAGCAGGCGGCCGGGGGTGCGTTCCGCCGGCGGAAGCTGGCGCATCAGTGTTCGTCGCCGCCCGTGAGGATGTACTCGAACCGGTCCCCCTCCGTGGCCAGGGTCTGGAGATAGATCAGCAGTTCGGCCGCGTCCAGGTGCCCGACGGGGTGGCGGATCTCGCCAACGAGGCGGTCCGTCGGGTCCAACGTGAAGTTGACGAGTTCGGTCTCGGCGTTGCGGGTCCATGCCCTCAGGGCCAGGGCGTCTGCTGGGGTTGGTTCCAGGTTTCGCCGCGGTTCCGGCGCCGCGAGACCTGGCGCGTCCGGGGCGTCGTTCGCGTTGAGTACGACGGTGGCGAAGACATACTCGTCGCCGTCACGGCTGATTCGGACTCTCTGTTTTCGCGCGAAGCGTGCTCGTCGGCCAGCCGCGGTCTCCTCTTCGTTGGCGTCATGGCCGATGGCCGCCAGGTCGACGACGATGTCGGCGCCTTCGTCGTCCCAGCCGATCTCGTGCCCCTTGCTCAGGAGTTCCCGTACACGTTCGAGGCCTGATGGCCGATGAGCCGCCGTGAGTTGGACGTTCCTCGGCTTGGGGTCCGAGACAGGGGCTTCCGGGGCTAAGCCGTCCTGGCTTTCTGCGTTCAACGACTTCGCGTCCTCGTCCACATCCAGCACTTCGTCCTCGATCCGGTCCGCCTGCAGGGAGACGCGTCGCACCAGATCGTGGACTTCTTCGTATTGGGTCGTGGCGCGTTCGAAGGGCAGGCTGGCTTCGATGCTGAAGGCGAAACTGTCGTGCCTGGCGTCCCAACGGGCGCAGAGGCGGGGCTGTCCCAGGCGGACCAGCAGTCGCCTCAACTGATCGAAGTGCTCGGGCTGGTGCTTGAGGTCGATGTGGCCGATCACGCTGCTGCAGCGCAGGAAGGTCACGTCGGCTGTTCCGGAGGAACGAAGCTCCAGATGTACGCGTTGAAGGCGAACATCGTGGTCCTCGACGGCTGACGACGTCCATGCCTCCCGGGCCGGAACGATTCGATGTGCTCGCACTCTCAGGACCCCGTGCCGGGTGAGTGGGCCGTCCTGCCCTGACTGTCCGATGCCGAAGTCTTGGAGCAGGCGGTTCCACTGCTCTTCGAGGAGGTTGCGCAGTTCATCTACGTTGACTTTGTGCACGAGGGTGCGGTCGGTCCCGCCGTTCAGCCACTCGCAACGGACCGGGAATGCGGACTCCAGCGGTCCCGTGAGCGGGGGAGGGACGTCGGGCGAGGCCAGCATGGCCCGGTTCGTATCGAGCTTGGGATCGTGACTGGCGTGCTTCAGGGGCTCGGCGTGAACGAGTCTGAGAAACGTGTCCAGCCGTTCCAGAACTCGCAGAACCTGCAGCCGCTCGACGGTGTCCTCGAGATGGGGATAGAGCACCTGGATCTTCTCGTGGGGTTCGGCTTGGCTGCTCTTCCCGTCGAGAGTGCGCTGGGCGAGTCCACCGATCCGGTCGACTCGTCCAGTGCGCTGTTCCATCGCCGAGGGTGTCCAGGTGATGCCGTAGTGGATCACGCGCCGGCAGAACGTATGGAGGTCTTCACCTTCCTGGAGCACGTCCGTGCTGATGAGGACCAGCGGGAACCCGGGCATGCGGAACTGCCGGACGATCCGTCCCGCAACGCTCCCCGACATCCGACCAACCGGGTTCTGTTCCTGCAGTCCACGGCCGAAGATCTCCGCGAGCTTGCTCAGGTCGGCGGTCGGAGCTTCCGGGAAGTTCACCTTGATGAGGGTGTCGAAGGCACTGGCGACGCCGCTGAGTTCCGCATACGCGTGGAAGGAGTCAGGGCGCTTTCGCTGGTCCGCGAGCAGCTGGGTAAAGGAGCGGGCCAGTTCTCCTCTGACGCTTCTGTCTCCGGCGGTGTCCTGCTTACCTTCGAAGCCTCCGGCCTGCCGGATGGCAACCAGATAGAGATCGATGTATGCGCGGCCGAGCCGCGCCATGGCGCTCAGCAGTTCGCGGCGTTGCTCTCGGCGCCGGAAGCTCTCGGTGAAGTCTGAATCCTTGTCCTTCGGCCAGAGTTCGTCGCGGAGCGTGGGGCTTCGAACGAGTTCGGTAAAGAACGTGCTGACACCGATAGCGGAGTCCGGCTTCGGGAATCCTTCACGGGGGGTGGCACTTTCGCCGTGATGCTCGGGGAACCGAAGCCTGAGCACCTCGCTCGCGTTGTTCGCCAACTCGCCGCCTGGCATGGCGAGCAGGTGAAGCGCGCCTGCCTGGTACGCCTCGAACACGTAGTAGCGCGGGTAGCGGCCGGTTTGCCCTTCGTGTTCCCGCTGGTAGTAGGCCCAAGCGAGTTGGCGAAGCGTGTCTTCCAGATCCCCCGAGGTCAGGCGAAGTCGGTTGGCCAGGCACTCCAGGGGGTCGGCAGGTCGGCCCAGCAGCCAGGAGACGAGATCGTCCTCGAACAGGGTGCTGTAGGCGGCCGATGCGTTGCTCAACCGGTTCTTCTGGAAGGCGGCGCCCGACAGGATCCCTTCAGGTCCCTTGCCCCTGAAAAACCAGGAGAAGAAGTTCTCGCGTCCACCTGGGTCGTCGTCGACGCCGGGCTGCAGGGCGGCGGCCGGTGACGCGCCACCAGTCGTGGTTCCGGCCGTGTCCGCGTCATCCGATTCCGAAGTGTTCGGCGCGTTGTCCGCGCCGGTGCGCGTTTCCTCCCGGAAACGCTCGAAGAGCTTGTCGATCTCCGCGCTGAGAAAAGGAAACTCGTCCTTCATCCGACGTTCGACCCAATCGTCGAACTTTCGATTGAGGCGCCTGGCCAGTTCGTCCACGGTGGCGACCCGTCGGACGAAGACGAGGGCCTTCTCGCCGGTCTGGAAGGCGCCGGCCAACGACTCGACGGTCGCGTCCAGCTTGGGATGCGGAATCTCCTGGCCGAAACGCTCCCGGTAGGACTCGATCAGGGCGTTCACCGCTCCCGTGTCGACGCCTCGCTGCTCTTCCGGGTCGTGGGTCTGCTGGCCGTCGAAGGTTGTTTCCTCGCCGGCTTCGTCTGCTGCTTCCACGCCGTTTTCTTCAGCAGGCTGCTTTCGTTTGAGGTTTCCGACGCTCTGGAGGAAGCTCTCGAACGACGAGAGCATGCCGATCTGGAACTGATTCCCGAACTTCTTGTCGCCCAGGACTTCGGCCACCTTCTTCTGAACGAGCGCCACGATGAGCCGCTGGCGGGGATCGTCGAAGCGGATGGACTCGTTCGGTCGCTCGAGACCGCCATGGCGCCACTCGCGACGGTACATGTTCTTCGTGTGGTCCTCGCCGCCGATGTTGAGGTGGGTGATGCGCCGGATGAGCAGATCCGTTGCCAGCTTGCGGCGAAGTTCCCGACTTGCACCTTCATCCGCGAGGGTCTTCACGGGCAGAGCGGTCCCTGCTCCAGCGTTCCGCACTTGGGCCGAACCCTTGCTCAACACGTCGAGTTGCTGCCAGAGATCGCGGTAGTCGGCTTCGAATGGAGTTGCCGAGAGGCAGAGGACCCGTTTGACCCGGGGCTGGTACCAGCGACGCTCGGCGTCTTCGGCCTGGGAATGTCCCAACATGAGTCCGAGGACGCGGTTCCGGTTCGAGACGTAGCGGTCACCGGGGGCGCCGAAGCCCTTGCGCAGGTTGTGGGCTTCGTCGACCACCAGCAGGTCGATGTCGGGAAGGAGTGCGTTCAGGGCTCGGCCGTATTGCTCTCGGAACTCGCCGGCCTCCCTTGCTTGCAGTTCGGAAGCAAGCCAGCCCACGTAGGAGAGGATCTCGCGCCGATAGCGGTCCCGGGACTCCGGTTGCTTCAACGCCAGGCTGAAGCTCGTCATGCGGAGGAAGAAGTCGCGGTTCGCGTTGATCGAGATGTCGTGCACGAAGTCAGCCAGGCGGCCGCAGACGACGGGCTCTCTGGCCGGCTGGCCCTGTACCGACTTCACGCGGTTGTCGATGATCCGCCAGTTGTTGCGGATGAAGTTCCCGAAGTCCCTAACCCACTTCCTCTGGATGTTCTCCTTGGGCGCGAGCACCAGGATGCGGGCGTTGGGCCGGAAGTGGCGCACCATTCCCATGACGCCGAGAGCCACGTACGTCTTGCCCAGGCCGACCTCGTCGGCGATGTAGGCGACCTGGTTGCAGGCGAGCATGTTGTACGCGGCAACCGAACCCTCTAGCTGGGAACGGGCCAGGGTGGTGGAGATGTCGCTTCGACGCCCCTCGGACTCACCGGACGCGCGATGGGCATTGCCGGTGAAGTCAATCAGTTCGGTGGCGAGGTCGAAGCCGATGCGGTTCATGTGCCTGGCTCGCTGTTCGTCTTGCCGTAAGCCGCCTGCAGCGAGGATGCCTCGGTCAGGAACATCTCCTCGTACCAGTTCAGGAAGTCCCGGTCGCCGTCCGCCAGGCGAAGCTCCTCTCGGAGCCCCGGGATCTTCTCCAGTTCCTCTTCGAGCTGGCGACGGTCCGCCTGATGGTCGTTCCAGAAGTCGGGATCGTGCTCCTTGACGCGCTCCGCGATCTGCCTGGCGCTCAGGAAGGTGACGTACGCCATGACGGCGTCGTCTTCCTCCCGTTCCTTCATCTTCCGAAGAAGCACGGGAAGTGAATCGTGCTTCTCTCCGAATAGCCGGATCGCTGCCGCTTTCCGGTGCTCCTCGGCGAGTTGCTCGTCGAGCCAGGCGCTGAGCCGACCGAAGGCGTGGAAGACGCCGGCGAACCGGTCGAAGGTGGTCCGTTGGCTCCTGGGAGTGGAGCGTTGGCTGTTTGTCGCCATCCCCGGCAATACCTCGTCGGTCTCCAGCCGGGAGGCGAGGAACTCCTGCCTCTGCGCTTCGGAGAGCAGGGACCAATACTCGAGGATCTCCTCGGCTGTGAGCCTGTCGAGCAACGACGGCTTGTGCGGCATCCCCTCCTCACGGATGAGGACGCGCCAGTGGTGCTCGCCCCGGGCTGTCCGAGTCTGGGCTTTCACCAGGCTGGTGGACTGGAGCAACGCCTTCACCTGGTCGGCCGCCGTGCCGCCGCAGTCGGTCCACTCCGTCGTGCACCTGGGACGGTTGAGCGTCCGCAGTTCGCTACCCGCGATCGTCTCGATGCGCAGTTTGCCGTCGTGGTCCTTGTCCAGCCAGTACTCCAGCGAGTGGCGGCCCCAGTCGTAGCGGAGCGAGAGTGGGAGCCCGACCTGTTCGGCGTCGCCTTCCTCGGCGTCGGCCGTCTCCTTGAAGCGCTTGTGAGCCTCGTCGAGCGGCTTGAGCCACCAGGCGGTTTGATCGGCGCCGCCTGGCGTGTTCACCAGAAAAGCAGCCTCCAGGTTGTTCCGGGAGGTGTGGCCGGCCGACGTGAGATTCGGGGAGCCGACGAGCGAGACATCGCACTCACCCTGGCGCCAGAAGCGGTAGACCTTCGCATGAACCGTGCGGGGCGCGGCGCCCTCTGCTTTTCCGGTGCCGTCGGAACGGGTGATGGCCGGCGACAGGCGACTCCACTTCGCTCCCAGGCGCTCAACCGCGGCGTACTGCTCCGCTGTCACCGAAGCCGTGCCGTCCGGTTCGGTAGGCAGGAGGATTCTCACCTTTGGCCGCTTCCCCCGCGCGAGCCTCGTGAGCAGGGTCTTGAGCGCTGTTGCGTTCTGGGCGTCGAAGTAGGGCGAAACGATCTCCAGGTTCCAGTCGCGCCTGTGAAGCTGACGGTCCCGGAGCCACTCGGGGAGCGACTGCTGCGTGCGCGGGTCCTCTGATCCGCTTTCGCTCGGCCTGGTTCCCGAGTACAGCCGCGTGTAGTAGCGACCCTTCGTGTGTGCGTTCCTGATCCCGTGCTGCGGAGCGTCCTTTTCGAGGAAGTGCCGGATCTTCGCCAGTGCGCCTGAATCGCACTTCGGCTGAGGCACTCGCCTGATCAGGTCGAGGGCGTCGAGCAGATCCTGGCGGAACGTGCATCGCCAGTTGTGCTTGTGTGCCTGCTCGACCTCCTCAAAGTGTCCGGCCTCCAGGTTCTCCCACCAGCCGGAGCGGGTGAGATTTGCCGACAGCGCGCCCGCGATCAGGCTCTTCGTCGTCTCGTCGCCCTCTGTCGGCGGGTTCTCCAACAGCACGAAGACGAGCTTCGGGTGAAAGACGCCCGATGGGCGACTGACATCGATTCGCCGGAAGTCAAGCGTCGCGGATTGGGCGTTGGCCACCAGCCCGCCGCGGTCGTAGAACACGTCGATTCCGGCCACTTCCCGCAGGCACTCCTCGAGTTGGACGCGGCGCATTTTCTCGTTTGGGCTGAAGCCGCCGCTGATGCGCCCTTCGAACAGCAGTGGCAGGATCTCCAACTCGAAGAACGCCGGGTCGAACGTGAAGGTCGTGAACAGCGCGGCCAGGACCCGTCGGCCGCCGATCTTTCCGGCGAACGCCTCCGACAGGACGCGCGTGGACGCCGTCATTGTGCTCCCACGGCCGGCGCTTCGGATGTCTGTGCGAGGAGAGCCTTGAGCGCGTTGATGAAGTAGGAGTAGCGCCAGAGCGAGTCCAGCTCGCTTCGATCCGGCAACTTCTGTTCCGGCCCGCGATAGCGGACGTCGAGCGTCCCGTCCTGCTCGTCAAGACGGATCCAGGGCGCCGCATTACGGTTCGCCATGACGACCTCGTTCCAGGGCAGCATCTCCCGGATTACCGCCTCGTAGTCGCCGCGGGAGAGTGCCCGGTGCGCCTCGCGGATGTGGCCTTCGACCTCCTTGCCCGTCACTTCTGCAATTCGTGGCAGGACCTCCTCTTCGAACTTGCCGGGGTGGAGATGAGGAGGCGGATCCTGGCTACCCCAGGCGTCGCCCAGTTCTTTGGCGACAGCCTCGGGCTTCTGGCCGTGACGCGCTCTTAGAACCCCGAAGATCACGTCGCAGGGCGCGAGCAGAGCTTCGACCGTGAGGATGTGCCCGATTCTGTGCGCCAGATCGTCTCCGTTCGGGTCTTTCCGGATCGCCTCGAGCTCTCCCCGGTGGATTCCCCGCCGCAGGTCCGAATGGCGTTCGAGCAGCCGGCAGAACTTCGCCTGCTGGCCGTGTGGCGTGTTGCTGCCGTGGCCAGCCTCGCAAAGGTGCTTGCGGAAGAACTCTCGCTCCCGAGGCTTGAGTTGCCCGCTCAACGCTTTGGCCAGTGTGCCAACGATCCCGGCCTTGAGTCGCAGTGTCCCTCCGTCACGGACCAGTACCTTCAAGCGCTCGAAGACCTGGCTCAGTTGAGGCAGGTAGTGCTCTTCGACAAACACGGCGGCAACTTCGGTGAGGCCGACCGGCCCTTCCGGCAGCAGCCCTGAAGCCCGGGCCGAGACGGAGTACAGCCCCCACAGTCCATAGGCCCGCTGGTCGGAGAGGATGGCCGCTTCTCGGGTGGCGTCGATGGCCACTTCCTTCTGGCTACTGCGCCGGCTGATCCGTTCAATCCCGAGGATGCGCTCCGTCGAGTCCTCCGGCTCGTCGGTTCTGGGCGCGAGGTAGCGCGCATAGCCGCAGATCTGCTCGAACCGAAGGAAGGCGTCGAGTGCGTCGTCTTCGCCGATCTGGTCGTCCTCGAGCAGTTGCTGGGCGAGGTATCGGCCCAGAAGCAGGACGGCGAAGCCGCGGCAGGAGTTCGTCTGCGTAGTGAGATTCCCGACGACTTTCCGTCCGAAAGCCCACCAGATCGGTTGAACACCGAGGGGGTCCCGAGATCCCTTGACGCGCGCTCGCGGGTCTTCCAGGGTCAGGAACATGAAGCGGACGAACTCGGGATGCTGCTCAACAGATCTGGAGGTCGACTTCGGCTGTGGCTAGATCCCGACCGATCCGGGCCCGGGTTCGATCATCAGCACGGTCGCGTCGGGATCACCGGCAAAGGTATCGATCTCCTCGTGGCGGAGACGCAGGTGCCGTTCAATGTCTTCGGTAGAACAGTTGCCGACCGCCAGCCAGATGACCTTCGGTGGTGCGCGGTACAGGAAGGAACGTGCGCTGAAGTCGCCGTCCTTTGACGCGATGGCAAAGCCATGGCGAAGCGCGTACTCCCAGATGTCAGAGTCGTCTGCCGCTGCGAGACCGACCGCGCGAACATGAACCGAATCGGGCCAGAGGTCCTGAAGGCGCGTGCAGAGCCTCGGTGAGAGATTCTGGTCGAAGAGCAGCTTCACCTTGCGCCGGCTGCGGCGAGTCGCCGTTCGCGGTCGGCGGCGAAGGCGAGGCAGGCTCGAATGTCCTCACGGGTCAGGTCGGGGAAGTCCCTTAGGAGTTCATCTTCAGACATCCCGGACGCCAGGTAGTCCAGCACGTCGGTCACTGTCATCCGCAGGCCACGGATACAGGGCTTGCCGCTGCGCTTTCCGGGCTCGATCGTGATCCGACCTCGGTCCGTCATGGGTTCAGCCTAGGTAACCACTAGCTATCGGTCAAGCGAGCACGGAGGGAGCACCGGGTGGTCGGGACGGGCCCTGCACCAGTCATGCCGCCGGCCGGTTCTCGCGGCGGGCCGCGGTGGCGGTAGCCGTCGCCACATGCCGCCGCCGACGGCGCAGGAGGAGTTCCGCCAGGAACAGGAGGGTCGCCGCGGTTGCGAAAACGGACCACAACTCGAAGCGGCGGACCGCGGTCTGGGCGCCGGGCGCGGTGATCGCCGCCACGGCGCCGCCGACGGTCTCGTGGAAAAGGCCGGAGGTCTCGGCGGCGAGTTCGGCGAGGGCGGCGATGTCGGGGGCGCCGGGGCGCAGTTCGTCGCGGGCGGGAAAGAAGAGCGTGCGGCCCGGGCCGACGCTCGCTTCGGTGCCCGGTGCTCCGGTGTGGACCTCGACGCGGTAGGGCTCGAGGCTTGGCGCGAGTTGCAGGCCATCTTCGGGCGAAAGCCGGTAGAGACCGGGGCCGGTGCGCTGCATCGGGGCTTCGAGGCGCCGGTCGCCGCGCAGCACGACCAGCCGTGGGGAGAGGTCGCTGGCGAAACGCCCGCCGTCCTGGATCACGCTGAGTTCCGCTTCGAGGACCTCGTCCCGCCGGTCGAGGCGCAGGTTCCACTCGGAGCTCGCGCGCCGGTCGGCCGCGTCGCGCACGACCTGGGCGACGAGACGGGGCAGTTCGGGCCATCGCAGCCAGTCGCTGGCCCATCGGGGCTGGAGGTCGGTGGTGAACATCCAGGTCTTGCCCATGCCGACGTAGCGGCTGGCCAGGATCGGATCTGACTCACCGGCGCCGAGAATGACCTCCGCGCTGTCCTTGGCCACCGCGGCAATGCGCCCGTAGAGCTGAGGCGCTTCGGCGATGTCGACTCCGGCCAACGCTTCGGACTGGCCGCGTTGCTCGACCCGGATCTCCTCCTCCCGCGTCGAGTCGGGGAGCTGGTTCATCGTCTCGTCGATCAGGATGCTCTGGACGGAGGAAGCGTCCTCGATCGTGTAGGCGTTGCCGTCGCCCCAGTCGGCGATGTCCGCGAGCAACTCACGATCCGACTCCACACCGATCGCGACGGTGGAGACGGTGATTTCCTCCTCTCGCATGCGGAGTACGAGGTTCTCGTACTCGTCCGGGTAGGTGCGGCCGTCCGAAACCAGGATGACGTGCCTGACCTCGGACTCGACCGCCGAGAGCTGATCCAGACAGGCTTCGAGCGCCGGATAGAAATTCGTCTGGGCGCTGGCCTCGATCCGGTCGACGCGGTCGGCGAGCCGCTCCTGCTCGCGCACGAACTGCAGCGGGACGATCTCGTGAGTGTGCCAGTCGAAGGCGACCAGGCCGAAGCGGTGTTGCTCGTTCAGCATGCCGAGGGCGGCCTTGGCGGCCTCCTTGGCCAGGTCCATCTTCGGACCCTTCATGCTGTAGGACTTGTCCAGCGCGATCATCAGTGCGACCTCGCTGCGCTCCTCCTCGATC
>JGI24797J26694_1001504_pt1 | contig 12953 bp, 10 predicted proteins | sample PinacodermPK_FD_26694 | JGI IMG/M metagenome (IMG submission 26694) | reverse complement strand
GGCGCCTTGCCTCGTCAATACTCCTTTCTCCTCAAGATGCTGGTTCACCTTCTTGAAAATCGTCTCGGCCGGATTCTTCCCCTCCAGGAGACGTCGAAACGCCAGGATCGTGCTCTCATCCGGTGGAGCAAGTGAATGGACAGCAGTATCATCAACGGCTACGCATTCCGCCCCCACTGTTTTACCTTGTTTGCCATAAAAGAGTTGGAGTAGCTCCTCCAGCTTCTCCCATGGCGCCTTCAACCTTTGCTCCTTTTCAATCTCAACCATACTCCAGTATCCCCATTTCCCAGGTTGTCCTTGGGTATCACATGGAAATCGGCTTGGTCCCTGGGCAACAACATATCCTTTGCTCAAGCCGAACTGAGCCGTTGTACTCCAGTCTGTCCGAACCGGGCTTTGAGTTGGCGCAGGATGATGAGGATGCGTTCCGTCCAGGGGGAGCGACGTAAAGCGTGGCGTAATGATTCCGGGCTGACGCTCTCATCCAGAGCGTTGGCGTTACAGCCCGGAAACCAGTGATTNTCACTGCGCATAAGCCCATAGCGGGCTTGCACATAGCTGTCCAGATCCCATCCTGCCCAGAGGTTATAGAGCCAGAGCAGGGCCGCCAGGTTCATCTGTCCCGGCGTGTCTTTCCAATGGGGAAGGCCCTGTCTCCAAGAGTGGACCCATTCATCGCCAAGGCGCTTCTGTTTCTCCCTTTCAAGGCGCNGGAGGATTGGTGGTAACAATCGTGGGGCGTCCTCCAGTTGCGCCGCTGCCTGCATGTGCAATTCCAGATCTCCCGGATGGGCGGCGCCAACGCTGATGGTGTGAACACCGGGTTGCGCAAGGCAGAACAGGTCGTTGAAGACGATGGGGTGAAGGGGCGCGCACAGCTCCAGAAGGCAGGCTGAAGGGCTGTGCAGATGACCACCCTTATCCGTGGGACTGATGATGAACACCCCCATGTCATGGCGTCGCGCAGCGGCAATGGCCGGCAGGTTGTCCTGGCGAATGTAGTACCAGTGCAGGTTTACATAGTCGAACGCATCCGTCTCGATGGCCGCCACGATCACGTCGGCGGGGCCATGGGTGGAGAATCCCACATGCCCGACATGGCCCTCCCGCTGCCAACGCCGCACCACCTCCAGGCAGCCTCCGGGGCGCGTTGCCTGTTCCATGTGNTCCGGAAGGTTGATGCCGTGGATNGCCAGCAGATCAATGCGCCGACAGCCCAGCAAGGCCATGCTCTCTTCCAGCTCCGCTTCAAACTGCCGGGCATCTTTCCGGGGTGGCACCTTGGTTTGCAGGATGCGCCGGGGATCCGGCGTGACGGCAAACGCCCGGCCCAGTTGCCGCTCCGAACTACCGTAGTGGCGTGCTGTTTCAATATGATGCATCCCCAGGTCCCGGGTGCGGCGCAGGAGCGCCTCCACGTTGGCTTGATTGTCGTCCGGGATCTGCTCCCAGTCCAGATCACTCCAACTCTGCTGAAAGCGCATGCCCCCCAGGGAGAGCAAGGGAACGTTCAACCCGGTTCGCCCAAAACGACGGCAGGGGACAGTGGGGGTAGAGGTTGTCATCTCGGGAACGGCGGGATGAGCCCTTGCCATGTGCTGCTGGGGTGAACCTAGCCATGTCCGGGTTGCACGGAGTGGACCGGAAATTTTCTATTCTGAGTCACTTGCTCATGTTTCCATGAGTCCATCGTCTGCTGCAGGACGGCTTGGCCTGCAACAGTTCGCCATGGCTGCGGACTCCCTGGCCATCCGTTCTCTGGATTGGGACCGTGATCGCTTTGATATCGAATTCGGCCTGCGCAACGGCACCACCTACAACAGCTTTCTCATCCGCGGGGAGCGCACCGCCCTGGTGGATACCAGCCATGCCAAGTTCCGTGACAGTTGGATATCCACCTTGCAAAACCTGGTGGATCCCACACGGATCGACGTGCTGGTGGTCTCCCACACCGAACCGGACCACAGCGGGCTCATTGGGGATTTGCTGGCGTTGAATCCGGAGTTGGAAATTGTCGCCTCCAAGGTGGCGATTCAATTTCTCAAGGACCTGTTACACCGCCCCTTCCGCAGCCAGGCGGTCAAGAGCGGGAGTCGACTGGAGTTGGGGGTCAATCCGGATAGCGGCATCAACCACCAACTGGAGTTTCTCTCGACCCCCAACCTGCACTGGCCTGACACCATCTTCAGCTATGACCACGGCACGGGGGTGTTGTACACCTGTGACGCCTTTGGCCTCCATTTCTGTAGTGACGACAGTCTGGACAGTGATCCCGAGGCAATTGCTCCGGATTTCCGCTTCTACTACGATTGCTTGATGGGACCCAACTCCCGCTCCGTGCTGCAGGCCATCAAACGCATGGGCACGTTGCCTCCCGTCAGGACAATCGCCACAGGTCACGGTCCCCTGCTTCAGTACCACCTGTCCCGTTGGGTTGAGGATTATCGCAGTTGGAGCCAGCAACGGAACCGTGGCCAGGCCTATAGCGCGATTTGCACCATCAGCCAGTACGGCTTTTGTGATCCCGTCAGCCGAGCCATTGCGCAGGGCATCAGCAAAACCGATGCCCAGNCCCAACTGGTGGATCTACGGGCCACAGACCCTCAGGAGTTGACGGCCCTTGTCAGTGAAGCCCAGGCTGTTGTGATTCCTACACCCCCTGCCTCGCCCGATGGCGAGTTGCAGCAGAGCGTTGGCACCATGCTGGCAGCCCTCCACAGCAAGCAACTGGTGGCAATTTACGACGCCTACGGAGGTGATGACGAACCCATCGACACCATGGCGGCGCAGTTACGGCAACTGGGCACCCGTCCAGCCTTTGCTCCCCTGCGGATTCGCGAGACGCCTACGGAAGCCACGTACCAGCGCTGTGAAGAAGCCGGCACGGATCTGGGGCAATTGCTGATGCGGGCTCGGACCATTCAAGCCATGAAATCCCTGGATGCCTCCATGGATAAGGCCCTGGGTCGCATTAGCGGAGGACTCTATGTGGTGACCGCCGCCCAGGAGGGCCGCAGCAGCGCCATGGTGGCCAGCTGGGTGGCCCAGGCCAGCTTCCAGCCGCCGGGCGTCACCGTTGCGGTGGCCCGTGATCGCGCCATTGAAGCCTTGCTTCAGGTGGGGGACCGGTTTGTGCTCAACATCCTCTCCCAGGACAACCATCAACAATTGCTGCGCCACTTTCTCAAGCGCTTTCCCCCCGGTGCGGATCGCTTCGCAGGGGTGAACATCCTGCCCAGTGCCGCGCCGGGGGGGCCGGTGCTGGCTGATGCCCTGGCATTTCTGGGGTGTTGTGTGCGCCAGCGGTTGGAGGCGGGTGACCACTGGGTCATCTACGCAGAGGTGGAAAGTGGTCGGGTGGCGGATCAGGAAGGCCAAACCGCAGTCCACCACCGCAAGGTAGGCAATCACTACTGAACCGATTCACCCCACCGCCCGGGACCGCCATGCGTCGCGTCATCACCCTGTCCGTTGCGGACCAGTTGCTCTGCCTGCGGGGCCTCAGCCCGGAGCGGTTGCGCTTTGAAACGGAATACGGACTGGAGCGGGGCACCAGCACCAACAGCTTCTTCATTCCCGGCCCCGAGGCCACGTTGATCCACCCCCCTGGGGAGTCGTTCCGTAATCCCTTTCTTGAAGCGCTGAAGCAGCATTGCCCTCCCGATCACCCCATTGCCGTGGTGGTGGGCCATGTGAATCCCAACCGGGTGGGCCTGTTGCGCCGCATGGCCATGGTGTATCCCCGACTGCGGCTGCTGGCCTCGAGTGCCGGCGCCAAGCTGCTGCAAGAACTCTGGGCGCCCCCCCCGCGCCAAGGAGAAGCCGCCCCGGCAGCAGACCTCGGCCCGCCGCCNGTGCCGCCGTTGCGGGTNATCCGTGGGGAGGTGCGGATGCATGTGGGTGAACCCGATGACCACTGGCAACTGCGGCTGTGTCCTGCACCCACGCCCCGCTGGCCCGGCGGGCTCCTGGCCCATGAGGATCGTTACGGGATTCTCTTCAGTGGCAAATTTTTCGGGGCGCATGTCTGTACAGAGGAACTGGAAGAATCCCATGGCGGTCTCCATGGAGAAGATCGCCGCTTCTACTACGACTGCCTGATGGCCCCCATGGCCCAGCAGGTGGACAACGTGGTGGATCGCCTGGAGGAGTGCGCCATCCAGGCCATGGCGCCGGGCCATGGACCCATGATCAGCCAAAGCTGGCGCAGCCTGTTCAATGACTATCGCCGCTGGGGTGAGGGTCAGCGGCGCTCCCCCCTGAGTGTGGCGTTGCTCTTTGCCAGTGCCTATGGCAACACTGCTGCCATGGCCTCGGCGCTGGGGCAAGGCATCGCCAAGGCCGGCGTGCGTGTGCAAAGCATGAACTGCGAGTTCAGCGGTGCAGATGCCCTGCGCCAGGCGATTCACAGCAGTCAGGCATTGCTGATTGGTTCCCCCACCCTGGGGGGACATGCGCCCACACCCGTCATGGCAGCGTTGGGAACGGTGTTGGCAGAAGCTGAACGGAGCACACCGGTGGGGGTCTTCGGCAGCTACGGCTGGAGTGGCGAAGCCATTGACCTGTTGGAGAAAAAGTTGCGGGACTGTGGATTCCCCTTTGCCTTCCCCACCCTGCGGGTGCGCTTCTCACCCGATGCCGCCACCTTGAAGCGCTGCGAGGAAATCGGCACGGACCTGGGCCGAACCCTGCACCGACAACAGCAACAGCAGCAGCGGCGCGCTGCCGGTGGCCTCAAGGACAGCCGCAATGCACCGTCCCTCCAGGCCCTTGGTCGGGTGTTGGGTTCCCTGTGTGTGCTCACCGCCCGCCGTGGCGACCTCAGCGGGGCCATGCTAGCCAGTTGGGTGTCCCAGGCCAGCTTCACCCCGCCGGGCATCACGGTGGCGGTGGCCAAAGATCGGGCCGTGGAGCAGTTGCTGCACAGTGGCAACCACTTTGCCCTCAATGTCCTGGCCGCAGGACGGGAAAAGAGTCTCATGAAGCACTTTCTGCAACCCTTTGCCCCGGGCGCCGACCGTTTTGCGGGCCTGGAGGTGGCGGAGAGTCCCCATGGCCAGCCCCTGCTCCAGGAGGCTCTGGCCTGGCTGGAGGTGCAAGTTTCCCAACGTATGGAATGTGGTGACCACTGGTTGATCTATGGCCATGTGGAGCATGGGGACCTACTGGATGAAAAAGGCCGGACTGCCGTACATCAACGGCGCAGTGGGTCTTATTATTAACCCCGGACCCGGATAAGCTGACATCAACTCCAGTGAGGCCAGACGTATGGAGACGGTGAGGCTCGCCGAGATCCGGTAAGACACCCGGCTGAACGAGGTCAAGGACGTCGGAGCGGAACTCGAAGCTGACAATGCGTCACTCAAGGCAGACCTCAGGGCCATGAACGACAAGCCGGATCGTCTGCTGGAACGCTTGCTGGACACGAAAACCCGAGTTGGTCCAGCGTTGGCGGTCACGATATTCTCATGAACCCGGTCCGCCAGACAACGTCAAGCTGGAACGTCCCGATTCTGCTGCCGTTCCTGGCCGTGTCGCTGTTGCCGTAGTTCCAGCCAAAGGAGCAGGGCGTTCACATCCGCTGGACTCACCCCGGGAATACGGCTGGCTTGCCCCAGGGTCAGGGGTTGCACACGGCTGAGGTGTTCCCGGGCCTCCTTGGAGAGGGTGGTAATGGTTTGGTAGGGGATGGTTGACTCCAACCGGCGGCTGTGTTGCTTCTGCATCGCAGCAATTTGCCGGCGCTGACGCTCCAGATATCCCGTGTACTTGATGTCGATTTCTGCTCCCTCCCTGACCGGGACGGGGACATGGCCAGGAACGAGGCCATGACGGAGCAGGTCCTCGCTGTGGACACCGGGGCGGCGCAAGAGTTCTGCCAGGCTGATGGAGCCTTTGATAGCAGCACCGCTGGCCTGGGCCAGGGCCACACCCGCCGGATCGCCAGCCTTGAGGCGGGTGGTCTCCAGCAGGTGTCGCTGCGCCCGGATGGCTGTCTGCTTGGCTTCAAAAGCGCGCCAGCGGCGATCATCCACCAAGCCCAGCTCCCGACCCATGGGTGTGAGCCGTCGATCGGCATTGTCGCCCCGCAGCAGAAGCCGATACTCGCTACGACTGGTGAGGACGCGATAGGGCTCCCGTAGATCTTTACTCACCAGGTCATCTATCATGGTGCCCATGTAGCTGCTGTCCCGGGACAACACGTGGGGAGGCCGACCCCCCAGTTGCCGCGCTGCATTCAGGCCAGCCAGCAGACCCTGGGCCGCGGCCTCCTCATATCCGGTGGTGCCGTTCAGTTGGCCCGCTGTGTACAGGCCATGGATACCTTTCACCGCCAAGCTGGGCCAGCACTGGGTGGCGGGAACGTAGTCGTATTCCACCGCATAGGCGGGTCGCAACATGACGCAGTGCTCCAGCCCCGGCAGGGTGCGTAGCAACTGCAATTGCAAGGCCTCCGGCAACCCTGTGCTGAAACCCTGGATATACAGTTCAGGGCTGTCAAGGCCCTCCGGCTCCAGAAAAATCTGGTGAGATTCCTTCTCGGCAAAGCGGACGATTTTGTCCTCGATGGAGGGGCAGTAGCGGGGACCCTTGGCATCCAGGAAGCCACCGTAGATGGGCGTGAGGTGGAGGTTGTCGCGGATCAGTTGGTGGGTGGCGGCGGTGGTGCGGGTGACGTGGCAACTGATCTGGGGACCGGAAATCCACGCTTCGGGATCAAAGCTGAAGTAGCGATCCGCCGCATCACTGGGCTGCTCCTCCANGTCCTCCAGAGCNACACTGCCGCGCTCCACCCGGGCGGGGGTGCCGGTTTTGAGGCGNCCCGTCTCCAGCCCCAGCCGCTGCAGAGCATCTGTCAAACCTGTGGCTGCGGCCTCCCCAGCCCGGCCAGCACTTTGAGAGCGGCCACCGATCCAGATGCGCCCCTCCAGGAACGTACCGGTGGTGAGCACCACCGCCTCGGCTCCGTAGCGACTGCCGAAGTAGGTTTCCACTCCATGGATCCGGAGGTTGCCCTCACCGCGGCTGCCGGTGGTGAGCAGGTCGGTTATCATGGCCTCCCGCAGGGACAGGTTGGGTTGTTCTTGCAGGAGACGTTGCATGCCAAGGGCATAGCGCCGCTTGTCGGTCTGGGCCCGCAGCGCCCAGACCGCCGGGCCGCGGCTTGCGTTCAGCATGCGCTTCTGGATGGCATGGACATCCGCCAGGCGGCCAATGACGCCCCCCAGGGCATCCACCTCATGCACCAACTGGCTTTTGGCGGGGCCGCCCACGGCGGGATTGCAAGGCTGCCAGGCGATGCGATCCAGATTGAGGGTGAACAGGGCGGTGGAACAACCCAGACGGGCGGCAGCCAAAGCGGCTTCACAACCGGCATGGCCGCCCCCCACAACGATCACGTCAAACCGTTCACTGCAAGAATTTTCCACTGTCCCATTCTAACCGGGGCTGTGCTGGTGCTGAAGCAAAGCAGACGGGAGCGGTTCCTGGTTTCCGCTCAAGCGGGGGGGAGTCCCACACCACGGGCCATCAGTGTGGCCAGGAGGGGGATGGAAGCAAAGCCCACCAGTTCCACGTTGATCATCCAGGCAAGGCGCGTGGACAATGCCTCACCCACCCGGGGCAACTCCCCCTTGCGCAAGGGAACGACCCACAGGATGTAGGTGACGGTGGGATAGAGAGACAATGCTCCCGCCGCCAGGAACACCCCCACCTTGGTCCAGAAGAGTGGGTTGTGGGTGTAGAAGCCGGCCCCTTGCCCGAAGTAGAGTACCCGCAAGATGCCGCTTCCCAGCAGCAGCAACGCCGCCAAACCATAGACAATGTCGGTGACGACCATCCTGATGGCCTGCTGACGATCCGGGTTGGGCTGAATCAACTGACGCTCCGCCACCAGAGCGCCAAAACAGACCATGAAGCTGAGGTCATGAACGTAGGCCACCAGTGCGCTGGTTACAACCTGACCCATGGAGAACAACAGGAGACGCAGCTTAACCGTATCCATCGTCGTGCCCGTTGGTCTAGCCTGGGCGATGATTCCCGGGGGCGCCCGCAAGACTTTTGGATGATGCTGACCGGAAGCAACTCCAGGCTTTTGTGAAGCACTGGCTTCGCCAGGCTGGACGCACACCCGCGGATCTGGGGCAAGCCCTGGGACTGCCCTCCGCGGCGCTGCCCATGCTCTTGAACGAATTGGCGCGAACCAACGCAAAACTGGGTCCGTCAGGCCTGGTGGCGCGCCTCTGCCTGATCAATGAACGTTGGCAATGCACAGGGGACTTCGATCCGGATCCGGATGTGCTGGGGGATCAACTGGACCTGCTCCTGGAGGCCATCCAGAGCGAGCCGGTCCAAGGCTGTCCTGCTGTCAGAGGCGCAACTCCAGCAGGCCCATGAGCCCACCGGCAACGGGATGGTGGCGCGCCACGGCAAAGCCTGCCTGGCGCGCCAACGTTTCCTGCTCGGTGCCCGTGGCAAAGGTGGCGATGCTGCGCTCCAGGTATGTGTACTCCGCTTCCAGATCCACCATCCTGGCCACGGGCACCACCACCCGCTGGAGATAGCTGCGTTGCGCCTGGGCCCACAGGGGACGGGAGGGGCGATTGAAGTCCAGCACCACTGCGCGGCCGTGGGGCCTCAACAGGTGACGGATTACCCGCAGGCCTGCCGCAGCGCTGGGGAGATTCCGCAACCCGTAGGCCATCATCACCCCATCGGCAGCGCCAGGGGGCAGGGGCAGCGCCAGCACATCGCCCTGGATGAACTCCAGTGGAAGCCACGGTCGCTCTGCGGCCCGCTGAAGGGCCTGTTGCAGGGCTGCGGCCGACCCGTCCACCCCGATCACGCGCCCATGGGGCCGTACCTGTTCCGCCAGTAACACGGCAAGATCGGCAGTACCGCAGCAGAGATCCACAATCCGCGCACCCGGGCGGGGCTGGAGCAGGGCCACGGCCTGGCGTTTCCAGAGGCGATGAAGACCCAGGCTGAGCAGATCGTTGAGCCGGTCGTAGGTGCGTGCTGTCCGGTCGAACAACCGGAACATGGTGGTCGGCTCTGCCTTGGCAAAGGGCTGGATCATGGCCTCAGTGGTCCGGGGGACGCACCACAACGCCCTGCTCCAGCAGGTGGGTCTTGATCCGGGGAACGTCGAGGTCGCCGTCATGGAGCAGGGAAGCCAGCAAGGCCGCCGCGGCTTTTCCCTCCGTCAGAGCCGCGGCGATGTGCTCCATCGTGCCGGCGCCGCCAGACGCAATCACCGGAACCGACACGGCTTCCGCCACCGTGCGGGTCAAGGTCAGGTCGTAGCCCTGGCGCGTGCCGTCCCCATCCATGGAGGTCAGTAGAATTTCCCCGGCCCCCAGAGCCACCACTTTCCGGGCCCAGGCCACAGCATCCAGGCCCGTGTTCTCGCGCCCCCCCTTGATATAGACATCCCAACCCGGCGGTGCGGGCGGCTGCCGTCGACGGGCATCAACGGCCACCACAATGCACTGGCAGCCAAAGTGCTCTGCGCTACGGGCCACCAATGCCGGGTCGGTCACCGCCGCGGAGTTGAGACTCACTTTGTCGGCCCCGGCTCGCAACAGTTCCGTAATGCCCTTGAGGTCACGGATACCGCCCCCCACCGTAAACGGCACATAGACCGTCTCGGCAGTGCGTCGCACCACATCCACCAGAGTGTGGCGGTCCTCGTGACTGGCCGTGATGTCCAGAAATACCAGCTCATCGGCCCCCGCCTGGTCGTAGCGGCTGGCCAGCTCCACGGGATCCCCGGCATCCCGGAGTCCGACAAAGTTGACCCCCTTGACGACACGTCCTGCCGCCACGTCCAGACAGGGAACAATGCGTTTGGCAACCATCGTGGAATCGGCGCCTCGGGATCAGCCATGTGGGGACAATAGGCATTTAAGGTTGCTGATGCATCCCAGTGATCCGCAACTCCATGTCTCAGGCGGCCATCAACATCGGCACAACCGTCAAGGTCACCCGTGTGCGTGAACGCATTCCCCAGGATCTATTGAACAAGCTGCAAGTCAACAACGTCGGTGAAGTCACCGACTTTCAGATGACGGACGGCAGTGGCATCGGCGTGGTGGTCACCTTCCCCGACGGCGATTCCTGCTGGTTCTTTGACGACGAAATTGCCCCGGTCTGATGGGACGAACCACAGACGCCCGGCAGTTGCTGGGCATGAAGGAAGCGTCCCGTGGCCGCAACATCTGGGTCGTTCGGCTCCAGCTCATGAAGCCCATCACCTGGATTCCCCTGATCTGGGGCGTGCTCTGCGGTGCAGCCGCCTCCGGCCACTTCCAGTGGCGCTGGGACAACCTGGCGGCAGTCCTGCTCTGCATGGTGCTCAGCGGCCCCCTGATGGCCGGGTTCACCCAAACCATCAACGATTTTTACGACCGGGACATTGACGCTATCAACGAGCCCTATCGTCCCATCCCCTCCGGGGCCATTCCCCTGGTGCAGGTCAAGGCGCAGGTCATGGTTCTGTTGCTTGCCGGTCTGGCCTTGGCCTGGGGGCTCGACCGCTGGGCAGAGCACACCACACCCACCCTCTTCTTCCTGGCCCTGGGCGGATCTCTGGTGAGCGTTCTTTATTCTGCTCCCCCGATCAAGCTCAAGCAGAACGGCTGGCTGGGTAACTATGCCCTGGGCGCAAGCTACATTGCCTTGCCTTGGTGGGCTGGTCAGGCTCTGTTTGGTCGCCTCGGTTGGCCCATCATCGGCTTGACACTGGTCTACAGCCTGGCGGGGCTGGGGATTGCCGTAGTGAACGACTTCAAGAGCATTGCGGGAGATCGTCAGTTGGGACTTCAGTCCCTCCCTGTGCTCCTGGGTCCCCAAGCAGCCAGTTGGGTATCTGCGGTCCTGATGGATGGGTTTCAACTTTTGATTGCCGTGGTGCTGATGGGTCTGGGTCAACATTTGGCAGGTGCCGTCCTTGTGTTGCTGGTCATTCCCCAGATGGTGTTTCAGGACATCTGGCTGCTGCGGGATCCGGTGCGCTTTGATGTGCAATATCAAGCCGGCGCTCAACCGTTCCTGGTTCTGGGCATGTTGGTCAGTGCTGTGGCACTGGGGCACAGCACGCTGGCCCTGGCCTAGGATTCCTTTCCCGGTTCCTTGATCGGTCCGCTGCCCTACTCCTCTTCGCGTGGCGCACCCCAGACCTTCCCAGCAGCATAAGCTGGGCCGAACTGCAGCCATGGCCCTGACCCTCGGAATTCTGGGGGCTGTCGGCCTGGCAGCAGCGATTGATATCATGGATCCCCAACTGCCGGACGTGCGGGGGCTGGGCAGCTTTCACCGGGCCCAAACCATCACTTTTATGGACCTGGATGGGCAAATCATCCAGCAGCAAGGTCCTATTACCCGAGATAAAATCCCCGCCGGCCAGGTTCCNGAACAGATCCGGCAGGCCTTTATTGCCGCCGAGGATCGCCGTTTTTACGAGCATGGCGGTATTGACGGCTGGGGGGTAGCCCGGGCGCTGGTCAGCAACGTGCAACAACGGGGGATTCGGGAAGGGGCTAGCACCATCACCCAGCAATTGGCCCGGATGGTGTTTCTGAGTCAGGAGACAACCTTGATTCGCAAGGTGAAAGAAGCGCTTCTGGCCCTCAAGCTGGAACGTCAACTCAGCAAGGAGAGNATTCTTGAGCAATACGTCAATAACGTCTATCTGGGATCCAACGCCTATGGCGCCGCGGATGCGGCCTGGGTGTATTTCTCCAAGCGCCCCGAGCAACTGACCCTGCCGGAGGCGGCCCTCATTGCCGGTCTCCCCCCGGCGCCCTCCGTCTATTCCCCTCTGGTCAATCCCGATCTGGCGCAGCAACAGCGGCGTTCTGTCCTCCGGAACATGCGGGAAGCGGGCTTTATCACCCAGGAAGAAGAGCAACAGGCCNATGCNACCCCCCTCAACCTGGCGCCGGCGGAACCCAAGCACTTTGCCAGTGCGGCGCCCTACTTCACGGAATGGGCCGAGCGGGAACTGTCCGGAATCCTCAGCCTGGATCAGATTGAGCGGGGTGGTCTCACCATTCGCACCACCCTCAATCTGGATTGGCAGCGCCATGCCCGCCAGGTGATGAGGGAGCATCGCCCAGGNCAGGAGATTCAAGGAGCTCTGGTGGCCATGGATCCAGCCACCGGCCAGGTGCGGGTGATGGTGGGTGGACAGAGCTTTTACGACAGTCAGTTCAACCGCGCCAGCCAGGCGCTGCGTTCCCCTGGCTCCACCTTCAAATTATTTGTTTATACGGCTGCTTTGCGGGAGGGGCTCAACCCCAGCACGGTGTTCGTTGATCGACCCACGTGCTTTGGCGAGTACTGCCCCGGAAATTTTGGCGACAAGTATTTCGGTCCCATCACCATGAAGACCGCAATCACCCGCTCGGTCAACACCGTAGCCGTGCAGGCCATGGCCCGCATCGGCGTCGATCCGGTGATTGAAACTGCTCGGGCTCTGGGGTTGCAAGGGGAACTGGGTCGCTACTGGCCTCTGGCGTTGGGTGCCTATGAGCAGACCCTGCTGGACATGACCACGGCCTACGCTGCTGTGAACAACCGGGGCGTCTATATTGCCCCGACCCCCTTTCTGAGCATTACAGGTCCTGACGGGGAGGAGCTATGGAACGGTGAGCGGGATGGACGCCCCGGGCGAAGGGTTCTGGATGCCCAGGTGGCGGACACCATGGCATGGATGCTTCAGGAGGTGGTGAAATCCGGTACAGGCATTGCCGCCCAACTGCCGGACCAACGTCCCGTAGCGGGCAAAACGGGCACATCCCAAAGGAACCGTGATCTTTGGTTCATTGGCTCCATCCCCCAGTTGACCACGGGCGTCTGGTATGGCTACGACGATGAGCGGGATACCCGGCAGAAGAGCGGGGAGGCCGCCTGGACCTGGAAGCAGTTCATGCTGCCCATTGTGGCCA
>JGI24797J26694_1001459_pt1 | contig 13215 bp, 17 predicted proteins | sample PinacodermPK_FD_26694 | JGI IMG/M metagenome (IMG submission 26694) | reverse complement strand
GTCCGGTCTCGCTTGAGCGCCGTCGAGATAGAAGCCTGCAAGGAACAGAACCGCAAGCGCCCAGCACGGACACAACCCGCAGGGGCAGCAAAGGAAACAACGGCGATACGGGATGATCGGTCCCTCGCTATCGATGAGCCCATTGACAGCCTCAATGGCCCCAACAGCCTCCCCTGGGAGGATGCTGACGACTTTATCGAAAACGAGGGCAGAGACGATGATGTGGCCATGGAGGAGGACGACAGCACCCTGCCCACCGCCCGTCGCCAGAGCAACAACGGCAAGGACGACGCCCAACAGAGAGCAGCAGTGGCCCGGGCCACCAGCCTTGATGTGAACCAGCTACTTCCCCCCTCTATCTCCTGGTGGAACGCAGCGTGGAACTACAACCCCAGACCCTGGGCAGTCTCCACCACCTGGACGCCCTGGACACGGACGAAAAACAGCGACAAGGTCTGGTCTTGTTCAGCAACGTTCGCCAGGCACGGCGCCAGTGCCGTAGGAATCAGCGGATTGTGAAGGTGGCTGACCCCAAGCTGCTGGGCAAGACAGCGCCCCACCTGCTGGCGCGAGGGATCAGTCGTCTGGTGATTGAAGGTGTCCTCTATGCTCTGCCCGGCAACGTTGCCGCGACTCGGCCCTGAACCCTTACTCCCGCTCCTCCTCGGCCGAGCGGGGCCACACCATGGCGCTGGCACTGCTGCCAGCCACCACACCGGCAATCAATCCCACCCCAACGATCACGCCGCTGGGTAAAGGGACAGTCTTGTAACCAAAACCCAAGTCAAAGCTGAGGCGTTCCGACGAGCGTTCCAGATTTTGCGCACCCAGGCTAAGGCTGAGGAGCATCAGCATGCCCACACCCCAGCCAGTGCTCAGCAAGAAAAGGCGACGGATCATGGCAACCACTATGGCCCAGTTCCCTGCTCCTCGTCACGACGCGTTTGCAACAGCAGGGTGTAGAGCCGTTGTCGGCTGTGACCGCTACGCTGGGCCAAGCTGCGGGCCGCTTGGCCAGGGCTGAGGCCATCCTTCCGGATCAGGTGCTGCAATTGTGCCGCCAGGGCATCCGCATCCCAGGGCAACGTCACTGGTTCCGGGCAGCCACCCACCACAACGCAACATTCACCCCGGGGAGGCCGGCCACGAAAATGGTCCAGGGCCATGGCCGTGGTGGGGCCAATGAACTCTTCGTGGCGTTTGGTCAGTTCCCGCGCCACCTGGAGGGGGCGATCACCCCAAAGCTCCAACAGATCCTCCAGCAGGGCCAGCAGCCGATGGGGAGCCTCATAGAACACCACGGTGCGGGCCTCCCCTGCCATGTGTCGAAGCCGCTGACGGCGGGCGCTGCGCTTGGACGGCAGAAAGCCTTCGAATGCAAACCGCCCACAGGGCAAACCACTGCCCACCAGGGCCGTGACAAAGGCGGTGGGGCCAGGAATGCAAACCACCCCATGTCCCGCCTGGTGCGCTGCTGCCACCAACTCTTCGCCAGGGTCGCTGATGCCAGGCAGGCCGGCATCACTGATCAGCGCCAAGCTGTGACCTGCCGCCAACATCCCCAGCAGTTGCGGCTGGCGCTGTTGGCGGTTGTGACGGTGAAAGCTGACCAGCCGGCCATGGCCAGAGCGGTCTTGCAGCAACCGGCCACTATGGCGCGTGTCCTCACAGACAACGACATCCACCTGCTCCAACACCCTGCGGGCGCGGGGGCTGAGATCTTCCCGGTTCCCGATGGGTGTACCCACCACATACAACACCCCACCATGAGGTTCTTCCCTGGGCTGTTCCACAATGGCGCCTGCCTGTGTTGCCATCATGGCCAGTCCTGTTGTCCTACCCCATGGCGTGAACGAAGGCCACCTCATGGCTGTGCTACGGCGCAGTGGTTGGGAAGCCGCGGATCTCCTGCGGGCCTATGCCCGTGGCCAGCAGCCCCCCTATGGCTATCCTCCCCGGATGACGGTGGAGGAAGGCCGGGACGGGCCGGTGAGTGCTGCCGACCGGGCGGTTCATCACCACATGCTCCAGGCCTTGACCCGGAGTTGGCCCCATATCCCCTGGGGTCTATTGAGCGAAGAAACGACCCACCACGACGACCGGACCCATCCCCTGGATCGGGAATGGGTCTGGCTGTTGGACCCCCTGGACGGCACCAAGGATTTTCTGGAGGGAACCGGCCACTACGCCATCCACCTGGCCTTACTGCATAAGGGCCGCCCCCGGTTGGGGTTGGTGATGCTACCGGAGCGGGAGGAACTCTGGTTTGGTCTGAACGGCCACTGCTGGCGAGAAGACCGTCAAGGCAGGAGCCTGCCTGCCCAGTTGAGTGGGCGNCGCCGCTGTGAGGACTTGATCCTGGTGGCCAGCCGTAACCATCGGGATGAGCGTCTGGAGGTCCTGATTGCAAACCTGGGCCTGGCCAGTAGNCGNTCCGTGGGCAGTGTGGGTTGTAAGGTGGCTGCCATCCTGCGGGGTGAGGCGGATGTGTATGTCTCCCTCTCGGGCCACTCCGCCCCTAAACACTGGGACATGGCTGCACCGGAAGCGGTGCTCCAGGCCGCTGGGGGCTGCTTCCGCCATGGAGACGGTCGCCCCCTCTCCTACAGCAGTAGCGATCTACGGCAGACAGGCTGCCTGATTGCCAGCCACGGCCCTGTCAAGAGCAACTGGAAGCCCGCACTCGGCTGGCCATGACCTCCATTGATCCGGATTTTGTGCTGTAGGACCTGTCTTGACGGAACTGTCGGGGGTTCTCCCATAAACCTCAACACAACCAACAGTATCCTGCGTCAATTGCCGGGAAATGGCCTGTGCTGCGCTAGCTCGTTCCCATGTTTCAGCGGAACTACTCCCGGAGACCTGATGAACGGGATAATCTCTGGCAGGACATCGTTGCCGTCGTGGAGGAGAAAATTTTAAGTGCGATAGATCATCTGATAGACCTGTCCATACCGGAAGCAGAGTTGGAAATGTCATAACCCAAAGCACGGAGACAAGGCGCCACCAAGGCTATTCTTGCCACCTCCTCATTGGGAGGCGTCTCCCAGTCTGGGGTCGTTATTTTCTGGCCAGGGCCTCAAGCCGCTCGATCCAATTCATTAGGGAATCCCCATCAAGGCCTCGTCTTGCCACAAAGCCAGGCCTGGTAGAGCACGGAAGCCCATCTGCCGGGGCTATGAACCGTAGTTAGCGCATCTCAACGGTATTGAGGCGTTCGCGGAAAGACCGCGGCCGCTTCTCCTGCCTTTGGCTTGAAGCACTCGATCGGGCTGGTGACGTGGTGCTGCGATCAGGTTCTAAAACAGTTGCAGGGAGTTGTTGTGCCGGGTGATCGCTCCGTAGTTCGCCACGAAGTTGATGAATCAAGCGTTGGTGGCTGGTGGTGGCAAATTTGCGCATGACGCTGGGATCCCATCCCATGGGCAAGCAATCCGTAGTGGGTTTCCTGACCAGTGTACACACCGACCGGACCCACGTGTTGCTAGGATTAGGGNCACTGAGCAAGCCAGCGGCAGCGCGCTGTGCTCAGGCCACCTTGATCCATGCCCTCCATGACCATCCGTGTTGGCCAGCAAGCCCCAGACTTTACGGCAACAGCCGTGTTTGACCAGGAGTTCCAGAAAGTTCAGTTGTCTGAATACCGCGGCAAGTATGTGGTCCTCTTCTTTTACCCACTGGACTTCACCTTTGTGTGTCCCACGGAGATCACGGCCTTCAGCGACCGTTACAAGGAGTTCAGCAGCAAGAATACTGAAGTTCTGGGGATTTCCGTGGACAGTNAGTATTCACACCTGGCTTGGTTGCAAACAGATCGGGAAGCAGGCGGTCTTGGAGATATTGCCTATCCCCTGATCTCCGATTTGAATAAAACCATTGCCAAGGANTACAATGTTCTGGACGAAGAGGCCGGTGTGGCCGTGCGAGGTCTGTTCATTATTGACCCGGATGGAGTCATCATGCACGCCACCGTCAACAACCTGCCGGTAGGGCGCAACGTGGACGAGACCTTGCGGGTGCTCCAGGCTTTCCAGCACATCCGCAGCCACCCGGANGAGGTGTGCCCTGCCGACTGGACACCCGGGGATCCCACGATGAACCCCGACCCGGTCAAGTCCAAGGAGTACTTCGCCGCCGTCAACTGACGCCCATCCGGTTCACCAGGCTCTGGAACAGCACCTGTCCGTNCGTGCCCCCGGTGACTTGATCACAGGCCCTCTCCGGATGGGGCATGAGCCCCAGAACATTGCCTGCCTTGTTGCTCACACCAGCAATGTGGTCTATCGATCCATTGGGATTGCCCAGATAGCGCAGGGCAATTTGGTCGTTGTCCTCCAGTTGGCGCAAGCCAGGAGGATCAATGTGATAGCACCCTTCCCCGTGGGCAATGGGCAAGGTGAGGGAATCCCCTGGGGCAAAGTGGCGTAGCCAAAGGGAGCGGCAACTGGCAACCTGCAACGTCTGATCCCGGCAAATGAAGTGAAGGCCCCTGTTGCGGATCAGCCCGCCAGGCAGCAGACCTGCTTCCGTCAACACCTGGAAGCCGTTGCAGATGCCCAGCACCGGCCCGCCCATGGCTGCAAAATCCGCCACGGCCCCCAGTAGCGGAGCGGAACTGGCAATGGCCCCGCAGCGCAGGTAATCCCCATAACTGAAGCCGCCGGGCAGCACCAGGGCATCCAGCTTGGGCAACGTGGCGTCCTGGTGCCACAGGAAAGTGACTCGCCAGCCCAGGCAACCCGCCAGGGCCCAGCCCACGTCCCGATCACAGTTGGCGCCGGGAAATACCACCACACCAACATGCATCTCAGGCCTCCTGGTGGTGGAACTCCAGGCTCCAGGTTTCCATCACCGGATTGGTCAGCAACTGGGCGCTGAGGGACTCCAGTTGCTGACGGGCGGCTACTGCGTCGGGAGCGTCCAACCGGATCTCGATGGCCTTGCCGATGCGGATGGACTGGATGGCGCCATGGCCCAGGCGCTGGGCCGCTACACAGACCGCCTCCCCAGCGGGATCGAGCACGGAAGATCGCAGGCCAACCCGGACAGTGGCATGGAAACGGGGCATGGCGACAGGTGTCGTCGGGTGTCCCTTCAGGATGGCAGACGCAGGTCCGCCAACGCTGCGCGCAGGGGAGACGGGTCCACCGCCAACCCAATGAGCACCATGGTCAAACCACCACGATTGTCGGAGACGGCCTGGTACCAGGTCTCGAAGCGGGGTCCCACGGCTTGGACGGTCAGTGGCAGGGACTTACCGGCAATGGCGGCATAGCCCTTGGCCCGCAACAAGCCCATGGCCGTGAACTGTTGCCGCAGCAGCGCCTCAAGGGCCGGACGATCCCAGACCCCATCCATCTTCACCACGGCGCTGGTGACGGGTGCGTGGTGGTGATGGTCATGGGGACGGTCGTGGTCGTCATCATGGCCAGGAGGATGGTGCAGGCGTGTCCGTCTCGGGTCCTCCTCTGCGCCACGTTCCGGACCCAGGAGTAACTCAGGGGGCACGACACCACGGTGGCTGGGCAGCACCGGCACCCCCGGCCGCATGTGGGGACGGATGCGTGCTTGAACCATGTCCATCTCGGCAGCAGAAAGCTTATCGGCACGGCTCACCAGCACCACGTCCGCACTGCGCAACTGATCCGCCAACAGGGCCTCCAAACTGGTGAGGTGGTCCAGTTCCGGATCTGTCTGGCGCTGACGCTCCACTGCCGCAGCATCCCCCACCACGCTACCCGCGGCCAGGGCCTCCCCATCCACCATGGTCACTACGCTGTCCACAGTGACAGCCGTGCGGATCCCGGGCCAGCGAAACGCATCCAGCAGCGGCTGGGGAAGGGCCAATCCGCTGGTTTCAATGATGATCCCGTCCAGGCTCCGGCGCCGCTCCAGCAACTCCAGCATCACCGGCAAGAACTCCTTCTGCACAGTGCAGCAGAGACATCCGTTGGCCAGTTCCACCACGGTGGGGCGCTGGGCGCCAGGGGCACTGCTGTTGCCGGTGTCGCCGGGCTCGGGTCCACAGACACCACAATCCGCCAGGGCGGCGCCATCCAGCCCCACGTCGCCAAACTCGTTGACCAGCACGGCCAGGCGACGCTTCTGTCGGGTCAGCACATGGCGGAGAACGGTTGTTTTCCCGGCGCCCAGGAAGCCCGTGACAATGGTGACTGGAAGCTTGGTGGCGGTCATGACCAGATTGAGGTGCAACGGGAAAGGCTTAACCCCATAAGACTTCAGCGCTCCAGATCACACCCATGGCCACCAGCAGGGTTGTGGTGGCCATGCGGAGCCTTCGCAATAGAGCCAGGATGCTCCTGGATTGGGTCAGCAGGGCAGTCACCAGCAGCAGAAGGGCGCCTTGGGAGAGGAGCAGCCCCAACCCGTAGGCCAACAGCGGCGTTGGTTCAGCCCCGATCATGGGCTCCCCCAACAGGAATCCATGAACCCCCATCAGGGGCAGCAGGACCCAGGCAGACAACCAGCCCGCTTGCACCAGGCCCGCTGCCACCAGGCTCAAGCTGATCACAAGCTCCAGTGCCAGACCCAGGCCTGGTCCCGGCATGGCACCCGCCGTCACCGCCAATCCACTGCCCGCCAGCCCGGCCGCCAACAGGGGAAGCACCCACTGCCGTGTGGTGAGCGCAGTTATGACAACAATGGCCAGAAGAAAGACCAGGTGGTCAACTCCCAGTACAGGATGCCCCAGCCCACTCACCAGGCCCTGAAGCAGATTGATGTCCTGGGGATCTAGACCCTCAAAGGGATGGTGGGCCCAGCCGGGAGTCGCTGCGAGCGCAGCAACGTAGCCCATGACCAAGAGCACGACGCGGGACAAGCGAAACATCATCCAAGACCGTGAGGGAGCAAACCGCCACCGGCTGGCATCCTAGGGGAATGGGGATCAGCCCTTGGGCCGGGGGCAATCGAGGCTAGCCCGTGTATCCCGATCCGTGATGCTGTTGTGGCCAGCCGCCCGCCGGCAGAGTTGGGGCAGTTGACCCCGATCCACCACAGCATCCGTGAAATCGGCCCCGCTGATCCGAGCATCGGCAAAGCTACTTTGCATGAACAACCCGTTTTCCAGCACGGCGCCCCGTAGATCTGCGCCGTTGAAGCGGCTGGCAAAAGCCACCACGTCCCGGAGGATGGCGCCCCGCAGGTCCGCACCGCTCAAATCGGACGTGTTGAACACCGCGCCGGTGAGGTCGCTGGCGGAAAGGTCCACCCCCGCCAGGTCGGCCTTGATGTACTCCGCCGCCTGCAGTTGGCGTCCATGCATGTCCCGGCTGACCACCGCATTGGCACTGGCGCCACGTAGTTCTGGTGCCGTGATCGCCAATGCCGGAACAGGAGTCCACAGGATCAACAGTAAGGCAACCGCCAGCCCCGGCAGACGCTGCAGATGAACCATGGTCTACCCCTCGTGTCCAAGTACCCTGGCAACGGCAGACTAGCGAACCCCTCGAAGAGGATTGCCCATGGCACTGACACTGCGGGTTGTGGTGCCTCCTCATCCCCTCGTTGCCCACTGGCTCACCGTGGCCAGGGATGCCCGGACACCAACCCCCCTTTTCAGAACCGCGCTGCAGGAACTGGGCCGTTGGCTCAGCTACGAGGCCCTGCGGGACTGGCTCCCCCATCACCCCATCACTGTGACGACGCCGTTGGGTCACGCCACCGGCCATGTGGTGGATCTGGCTGTGAATCTGGCTGTGGTGCCCGTTTTGCGGGCTGGTCTGGGGCTCTGGGACGGTGCTCAGGCAGTGCTCCCCCACGCCCGGATCTGGCATGTGGGACTCTGTCGCGGTCAGGAGGCGGGAACAGTGCAGTGGTACTACAACGGCTTGCCCGACTCCATCGGCGAGAAGACCGGAGTTCTGGTGCTTGACCCGGTCCTGGCCAGAGGCACCACCATGCTGGCCGTACTGGAGCGCTTGAACAGCATGGGAGTGGCGGGCAAACGGCTACGAGTGATTACAACGCTCTGCTCCACCCAGGGCTTGCAGCGGGTTGGGGCTGCTTTCCCCGAACTGGTGATCTACACCGCCTGCATCGACCCGGAGCTGGATCCAGCGGGGTTCGTTGTGCCAGGTTTGGGGGATGCGGGTGATCGCCTGTTTGGCACTGGCGGCTGAGGTTGCTTCAATGGCAATAGGTTTGGACGTGGAACCCGGGGCAACACCATGACGGATCGACCAGCAAGCAACACCATCTTCACGGCCGTGGTCTATGGAGCCGTTCTTGGTGGCGTCGCCGTGGCCTGGCTTCTGCTGGCTCCAAGGCAACGTGATCGCCTGATCAAGCGTCAACGGCGCATGCTCCATATGCCCCGCATGGCCGATGACGACACGTATGAAGAGGAGGAAACGGTTGCCGACGAGAAGAATCTCCCCAAGCCCCTGGAAGACCGGATGAGCCAGATCCAGTCTTCCATTGAAGACGTGCGGCGGCAACTGGAGGCCATGGGCAACGATGGGTGAAGTGTTCCCATCGGTATTCCATCCGTCACGGCATGATCACCACAACCGCCACTATTACCCCGACGATGCGTCGTTCCGCGGCCATCACCCAAGGGGTTCGCCGCACCCCCAACCGGGCCATGCTCCGCGCCGTGGGGTTTGGCGATGATGACTTCAACAAACCCATTGTGGGCATTGCCAACGGCTACAGCACCATCACGCCCTGCAACATTGGCCTCAACGATCTGGCCCGTCGGGCAGAGGCCAGTCTGCATGAGGCCGGTGGGATGCCTCAGATGTTTGGCACCATCACGGTGAGTGACGGCATCTCCATGGGCACCGACGGGATGCGTTACTCCCTGGTGTCACGGGAGGTGATTGCCGATAGCATCGAGACCGCTTGCAACGGACAATGCATGGATGGCCTCCTGGCCATTGGAGGCTGTGACAAGAACATGCCCGGCGCCATGATCGCCATGGCCCGCCTCAATATTCCCGCTGTCTTTGTGTATGGGGGAACCATCAAGCCAGGACAGTACGCTGGCCAGGATCTGACCGTGGTCAGCGCCTTTGAGGCGGTGGGTCGGCACGCAGCGGGCCGCATCACGGATGCCGAGTTATTGGCCGTGGAGAAAAAAGCTTGTCCCGGCGCCGGCAGTTGCGGGGGCATGTTCACCGCCAACACCATGGCCGCCGCCTTTGAGGCCATGGGACTGAGCCTGCCCTCGAGCAGCACCATGGCCGCGGAAGATTTCGAGAAATCGGACAGTGCCGCTGCCTCGGCTGATGTGTTGATTCAGGCCGTCGCCCAACAGATCAAGGCCCGGGATCTGATGACCCGTCAGGCCTTCGAGAACGCCATTCGCGTCGTCATGGCCGTTGGAGGCTCCACCAATGCCGTGCTCCATCTGCTGGCTGCGGCCCACGCTGCCGCCGTCCCCCTCACCCTGGAGGACTTCGAAACCTTGCGGGAAGACACCCCTGTGCTCTGTGATCTCAAGCCCAGCGGCCGCTACGTGACCGTGGATCTGCACCGGGCCGGTGGCATTCCCCAGGTGATGAAAATGCTGCTGGCGGAGGGCTTGCTCCATGGAGATTGCCCCACTGTCTCCGGTCATACCGTTGCGGAGACACTCAAGGATATTCCCACCAAGCCGGATCCCCGGCAAGACGTGATCCGGCCCGTCACTGCCCCCCTCTATTCGACAGGTCACTTGGCGGTGTTGCGGGGCAATCTGGCCGAGGAAGGCGGCGTAGCGAAGATCAGCGGCGTCAAATATCCCGTCATTACTGGCCCCGCCAAGGTCTACGGCAGCGAAGAGGAGTGCCTGGAAGCCATTCTCAACGGCGCAATCCAGGCTGGAGACGTGGTGGTGATCCGCTATGAAGGTCCCAAGGGCGGTCCTGGAATGCGGGAGATGCTGGCGCCCACCTCCGCCATCATCGGTGCTGGCCTTGGCGACAAGGTGGGTCTGATCACGGATGGGCGGTTTAGCGGGGGCACCTTCGGGATGGTGGTGGGTCATGTGGCCCCGGAAGCGGCCGTGGGCGGCGCCATCGCCCTGGTGGAAGCAGGGGACACTATCACCATTGATGCCCCCCGCCGGCTGTTGCAACTGAACGTGTCCGATGGGGAACTGGCTCAACGTCGAGCGCGTTGGAGTCCACCAGCGCCCCGTTTCCGTCGGGGTGTTCTGGGCAAATACACCCGTTTGGTGAGCAGCAGCAGCCGTGGTGCGGTCACGGATCCGGACATCACCTGACCGCCTCGATGGCATGAAGGACAAAGCGCAGGGGACCCGCTTGAAAACCGGGATTCTCCCCGCCACTGTCATTGAAGCGGGAATGGAGCAGTTGGATCCGGCTGACCCGCTGCGCATCAAAGCCGATGGGCATGGCCACCGGTTTGGCACGGACCACCGGCCGTAGCGCTGTGAACGGCACCACCACCGCACTGGTGCCGTTGACGACCGTATCAAACTCACTCACCCACCGCAGCCCGCCGGGGATCAGGGCGCTGGCTCGGCTCACCGGATCGTTACAGGTCAGGCCCAGCTTGTAGCGGCGCCCATCCCCACGCATCACGAGACGCAGGGCAGAGAAGGGGCGCAGATCCAGCGGGGGCGCCAAGTCGGGAGAACGACAACTGATAAAGCCGCCCCCCTGGCGCACCACCTGGGCCGTGAACTCCAGCCCCCAACTGCCGCAGTGGCAGCGGCCCTGACTTCGTCCACCCATGATGGTGTCATTGAGGGCCTGCCACCCCACGAAGCCGTCACCACGGAACAGAGTTGTTGTATGCATGCCGGGTGGTGTTGCTTTGATGCTGCCGGCTGAGGCTAGGCGGTTCTCGTCGGGCAGGGGCAGCACATGACCAAGCCGCTCTGCCCGTTATGCACCGAGGCGTTCGGAAGGTTGCAGCGAATCCGGTGCAAGTCTGTATTTGCTAAATTCAGATCAATCTCGTTGAACTTTAACCTCCTCAAAACAGTGACTCTCAACACGATCAATTCACGTTTCGGTCTTCGCAGTGGAGTCCTGAAGGGAGCGGCTTTTTCCCTGGCTCTGGCTGTGCTGTGGCTCTTTCCAAGGGCCATCCCCGATTTGTAGAATCAGTGGGGTTTACGAACCATTAATGCGGATCGTACCTATGCCTACCTGAAGGCCATCAAGGGAGAAGATATGAAGCCAGGCGAAGGAGTCACCATTGGATTTATAGAAAGCGATGTCGATAAAGATCATTGAAAAACAGGACAAACTCAAAAAATCCAGAAGGACGCAGCCAACGGAGAACCGTTATTATCTTATAACAAGCCTGTGTGAAAGCTTATGAACAAGGCAGAAGAGTTGCCCCAATCTTTCCAGAAATTCTGGCCCCGGAGGATCCGAGAGAAGACGGCCACCCCGGAGCGCTTGGCAGGCCCAATACCGTGGGACAATTGCCGTCCACTACTGGAGAGTACCTTCCAGAAAGAGCTTGAGAATCCGGCGGGAAGGGCCAGGTTTGAAGTGAGGGCATCGTCATCGGCATTTCTTGTTGGTTCCGGTGTCTACCCCCTGGTGCGGCCCCATCAATCAAGACCAGGGCAATAGAACCATAGGCCCACCGGCAGGTGTTGGGGATGTTCTTCGGAGGAGAGATCAAGCGCTGGAGAGCTGCCTGGCACTCAAGGGCATGGAAATGGCTCGGGGGAGACTTGAACTCCCGACCTTGGGGTTATGAATCCCACGCTCTAACCAACTGAGCTACCGAGCCGTAACGGTGATCCTAGCAACAAGACGGCCACTGCACTGAATCCAAGGCCGGTTCCAAGGGCTGATCGCCTAACGGGGAGGCAACAGGGCAAGGGGATTGGCGGCGCCACGGCCAGGTGGGTGAATCTCGAAGTGCAGATGGGGGCCTGTACAACTGCCGGTGCAGCCTATTTCGCTGATCACCTGCCCGCGATACACAGTTTGCCCAGGCTTCACCAGAATTCTGGAATTATGGGCATAGCGGGTGAGACTGCCGTCAGGGTGGGTGAGTTCCACCAGATAGCCATAGCCGTTGTGATGCCATGACGCCCGCCTCACATGGCCATCTGCGGCTGCCAGGACGGGTGTGCCCACATGGTCGGAAATGTCGATACCACTGTGCATTCGTCCCCAGCGCCAGCCATAGCCGGAGGTGATGAGCCCGGACCGGGTGGGCCAACTCCAACGCGTATCAAACTGCAGTGCNTTCTGCTGGCCAGCCGATTGCCGGTCGGGCCAGGACAGACCGGCAACGTTCGGTCGTGCGGCNAGACGGTAGCTGGNGCGGGCTGCGATGGGAACCTTCAGCTTCATGCCCGGCCGCAGGTCCTGGTCAGGAAGGCCTGGGTTGAGGGTACGGATGGTGCTCAGGGGATAGCCCCCTTGCGCGGAAATGGTTGTCAACTGTTCCCCCTCCACCACGGTGTGGATGCGCTCTCCTCGCTGGGGAACGGTGGTGTAGAAAGCGAGGCCGGGCGGTGGCGTTTCCCTGACGGTTAAAAGGTCGAGGGAAATCGCGTACTCAACAGCAGAACGCCAATCCCGGGGCACGCTGATCCAGTTGCCTCGGGCCAGTGGCTTTTCATCCGTCCACCCNCCGTTGATCCACCGAAGATTGTCGGGAGACATTTTGATNTGGNGGGCCAACGCGTCGTAGGAGGTCTNCTGGACAAGCTGGATCCAGATCAGAGGTTGCCGGTCTTCAAAGATCGTTGCCTCCCGCCGGGCCAGNGTCGCGGACGTGGTCAGGGACTCGGGCGGCTCCCACCGCAGGTTGGAGGCATTGATCCATGGCCCGTCGTAGTTTTCCAAATGGGACTTCAACAGGGCCGGCAGGCTAATCCAGCTACCCTTCTCCAGCGGTTGGGACTGGGTGACNCCATTGAAGTGAAGCAGTGTTTCCAGCGGTAACCGGAGCGCCTTGGCCAACATGCGGTGGGAGCCGTCTTGCGCCAACTGCACCCAGACCAGAAGTTGCGTATCGGCTTGTTCCCTGGAGACCTGTGTTCCGGAGGCCGGCCCCCGACGGATCAGTGGGTCTACGTCCCCAATGGCCCTGAGGTNTGGNGTTGACGAAGAGAGGAGGGCAACAACTGCCAGGACAGGCGCTGAAGCGACAGTGAACTTGGAGAGAGGCCGCACCGTGGATCAGGGATCATGGGAGAGGGATGCGGTCCGCACCCCTGCATAAAGAATTAAGATATCTTATGGCCTGTCACGCAAGCCCCTGCTCTCC
>JGI24797J26694_1001436_pt1 | contig 13373 bp, 13 predicted proteins | sample PinacodermPK_FD_26694 | JGI IMG/M metagenome (IMG submission 26694) | reverse complement strand
GCCAAGCCTCGACCTGTCGCCGGTCGGCCCGCCGAACTGGAGCCTTTCGAGCTGCGGGCCAAGGCTTTCAAGCCGTTTCCGGTGCGAATCAAGCGGCCTGCGCCAGGATTCGATACGAAATCTTGCAAGCATGGGCTCCGCATTCTGCATTCTCGTTCTCGCCATGACTTCGACATCGCCGAATTCAGCGCTCAAACGCTCGAATGCTCCGCCAAGGCGGTTCAATCGCGACAGGAAGTAGGCATTCACATTCTTCAAGGCCAATACCAGCGCCGTATCGATCAAGTCCTGGCTGGTCGCGCCGAGATGCAATCCCGTTCCGAACTGCGCGCCGGCCGCGGCGCGCAATTGGCGCACGAGCTCGGGCACCGGAACGCCGTCTCTCTCCGTGCATTCGCGAATCAATTTCGTGTCGGGCGCGAAGTCCGCCAATTTCCTTAGAGCCGCGGAAATTTCCGATTTCGGAACTGCGCCAACTGCTCCCAAAGCGGCAGCAAGATGCTTTTCGAATTCGATCATGCGGGAAATCATTGCCGTTTCGCTGAACTCGCGCGCAACGAATTCGTCCCGTCGCAGGAACTCGAACAGACCCATGTCGTAGGATGCCCCCGGCAATTCAAACGGCTTCCAGGGCTAATGCCACCCCCTGGCCCACGCCAACGCACATCGTCGAGAGGGATCGTCCGCCGCCTCGGCGATGGAGCTCAAGGGCCGCGGTACCGGTAATTCTCGCACCCGACATGCCCAGCGGATGGCCGAGCGCGATCGCGCCGCCATTCGGATTAACGCGCTTGTCGTCGTCCTCGAGTCCGAGTTCCCTCATGACCGCAAGAGACTGGCTGGCAAACGCCTCGTTGAGTTCAATAACGTCGAAATCATCCAAGTTCGCTCCCAGGCGATTGCAGAGCTTGCGAACGGCCGGAACCGGGCCGACGCCCATAATCCTCGGCGAAACGCCGCATGACGCCGAGCCGGCAATTCTTGCGAAAGGCACGAGATCAAGGCGGCGGGTCGCCTCTTCGGACGCCAAGAGCAGGGCGGCGGCGCCGTCGTTCACGCCGGAGGAATTTCCGGCGGTAACCGTGCCGCCTTGCCGAAAGGGAGTTGGCAGCGCCGCGAGCTTGTCCAGTGTTGTCGCGCGCGGATGCTCGTCCGCTTCGACAAGGAGCGGTTCGGATTTTCGGCGCGGAATCGAAAAGGAAACGATTTCACTTGCGAGCCTGCCGTCCGCGATGGCGGTCGCCGCTTTTTCCTGCGAATGCAAAGCGAATTCGTCCTGATCGCCGCGGGATACGTCGAACTCCGCCGCGACGTTTTCGGCTGTTTCGGGCATCGAGTCGATGCCGTATGTGTTCCTGAGCGATGGATTCACGAATCGCCAGCCGATGGTCGTGTCGTAGATCTCGGCATTCCTGGAAAACGCGGCCGTCGCCTTGGGCATTACGAACGGCGCCCGCGACATGCTTTCGACGCCTCCGGCCAAAACGATGTCCGCTTCGCCTGCGGCGATCGCCCGAGCGGCGGCGATAACCGCGTCCATGCCGGACGCGCAAAGTCTGTTGACCGTAAGTCCGGGGACGCCGACAGGCAGTCCCGCTAGCAGGAGGGCCATTCTCGCTACGTTCCTATTATCTTCTCCCGCCTGATTGGCGCATCCTAGGATCACTTCGTCGATTTCTTCGGGGTCGATGCCGGGGTTGCGCTGGACCAGGGCCCGAAGGGGAACGGCCGCCAAATCGTCGGCGCGCACTTGCGAAAGCGCGCCTCCGAAGCGGCCGATCGGCGTGCGGGCGTAATCGCAAACAAGCGCTTCGCTCATTCGCCGTCTCCTTTTCTGCCGGGCTTGACGTGCGCGGCGGCGGTGCGAGCCTGGAGGTCGCGCAGCGTTTCAAGTTCGAATTCGGTCGGCGGCGGAGTCGCCGAAGCGTCCGGCCCGTATTTTACCGGCCATGAAACCGTGCTCTCCAATTCATTTTTCGAAACGCCGGGATGAATCGACGCGACTCGGAATTCCCTTGATTCGGGATCCGATTCCCAGACGGCGAGATCCGTAACAAGCAAAACCGGTCCGCGAGTGCGGAGACCGCGCTTTCTTCTTTGGTCGCCGCCGGATCCGTGGCCGAACGATGTGAAAAAATCGATTTTTTCGACAAAGCCGCGCTTCGACTGCTTCATCGTTACGAATACCCTGTCGGAGGATGACGCGATTTCGGGCGCGCCGCCGCCTCCGGGAAGGCGGACCCGCGGTTCTTCGTATCCACCGATGACCGTCGTATTGATATTGCCGAACTTGTCGATCTGGGCGGCTCCGAGGAATCCTACCGTAATTCGTCCGCCCTGAAGCCAATACCGAAACATTTCGACGACTGAAACCGTGGTTAGCGCGGTTTCGCACAGTTCTCCGTCGCCGATCGACAGCGGCAGCACGCTCGGCGCAGTCCCGATCGTTCCGGATTCGTAAATCAGGGTAATTCCGGGAGCGTGGCAAAGCCTTGCCAGATTGCAGGCGGCGGAAGGCGCGCCGATTCCGACAAAGCAGACATCGTCGTTCGAAAGAGCCCTGGAAGCCGCTACGACCATAAGTTCATCGCGGGTAAAGCACGAATCGCTCATCGCTTGCTCGCCGACTTGTATGCGCGGGCGCCGAATTCGCCTGGCGTCGCTTGCAGGACGCTTGTTTCGACCCAGCTTTGGAACGCTTCCCGGTCCGCGGAGATTTTCGCCCATTCAAGATAGTAGCCGTTGTCTCGGCTATAATATCCCTGCGCATAGGACGGGTGCGCCCCGCCGGGCACGCATGCAACCGCGGACAATACCCACGACGGCAGCACGCACGCGTTGGGATGCGCGTTCAAGTCGTCGACGATTTCTTCGACTGTGACGACGGCTCGCTTCGCAGCGAGAACGGCCTCCTTCTGCACGCCAACTATGCCCTGCAGCAGCACGTTGCCGTCGCGGTCCGCCTTTTGCGCGTGAATGAATGCGACGTCCAATTGAACTGCCGGGACTGCGGAAAGAACTTCGCCGGTGAAAGGGCATTCGATCGACTTGATGTTCGGGTTAACCTTTTGCAGGTCCGCGCCGATATAGCCGCGAAACGCCGCGAATGGCATCCCCGACGCGGCAGCTTCATACATGTTGGCGAGAGCCGCATGCGAATGCTCCTCGATTTCAAGCCTGCGCGGCCACTTGTTCTCCACCGCATCGCGGAACCGGTGCAAGAGGCCGACGCCGGGATTGCCGGCGTAGGAAAACACTAGCTTGTCAACCGCCCCGACTCCGATCAGCTGGTCGTAGATCACGTCGGGAGTCATCCGAAACAATGTCAGGCCACGCGCGCCCTGCCGAATAGCCTCGTGCGCCGCGGCGTAGGGAATGAGATGAGTAAATCCTTCGAACGCGGCCGAGCAGCCGGATCCCAAATTGTCCGCTACAGCTTCTTCAAGCGAGCAAATTTTCGCGCGGGCAGTCGTGCTAGACATCGAAAAACACCGTTTCCCTTTGTCCCTGAAGTCGAATGTCGAAGACGTACTCGCCGTCTTGAAGCGAAGCCACAAGGGTCTCGGCTCGATGGGAATGCTCGAGACCCTGCAAAACGGGATCTTCCGAATTCGCCTCGATTTCATCCGGAAAGTACATTCGCGTATGGAGGCCGAGATTAATGCCGCGCGCGACGATCCAGAAATGGATATAGGGAGCCTGCAGGCGTCCGTCGGGGCGCGGGACTCGACCGGGCTTGATCGTGTGAAAGCGAAATTCGCCCGTTGACGCGGCGGTTGCGCTTCTTCCCCATCCGGTGAAATTCGGGTCGGCATCTCCGCGCGTCTCCGAAGGGCTGTTGAAGTATCCGGAGTGATCGGCTTGCCAAATTTCCACCATGGCGTCCCGGAGGCGCGCGCCGGTGCCGTCGATGACGCAGCCGCGCAAGCTTATTCGCCGCCCTTTCGCGCTGTCATTGACCATGTCGCGGCCGAGATCGATGCCGTCGTACATGCCCTGCAGTCCCGCAAAGCTCGGGACGCATCCTATATGCACATACGGCCCAGCCGTCTGGGAAGCCGATTCCCGGAGTCGATTCAATTGCTGTGCCAACCTAGTTGCCCTCAAGCCTGTTCTCGAACATCGTGGATCTGCGGCCTCGCAGCACGATATCGAATTTATAGCAAATGGCGTCCATGGGAATAGTATTCGACATGTCGAGAGCGGCCACCAGGCCGTCGACCGCTTCCCTGGACGGGATGGTGGCGACGATCGGGCAAAGCGGAATCAACGGATCGCCCTGGAAATACATTTGCGTTACGAGGCGCTGCGCGAATCCTCGCCCGAATACCGAGAAGTGAATATGCGACGGGCGCCAATCATTTGGTCCGTTGGGCCACGGATAGGGCCCGGGCTTTACAGTTAGGAGCTCGTAGGAGCCGTCATCGGATGTGATCGTCCGCCCGCAGCCGCCGAAATTTGGATCCAGCGGAGCAAGGTATCCGTCTTTCGCGTGGCGGTACCGCCCGCCCGCATTGGCTTGCCAGAATTCGAGAAGAACTCCGTCGATGCCAACCCCGCGTTCGTCGAGAACGCGGCCTTGGACAACAATTCGCTCGCCTATCGCGCTTGCGCCGGGGCGGGCGTAGTTGTGCACCAGATCGTTGTCGCTGTCCCCTAGGATTTCGTGGCCGAAAGCCGGTCCCGTTAATTCGCCGGGCGAGTTGCTTAGCGACACCAGCGCTAGCTTTGGAGAGCGCGCTACGGTGCTCTTGTATCGCGGCGTATAGGCCGGCGGGTGCCACGACGTGTCGCGAGCGAAAAAAGCGCCGTTCGCAGGCGAATTCTTCCTACTTGCCATCGCAGCCGTTTCCCGCGTTTGCCAGGGCAAGCTCTTCTTTCGCGGCCTTGAACGCCGCATTCGCGGCGGGCACGCCCGCGTAGATTGCGACGTGCAGCAGCGCTTCAGCGATATCGTTTTCGCTAGCGCCGGTATTCGCGCAGGCGCGAACGTGCATTTTCAATTCATTCTCGTGGCCGAGGGCGGCGAGCAGAGCCAAAGTGATCATCGACCTTTCGCGCGGCGTGAGGCCGGGCCGGGACCAAACGCTGCCCCATGCCGATTCGGTAATAAGATTTTGAAACGGCCCGTCGAATTCGGACTTTCGGGCCTCGGCCCGGTCTACGTGCGCATCCCCGAGGACTTTCCGCCTGATTTTCATTCCTGCAGCATGGCGGTCGCCGGCCGATTGCATTCCTGTCTCCTTTCGCTTTGCGCTCCGCGGATGCTCCTACCAATTCGCGCCGGATTGGGCAACAATGTTGCGCGAATCCGGTCGAATTGCGATGGAAAACTTTTCGAGCGCACCCGGTTCGATTCGGGCGGAGGCGCTTTCCGCGCATGAATGCGCAACAAAGTAGGGCGCATAAGTCGGGCTCGTCGAAGCGGTGGCGATTGCGAGCGAAATATCCTGGCGCCATCGAACTTGAATCGGTACGAAGCGCACCTATAGTCACCAAAAGGATTCTCAGGCTGCAAACCGGCTATCGCCGGAAAGTCTAGCCGGCTTCGCCCCAGGGAGCTGCCGCCCGCCACTGGAAAAACCAGGGATTCGGTTCTTCAGCTTGCAGCATCAAGTCGCCATCACGTCGTACGCGCCCGCGACCGACCAAGGGGCTGCCGCTTGTCCCGAGGCGTTCGACAACGACATGCTTGTAGCCGATACTCGTTTCAGCGCATTCGGCGCAGGTTGGCTCTGCAATTGCCAATGATTTCTGCAACCTTTTCGCGCCTGCCCGTCGCGGGCGCGAGTTCGGCAATCACCTGCGATGCCTTGGAGTCCTTGACCAGCCGCTTCAGACTATTATGCGCCGCCAAGCGCTCCGTTTCATCGGCAAGCATCGCTTTGCGCGCGTCGTCAAGATTCTCCAGCGCATGGAACTGGCGGGAATGAAGGTTTGATCCAAGTGGCGATACCTATGGCCAGGGCGGACACGACACGAGGAGAGACTGCGGAGCGCCGCGCGAGAGCATCCGGCTCAGGGCGCTGCGCACGGACTGGACGAGCGTCCTCGATGGACGCCTGACCTTATGATTCCACGCCAAGACCGGCCGCTTGCATTGAAACTGCATAAATCGTCGCGCCGGCAAGTTTATTTTTTGCGCTCCGATGCGAGGAATGCGGCGCATCCCTTGAGCGCGGCGAAGTCGTCCTGGATTGCGGATACGGGAAATTGCTCCATAAATCGGGATAACCGTCCCTTGTTCAGGAAAGAACCGGCGAATCCGTGTTTTTTCAGGCTCGGCACCAATGCCCTCGCGACTCCGCCCGCAAGAAAAATTCCGCCGAACGGTAAATGAATTAACGCTAAATCGCCGCAAACCGCTCCGAGCAGCCTAACGACAATTCGCACTGCCTTGGCCGCGGCCGGGTCGGTCCCGGCAGCAGCCGCCGCAAGCACATCGCCCGCCGTCATGCTCGGCATGCGCGCCTCTTGGCCGGCTAGCCAGGAATATGTCGCTTCTATTCCGGGTCCGGAAAGTATGTCTTCGATGGATGCGAATCCTCTTGATTTCGAAATGTGGAGAGCGAGGTCCATCTCTTCCCGGTTTCGAGCATTCAAAGTCGAATGGCCGCACTCGGATGCGGGGACATGATATGAACCGTTGATAAACAGTGCGACTGCGGCGTTGAATCCCGTGCCAACGCCGACTACGAGGCGCGACGAGTTCCGATTTGCTTCGCGACCCTCGACAATCGGAGTCGTCTCGCCGGATTCAAGCAAGGCAAGCGAATAGCCGAGCGCCTGAAGATCGTTGATCAGAACCGTGCGCGACGAACCGATAGCTTCCCCCACCGCTCCGGCGTCGATCACCCATTCCGAATTCGTCAGAGCCGCCCGCTCGCCTTGAACAGGCGCTGCGATTGCGAGGCATGCGCGGTCTATGGCTTCTTCGCCATGGCTGCGCGCGTACTCGCGAACCAAGTCCTCAAAACTCGAAAAGTCTTCGTTCGGGAAGCGTTTGACAGATTCCGGCAATAGGGAATCGCCGTCGGCGACGGCGACCCTAGTGTGCGTGCCGCCGACATCGGCGACTAGCGATATACCGTAATTTCCGCAATTCAAGTTCAACATTCCTTTCATGCAGCGATCAATTCGGAACATATCCGGGCGAACTAAATTCTCGGCCGATCGGATTCATCCGTGCGGCGGCTCGAGAGGACGGATTTCCGCAGCGTCATGAGTCGATGCCGGACCATTTGCCAAATCGGCGGGCCGGAATTCATCGGTGTGCCGGGACTAGTATTTTTTGAAGCGCACTCCTTAAATTATGGCCGAGGCGCCGTCGGTGGCAGCTCCCACGTTGCGCCGGAAAAGACCGAATAGTTCTCTCCCGTTGTCCAGTCGCCGGTCATTCGCTTTCATGCTAGCCGGCGTGCGCGAAGCGACGGTGTCGGAGAGGACCTCCAATGCGCGGGACTTGGCATCGACGCGAACGATGTCGCCGTCGCGAAGCTTTGCGATCATTCCGCCGTCTACGGCTTCCGGAACAACATGTATGGCCGCAGGGACTTTACCCGATGCTCCGGACATTCGTCCGTCAGTAACGAGCGCGGCCTTGTAGCCTTTCGCTAGAACGGCGGACAGAATCGGAGTTAGGGAGTGAAGTTCGGGCATTCCGTTCGCCTTCGGTCCTTGAAATCGGACTACGACCACGGCATCTCGGTCCAGTTTCCCGTTTCTGAATGCGGAGCGAACTTCGTCCTGGTCGTCAAAGACAAGCGCCGGGGCTTCGACGGCATGGTTTCGATCGGCCACTGCGGAGATTTTCATAACGCCTTGCCCGATATTTCCTTCGATGTGCCTTAGCCCGCCGCTTTCGCTGAACGGTTCGGCAGCCGGTCGAAGAATTTTGGAGTTAAGCGAGTTTTCGGGGCATTTGGTCCACTGCAACTCGCCGGATAGGAGCTTGGGTTCTCGACTGTAAAGGCTTAACCCGTCTCCGGCGACGGTTCGGACGTCTTCATGCAGCAATCCTTCTGCCAGCAATTCCGAGATCATAAAGCCAAGGCCGCCGGCGGCGTGAAAGTGGTTAACGTCCGCGATCCCGTTCGGATAAACGCGAGCCATGAGCGGCACGCAGTCGGAAATCGCGGAAAAGTCCTTCTGATCCAATACGATGCCGGCGGCGCGCGCCATGGCGGTTAAATGTATAAGAAGGTTTGTAGAGCCTCCGGTGGCCATCAGGCCGACAATTCCGTTTACGAAGGACTTTTCATCGAGAATTTCGCCGACGGGGCGATAGTCCTTTCCTAGCGACGTGGATTCCAGCGCTCGTTTAGCCGCCGCTCTGGTCAGCGCCTCCCTGAGCGGGGTGCCGGGATTTACGAATGATGCGCCCGGCAGCTGCAAGCCCATGAATTCAAGAATCATTTGATTGGAATTCGCGGTTCCGTAGAAAGTGCAGGTTCCCGGGCCGTGGTACGATGCCATTTCAGCCGCCATCAATTCTTCGCGGCCCACGTCGCCTTCGCTGAATCGCTGGCGAATTTCCGCCTTTTTGTCGTTTGGCAATCCGGAGGTCATTGGACCTGCAGGAATGAATAGCGCAGGCAAGTGGCCGAACGTTGCTGCGGCGACGGCGAGGCCGGGAACGATTTTATCGCAAACACCCAGGAAAACGGCGCAGTCGAAAGCATTGTGAGAAAGAGCCACGGCGGCGGAAAGCGCAATCACATCGCGCGAAAAGAGCGACAACTCCATTCCCGGCTGGCCTTGAGTGATGCCGTCGCACATTGCCGGGACGCCTCCGGCTACTTGCGCCGTCGCTCCTGCTTCCCTTGCCGCATCCTTGATGATGGAAGGGTAGGCGTCAAACGGCTGGTGCGCCGAAAGCATGTCGTTGTAGGCCGTTACAATTCCAAGGTTTGGAACCGACGTTGTGGCAAGTGCGCGCTTGTCGACCCTCGTGGCCGCGTAGGCGTGCGCCTGGTTGCCGCAGCTGAGATGAGATCGCGCCGGGCGCGATTGGACCGACCGCCTAATTTTATCGAGGTAGCTGCCGCGCGTTCTGGAACTGCGACGACGAATCGCTTCAGTTACGGATTCGATCGTTGAATTTAGCGACATTATTGCTCCGCGTTCATAAATCTCGGCCCGGCCAATTTGGGGAAATCCTTCAAGGGTCTAGTTCGCAACGGAATCGGCCTTGCCAATTCCCTTTCGGCTAATTCATTCTTAGCGCGGCATCTATCCGGACAGTTTCCCCGTTCATATAGCTGCATTCGATCAAGAATCGAACAAGACGCGAAAACTCTTTCGGATTCCCGAGCCGCTTCGGAAAAACCGCGGCAGAGATTAACCTGTCGCACGCCTTGTCCGGCAGCCCCTCGACCATCGGCGTCGAAAACACTCCAGGCGCAATGGAGTTCACCCGGATGCCGAGTGGGCCGAGGTCTCTTGCCAGGGGAAGCGTCATGCCGGCCACTCCCGCCTTTGACGCGGAGTAGGCGGATTGGCCTCTTTGGCCGTCGAAAGCGGCGATTGACGACGTATTTACGATGACGCCGCGTTCGCCGGACTCGTTCGGAAGGTTGTTCGCCATAATTTCGGCGGCTAGCCGGATAGTGTTGAACGTGCCTTCTAAATTTATTCCTACCACTTTTTCGAACAATTGCTGCGAATGCGGTCCGTTGCGCGCCAGCGCCAGGCCGCTATCGGCAATTCCGGCGCAATTCACGAGCGCCGTCAATCCGCCCATTTTCGACAATGCTTCGCTCAATGCCGACTGGACGGACAACTCGTCGGTTACGCTGCAAACTGCATATCCGCATCCGATCCCGCGCGCCGAGACTCGGCATTTGGCCTCGTTGATATCGAAAATGAAAACGTCCGCGCCGGCATCGGAGAATTCTCGAGCGACGGATTGCCCGAGGCCCGATGCGCCGCCGGTTACAATTGCCTTGCATTCGGAGAATCGCATTTCTACAGTAAATCCCGTCGCTCTAACATTCGCTGAGTAGTATTGGCCTATTGCTTATCCGGTTCTCGCGATCGGCAGGATTAGTTCGACAAGAATAATGAATTGATTGCATTGAGCCTGCCGCGGAAACGTACGGCGATTAATCGGTTCGCGCCTAAGAATCCAGTGTCAATTCGCAGGCGCCCCAATGCATTCCCGGCGAATCTGGCATTATTTTTTTCGAAGCGCGGGCCATTGAAGAGCGAAACTCGCGCGCCGGACCGATCAAAGCCCGAACGCATTTGGTCTGTCGTCCTCGCCTCGGCGCGGCAAGCGGGCTGTACGAGCTATAGCCGCGTAGCTGTTTCTTTTGCGAATAGCCTGTTCGCGGGAGTAGGCGGAGCGCGACGCGGGACCTCCTTTATGCTACCGGGAACTTAGAAATTCTTGCTTGCCGCGCCGCAGTCGCAACTCGCCGGAATTCCTGTGTCGAAAGCCGCGGCCCGTTGTTTTCGCGCACGCGAAATCTTCATTTACCGCGCCTTAGTTTTGAACCCACGATGTCTTCCGAGATACGGGTTACGGTCCAGTTGTCTCCCGACGGGTATTTGGTTTTTCCGGCCTCGAAAAGCTGCATCGCCGTCGACGCGGTAAATAGGGGGACCCCTAGCTCCCGAGCCAGATCCAGCGAAATTGTGAGATCTTTGTGCATCGTATTGATATGGCTTCCGGTTCCTTCAAATTGCCCGTTGATGATGTTTTTGATCGCGTAGTTGCCAATTGGGCATCCTACGCCGGAAGTGGAAAAAACATTGTAAATCACATCGGCATCGACTCCCGCCTTGGCCGCCAGCACCGTCGATTCAAAGGCCGCCGTGAAATGCGAACCGATAAGAGATTGCAGGCAGGCTTTGACTGTTTGGCCGATTCCCGGATCCTTGCCGACGTGGTGAATGGATTCGCCGACTGCTTCGAGTACCGTTCTGAATTCTTCAAAAACTTCGTCAGGCGCCGATGTCATCATGGTTAGCGTGCCGCCCTGCGCTCCTGCGGATCCTCCGCTGACCGGCGAATCGATAAGGTGTATGCCGGTCCCCTCCATGCTTGCGGCGATTTCGCGCACTTCGACGGGCTTGATTGTGGCCGTAACGACGACGGCGGAACCCGGCTCTAGTTTGGAACACAGCCCGTCCTGTCCCAGTATGACGGATTTCGCCTGATTTCCGTTCAACACCATCACGAATACCGCGGAGCTGCCCATCGCGACCTCGGCGGGAGAATTGGCTCTCAAGCCGCCCATATCTTCCAGGGCCTTCATCCTCGGCTCCATCAAATCGAAACCGGCGGTTTCGTATCCTGCGCGAATGAGATTCTTAGCCATCCCGGAACCCATGTCCCCTAGGCCTACGACGCCTATGCGTTTCATTTCAGTCTCCTTGTATTGGCGATTCGAAGCTCCGCTAAAATAGCGGTTACCGCCGTGCTCTGCATTCGATTTGAATATTGGAATGGCGTTCGACAGATTTCCTTCGCGAGGCAGCATGTCGCCACGTGGAGCGATCAATCGCCGCATCTTCCGTTTGCTGCTATCACTCGGGCCATAGCACAAAATAAATGATTCACGCCAAGTGATTAATTCGGCAATTCCCTAGCGGCGTCCCTGACCAGGGGATAGACCGAATCGACATCCGCCTTGGTGCATTCAAACTGGCCGGCCGTCATCCGAATGGCGAATCTTCCGCCTACCGTCGTCTGCGTGAGGTAAATCTGCCCGTCCTTGTTGATTTTTTCCAGCAGTTGCGAGGTTCTTACGTCCGCAAGTTCTCCTTGTCCGGAGCATCGGAAAGTGAATAAACCGAACGGGCAGGCGGTAAGAACTTCAAACGCGGGGTCGGCTTCGAACTCGCGCCTCGATTCGTGAACCCATGCGATGTGGTTCCGTATAATCTCCCGAAGCCCATTCAATCCGTACGCCCGAAAAACGAACCATAGCTTCAGCGCGCGGAATCTCCGTCCGAGCGGAATTGTCCATTCATTGTAGTTCGTTATTGGATTCTCCGCGGACGTAGCGAGATAGTCGGGGCGAAGGCCGACGGTGCGTATCTGCAAATCCGGCTCGGCAAGGAATTGAACGGAGCAGTCGAACTGCGCACCGATCCATTTGTGCGGATTAATGACCACGGAGTCGACGCCGGCGATTCCTTGCCAGTGCGGTCTGAATTCGGGGCATATCATCGCGGCGCCGGCCCAGGCCGCGTCGACATGGTGAAAAAGACCGAATTTCTTCGAAATCTCCGCGATCGGCGCTATCCTATCGACCGCGCCGGTCGACGTGCCGCCCACGCATGAAACCACTCCGGCAGGCAGCCGTGATTCGCTCAGGTCTTTTTCGATAGCTTCAAGCAACGAACCCGGATGCATCGCCCGATCCGATTCGGTCGGGATCTGAACCAGATTCGCATTGCCGATGCCGGCAATCCTGGCGGCTTTGTCAATGGAGGAATGGTTTTCGGCGGTCGCGTAAATTCGCAGCTGGGGGCTTCCGCGTAACCCCCTGGCGATTCCTTCCCAGTTCAATGCCTTTTCCCGCATTGTTAAAACGGCGCACAAGTTGGCGACCGTGGCGCTGTCGTGGATAACGCCTTTGAAATGCGCCGGAAGGCCGAGAGAGTCGCAGAACCAGTCGACCATCCGGCATTCGAGCTCCGTCGCGGCGGGCGAAGTCTGCCAAAGCATGCAATTGGCGGCCATGTAGTTCGCTAGCTGCTCGGCAAGGATCGATGCGGGAGCGGCATTGGCCGGAAAGTAGGCGAAGAACCTCGGGTGCTGCCAGTGAGTCATCGCGTCGGGAACAAGCCGCTCGAAATCGCTGAATATCCTTTCCATGCCCTCGGCATCTTCCGGCGCCGACATCGGCAGCTGCGAAAGGAATTCGCCGGGCTCGATATCCGGACGCACCGGCCGCCGGCGAATCGTAGCGAAATAGCTTTCCGCCCAGGTGGCGGCCCGTCGCGACCATTCCGGCAATTCCCTGTATTTCATAGTCCTAAATTCCCGTTGCGCGCGATGAATTTTGAGCATTCCGCTTCACTCTATGGCTGCAACGCTAATATGCCAACCGGGATTTGCGGCAGGATGCGAATTTCCCGAGGAGAGGATTTTGCAGCGGACAATCGGCAAGATTCGCTGTTTTTGAAACCGTATTCGGCCTTCTGGAGGGGGTGTAGCCCAAAATAGTTGATTGGGTCGAATGTGAGTTTCCGACCTTCCAACCCATAAAGAGGAGTGCTGCTATAGGAAAACTTTCTCGCATCGCTTTTCAACAAGTTTGAGATACACTCAACCGGCGAGCGCGGATATCTCATGGCGGCAAGTTTCTTGCGGTCCTTTGGGTTGCTCGCCGCGAATTGGCTTGCGTCACGCTGTCGGG
>JGI24797J26694_1001425_pt1 | contig 13454 bp, 18 predicted proteins | sample PinacodermPK_FD_26694 | JGI IMG/M metagenome (IMG submission 26694) | reverse complement strand
GCTCCGCTCCAGTCCAGAAGATTGCATCCCCCACCTCAAACGTCACGCCAGGGGCATGAGGCTTCACGTAGTACACCCCCTGGAAAGCCACAATGCCCCGGCTGCCCTGCTTGCTCACCAGCACACCAGCAAGCTGCCCCACATCAATCACATCGCCCAGGTTCCGTGGCAAAATGCGCTGGTCCCTAATCTCAATCTGATCCCCAGGTTGCCGATACGTGTTGCCCACCTAAACGCTCCAGATCGTCACCAGGAAACGATAGGTCGAAAGCTCCGGATACCGCCGAGTGAAAAACCTGATCGATAAGTTCTCCACCCCACCAGGCCCCACCACACGGAAGAATTGCCCACGCGTCTGGGTCCGCCTGTTGAATTGCAAAGACTCCGTACTTTGCCCAAAGATCATCATGAAGAATCTCCCCACCGGATCAGCCAGTTCGTCAGCACGCAGCTTCAACGTGTTCGCCGCAAAGCCCTCCACCGCCCCCACCGCAAATTGGCTGGGCTTCACGCTCAAAATGTAATTCCTGTTGTTCTCAAAGTTCGGCAGCACCAGATAATCCGGTGAAAATCGTTCATCCCCCTCCGTCGCCACAAACACCGCCTCAATGATCCGCTCATAAAAAAGCGCCCTCTTCTGCCTCACCAACAACACTTCCACCCCCATCGCATCCGATGGCCTCGTCGCAAAACCCAGAAACGTGTTGTTCGGTGATGGGTCCTCATTCGCAATCGCAGCCTGCTGAAGCTCTGCTCCATCCCAATACACCTCCTCCCCAGCCGTAAAGCTATGCCCCGCCTTGATGCCCGTCAGGTAGTAAGTCCCCGTCAGCCGGATCACCCCCGCACGCCCATCCCGGCTTGCCAATACCCCCGTCAGTTGCCGATATCGAATCAAAGTGCCAATCGGGTGCCCCCGAAGCTCCTCCCCCGATACCGTCAACTGATCCGAGCTCTGGCTGTAGTTCTGCATCAGGCCCCCACGTTCTTGAACGTCCCCAGATAATCCACAATCTTCGCACCCACATCATGCACGCCCTTGTAGTCCACTCCCATGATGCTGGTCGTGGTCTCAGTCATGATCTGTGGGCTCGTGCTTCCCCGCAGGTAAGCCAGCTCACCAATGTCCACTGAAGCCGGATTGGCAAACAGATACCAATTGGTCAAGCTCCGATCGTCCAGCAACGGCTCGCTCACCAGCCGTAAACGTCGGATGAAGCTGGGCACCTGCCCTTGCTCACCAGTCAGGTTGTTCGGGCTGTAACCCGCCACCTCCAAAATCTGGCTGGCCATAAACTCCAACTCCACCGGCACCACCAAGGTCGCAAAGTCCAGGCTGATAATCGTGTTCCCGTTCCGATCCTTCTGCCTTTTCAGCATCGAGATGGCACGGGCAATGTTCGTTTGGCTGAGCGCAAAGTTCCCACTGGCAGCACCCACGTTGTTCCTGGCAGAGCTGAAAAGCGCAGCGCCCTGCACCGGGTCATTCCCCAACACCTGCTCCCACACCAAACGGTTCTCCAACGTGATGCCAGCCCTCGCATACTCATTCGGCTTGCGCTGAAGAAAGCTCAGGTCGTCGTTGATCACCATCTGCCTGGTCACCCGGAAACCCTTCGCATAGGTCTTCACGCGATACGTCTCCTGTGCTTCGGTGCCGCCCTCATAGCGCACCTCGCCACCCTCAATCACTTCCTCCAAGTTCGGTGTCGCATCACCGAAGTTCACATCCGCGTTCCGGAAATCATTCCTGGTCGTGGTGCGGGCCAACGCATTCCACGTAGGCGTCACCTGCGCATACATCGCCGCAAGGCGCTTATTCATGCTGTCCTCCAGCAGAAGCGGAAAGTCGCCAGTGCTCACAAAGCTGTGCCGGAAAATCTCGCTACGCCCGTTAGGAGGACGCCCCAGCCGTTGCGTGGCAAACTCCCTGGCCATTCCCATCAATCCCAGGTCCTCATTGTTCCCCTGCTGCACCGCTGCCATGTCAATGCCAAGGTCAGCAGGAATCGCAGTCACGCCAGCTGAATGCTGCAGCCAATGCCCAAACATCATGCGGCGCTTGTCAAACACACCCGCGCCCACTTCCATCGTGGTCTCCGGTTGTGCCTGCACCGTAGGCGGCATCCGCTGATCCCGCGCCTGCATCACCTTCGCAACCGCAGCTTCCACCAGGGCCGCAAGGTCAGGTTCGGAAGATCGTTCTCCGGGTTGGCCAGCGGATTGCTCTACGGTGCCGCCGGGCGCTTCGTCCACCACCGGCACGCTGGGCTCTCTGATTTCCGCCGGTGCCTGCGGTTGGTTGTCGTGCCGGAACATCCCCGGCGTCGGGTTGCCTAAACCTTGAATTCTGTGGATCGTAGTCATTGGGGAAAATAAGTGCCGCCCGATCAGCGGGGTCAGCTACCAAACTAACCTCAAAAGGGTCCCAGTTGTCAATGTAATGCCGCGCACCATAGCTATCAGGTTCAGCACGCCGCATTGTCCTAGGCGCAAAGAATGCCATGCTCACGTTCTGAATCTCCCCACGGCTCACCCGCGCCTGCACTTCCTGCGCTTCCTCAGTCTGGTCAAACTCCACAGTCGCAAAAGTCTCCATCCCCTCAGTCCAAGCCTGCTGAATCCTGCCAAGCTGCCCCCTCAAGGTACCTGATCTATGCGTGTCCAGCAGTGGCGCAAAGCCCGAATTCAGCCGGTCAAGATTCCCGCCACTCTGAATCACCCGATAATCCCCCGGCCACCAACTCCGAATCACTGAAGCCTCATGGCTGATTCGCATCAATTTCATTCCCTTCCTCCAGCTCAGGTGGTTCAGGATCCACCCTAACGCCCGTCTGTGGGCTGAAACGCCCGTCACTGTCAAAGATCAAGCCCAGCTCATCAAACTGTGCATTCACATTCGCCACTTCCTGCAATAACGCTGTCGGGTTTCCACCAAAGCTACGCACCGCATCAGGCCAGCTCATCAAGCCAGCACGAATCTGCTTCACCAATGCATCCACTTCCTTCTGTGGGTCCACCAGCCGCCGATGTGGCGGCGTCCATGTCACAGTCGCATCCTGCGAAGCCGCTGAAGCCCACCATCCCCAAATCCGATTCAGCCATGGGTAAATCGCTGAAGCACGCCATCCCTGAATCGTCAACTCAAAGTCGTTGGCTGCCATCCTCGCACTGCTGAAATTCACGCGGCTGTAATCCCCCGTCAGGCCCTCATAACTCACCGAGTAGCCAGCCGCAATCTGCCTCAACATCACCGTCGTGAAACTCTCAAAGTTCGGTGCCTGTGGCGGGCTGCTCAACTTCACATCCCTCCCCGGTGGCAATACTTCCACTGATCCAGCCTCAATCTCCCCAATGTCTTCCACCTTGTCAGCACGGTCCCCATTGATGTCCGTGATGAATGCCACGTAAGCCGTTGCCATCTTCTGACGCAACTGCTCCGAATCCAGCATATCGTGAAAATCTTTCAAGTTCAGCAAAATTGGCGTACACCATGGAAAACCTCTCACCTGCCCCGCGCGGTCCTTCCTGTAGGCATGAATCACATTGTCCGCTGAATGCAAAGTACTCTGCGCTGTGGTGCCCAAAATGTCCCCCGGATGTCGCCTATAAAGCCAATAGCCAGTCGGTCTCCCCCTGCTCACCCGCACACCCACCCGGTCCACAGTCTCTGAAGTCTGATCAGCCACACGCCGATTCGAATCAATGAAGTCAGGCTCCACCACGTGCAGCCGCAAAGGCACTGTCCGATTCCCCGGCGCATTGACCCGCAAAATCAAACATTCACCCGCTTCCACCATGCAACGCGTAATCAGCCGCTGAAGGCCGCCAAACGGAAGCTGACCGTTGTAATCACACTCCGATGGGTCATTGGCCCAATCCTCCCATAAAGCGCCAGCAGCTTCGTCAGGGATGCCGTTCAGCATGGGTACGCCCATGATGCCCCTGCCCACCAGGTGGTTGGTCAGCAATTCCAAAGCCTTCGTCCCATAAGCGTTGCTCGTGGCCAATGCCCGGCTTCGGTCCCTTAAAGCCCCCAGATCAGCCCGCAATAACGCATTCGCATCACCCTTCGCCTCAGGAAAGTCGTTGCCGCGCCTGGATGTCGTCGCGCCAGGTGCTTCGTTCCGATGGAAAGAAAAAAAGTCAAATGCCACTGGAAAACCTCAAAGGCGTCTTGGCCTTGATTGTCTGCTTCAAGCTATCACGAATCACGTCACGCACCTGAAGCATTGAGGCCGTCGTGTTGTACGTCACACGCTTCCCCTCCACACTCACATCCCGCGCCCCAGTGGCAATGGCAGCTTCCAGGTTGTCCAGGTCTTCTTGCGTGAAAGCCATCAAATCCCAGCAATTCCACCCACCCTAGCCCGCTGCTGAGCAACATGATGATCCCCATCAAGCCGCGCCCTATCCCATTGATCGCCATTCCATCGGTCCAATCCCATAGCCACCGCCGCCACCCGCGCATAAACCCGGCAATCCAATGCCTCATTCCGCTTCCTGGTCTTCTCCCATACCCATTGCTCATATCCCTTCGCATTCTTCGTCAACACCAAATGCTCTGCCACCAATTGCTTGAAATACTCATCCGGATAGTCCATTGGCCACCGGCAAAAGCCTGGATTCTCCTCCGAAGTCTTCAGCCACCCGTAAAGCTCCATTTTCACCACATCCACACCCACAGGCCAGAGCTTTGCACCTGATGCCATCTTCCCGCCCGTCGTTGTCACCTCCATGTCGCTTGGCGTGCCTAAAATGTTCGGCTGATCCGAATATCCCTTGATCGCAATCAGTTGGCCAGGCCGCTGCATCACGTAGCGATAAACCTGCTGGGTATTCCACCCGGAATCAATTGCCACCTTCTTGATCCCGATCACCGCGCCGTTCGCCTTCACGTACCGATTCCTCAATGCCACGTCAAGCCGTGCCCACACCTCAGGTTCAGCAGTGCTGCCCTCAAGCGTCAGCATCGCAATGCTCCAGCTCTGCATCCCCTCTCCCCAGCCCACAATCTCCAATTCCAAACGATCCCCCTGCACATCCACCCCAGCCGTCAACACCGCCACGTCATCAGGCACCTGCCCAGCCAGATAATCACTGGGGCGCTGCTTCAATTCCTTCCAATCCGGTGCGTCACTATCTGGCTCGTACGGGAGGCCCAGCACCGTGTTCAGAAAAACCTTCTTCACCAATTCACTTTCCTCCGTCTTCAGAAACATCCTGGCAGCATCCACCCATGAATACCATCCCAGCGGCGAGTACAGGCTGCTGAGATGAAATCCTGCCACGTGGTGCCCTGGATTCCCTTTCACCCACTCACCACGCGGCAACATCCAAGCCTTCTGCCGTTCCTCAATCAGCTCCGCACATCCCGCACATCGATAAGCCGCAAGCTCAGGCTTCCCGTCCGGCCATTCCACTCCCTTCCACTCCAATGCCTGCCGGTGCCCACAATGCGGACAAGGCAATACGTATTTCCGCTGATCCGAATCCTCATAAGCCAGGTGAATCCTGGATGTCCGCATGAGCGTCGGCGTGCTGATCTCAAACAACAGACCATCAGGNAAAGTCCTCAGCCGCGCCTCTGCCAATTCTTTCACGTCCCCCTCGCCACCCACATCAAGCACATAGGCGTCTTCCTCATCAAGTATCACCAACTTGCAAGGCATGGATCGAAGCTGGGATGGCGCATTGCTGCCCACCAACACCAATACCGCCTGAAGGAAGTATTTCTCCAACACAGTGTTGCTGGTGCCCATCGCCAGCAGTTCCTTCAATCTCGGAACACCGTCAATCATCGGGCCGATCCGAGTCTTGCTGTTCCGCCTGGCCATGCTCTCGCTCGGGCTCACCATCAAGATCGGCCCTGGATCCTCATCAATCCCATATCCCACCCGGTTGTTCGCAACCTCAGTCCCACCCACCTGTGCCCCCTTCTCCAACACACACCTCCGATATCCACTCCCTGGCGTCAACACATCCATAATCTCTGCCAAGTACGGCGTCCTGCTGGTCTTCCACTGCCCAGGCTCCGAAGAACTCACGTTCGTCAATATCCGGTGCCGGTCACTCCATTCCCGCACACCCAGCTTCTGCCTCGGTCGCAACACCGATGCCAAAACACCCAGCGCTTCCCCTCTCCGCTCAAGCATCCGTCACGTCAGCCAAAGCCGCCCCAATCACAGATTCAAGCTCCACACGCAATATCTGCTCAATCTCCTCAGCACCCTTCCCTTCCAAGCTCACCGCCATGGCCCTCACAAGGCCCGTCAGGTCGTTCTTCAGCCCTGTTGCCCACCGCGCCACCTCAGATAGCGTGCTGGCCCTGTCAGCCAATTCCCCAGCCCGTGCAGCGCGATCCAGCATCAGCAGCTTCAAAGCCTCTTCCTCCTTCTTCGCCCTGGCCGCAAGCAGCCGCACCTCCCACTCCGTCTTGCATAGCCCATCAAACGTGGCCATCAGTCCTTCCCAATGCCCAAAGCTTAACAAACAGCCAGAGGTGGATGGGTTGTCAAGATGGATGGCTGGAAACAGCCGCTATCCTCCGGTCGTTGGCAGAAAGGCTGATTACAGCCGGCCGCTCGCTCTTGAATTGTGGGATGGTGAGTTCCAATCCAATAGGCATGGCACCAAAGCAGAAAGATCGGTCCCATCAGTCGTGTCAATGTGGTTGGTTGGGTTGTCAAGGTGGATGGTTGGGTACTGAATCTCGGTCAGCTTGTGCAGAGAGGTTGCAATCCGTGCAGCGGATACTAGCAACTATGGAGGATTGAAAAGGACCCGAAAGGGTTGAGGGGGGCGCGGGCTTTAGACTGACGGACAGGAACACGCGAATGGGGGTTTGTTTTACGCGCCATGTTTCTAAGCATAGGCGGGTTCATTCCATCCCCATCTCCGTCTACAATCAAGTTTCTCCAATTCCCAATTCAGTTTTCAAGTCCAATAATTTCCGACTCATAATTTTCTGATCATATAAGAAAGGACATATAAGCCATGCATGTTCTAAAACAGGCCACAAGATTCTGATGACCATGGGTTCCGACTTTAGCCGATGGCTCATTGTTCCCGATGCCGCCAGTGATGTGATCCTCCGGGTCATGTTGTGGTCAATGCCAAAGGATCAGCCCTATGTGGGATGCGGCGCTTGCCTGTTTGGCCATCGTCCACCACCAGGCTTGATGATCGCTCCCATTCTGTGGGATGGCCCGTTGTTCATGATCCTCCAGGTCATGTGTTGCTCATGCCCACAGCTGAGGCCTGTTGAGGATGGGCCGCTTGCTTTCCTGGGTCGCTCTCAATGCCCCCTATATGCCCCGTCACGCCATCCTGTTCCCAGTCATGGGTCATTCCACCAATCACACCCCTATCAATGCCCTACGCCCCTTTCCCAGCCCATCCAGCTCATTCCCAGTGCTCATGCCTTCATTCCCTCCCATCCCATCCAGTGTGAATCCCAGTCCCCAATCCTTCATTCCCCCCATCCCTACTGGCTCTGATCCCAGTCATAGCACTGCATTCTCCCCCATCCCATCCAGTGTGAATCAACTTTAGTGGTACACCCCACCCCAAGTATCCAAAGGCTTGACAGGGTGGTGTACGCTCAGCAAAGCGACGCTGCCAAAAGCAAGGAGCTTTGCAGAGCGTACGCACCGAACCAAGCTCCCCTGTCTTGGGGCAAGTGTCGATGGTCTTCGTTTGCCGGTCGCAAGCCTGCTCCCTGTGCTTGCTGTGTCCAGTTCTAGAAGCCCATTTTTCTGTCCCAGTTACCGGTCGAAAGCTTTCTCCCTGTGCTTGCTCCATGAGATTCCCTTAAGCCCAGTGTTCATCAGGCTTCTCATGCCCTTTTGGTGGATACGGCCAGATAGTCTCATACTCACCCCCCCCTACGGGGGGGAGTGAGATGAGACTAGCCAACGCACCAGTTCTTGCGACACCGGAAGAAGGTGGCACGGCTGGTAGTTCCACCGTCTGCTTCATAGCGTTTCCACGCGGCTTCACCCGTCGCTTCAACGCAGAAGTCTTTGTTCTCATCCATCCATTCATGCGCATCCGATTTGCGCTTGGCTCGTTTCTCCTCTGGAGATTCCTTCGGTTCCTCCGGCGGTGTTGTCTGCCATGGCAATGCAACAGTCACTTCCTTAGGATCACCCCGTCGTGATGCACAAAGCTTCACTGCCTGCATTTCAGGCGTGGCCACAATCAGCCGGTCACACCCATCCACCCAGGCGGTGCTGCCACGCACCTTGTCCACACTGCCAGCCTTGCGGTCCTTGTCCTTGTTGTTGTGGTGCAACACCGCCCATGTGCCGCCAACCTCCCTGAGTTGCCCGTAGGCCGCCCGTACGGAGTCCGCAGAGTCCGTCTCCACTCTGAGGCAGCTTGATGCCGAATCCACCAGGAACAGGCTATTAGGCCACTTCTGGCGTGCTCGCTTCATGGCGTCCCAAAACATATCCCTGCCCAACGCAGGGTCCATCACCTGGTGATAGAACGCCACAAAGCCATCCTCCTCTTCCTCACCAGCCCCAGCAGTGATCGCAAGCTCCTGAAGCTGGGAAGCACTCTGTTCCCCAACAGTCACCAGGGTCACAGGCGCAGCCTCAGGGTCAATGGTCACACCATCCAGATCGCCACGGCGATGCCAGATCGCACCAGCCAGCTTCATCATCAAGCTGGTCTTGCCGCAGCCGCCTGGTCCCGTCACCAGCGTCACTTCCCCCGCAGGGATCATGCCGTCCCAAAGCCACACACGATGTTCTCGTGCCCGCTTGGTCCCCGCCTCCATCAGGTTGTCCTCCCAAAAGCTCTTGTCCTCAGTGGAAGCCTTCTTCCCCTTGAGCTCCATACTCTTCTCCACCTGCGCCGTAAGGCGCGATGCAGATGCCGCAGGGTTCTGCTGAAATGGAAAGTCCTTAGCGTAATCGGTCACTTGGAAAACCTCTGATACATGGCAGCCTTGGCCGCCTGAAAACCAGGATGCCGATTCGGACAATGATGCTCGTCCTCATCGCACATCCCGATGAAAGCTGTCATCACATCAGTGATGTGGGCAGCATTTAGCTCCCACATCAGCTCATAAGCAGCCGCGTTGGCCTGATGCACTCCCCAAAGCTCTCGCTTCTCAATGGGTCCGGGCCTACTCATTGCACACCCCACGGCGCATTGAGCACCATGTGGGTTGCTTCCTCCCTGGTGCGTGCCACGCCCTGGATGCAGCCATGAAGCTCCATGTCGTTCAGGAAGTCCCGCTGGTGGGCTGCCAAGCGCCCCGTAGGCGTCTTCAGCTCAATGCCGGTGAACACCGGCACCAGCTTGCCCACGTCCTCAGGCTTCACCCCCCTCATGGTCCATCCCATCAGGTCAGGGCTGCCCACAATGCCGGCCGTCACCAAAGCATTGCCCCCCAAGGTGCGAAACTTGCCAGTCAGATTCCTGAAGATCATTACACCCTCAATCTCTGCCAGGTCAGTTAGTACTTGGCGCTGCAATGCAGCTTCCTTCTGTTTAGTCATGGAAAGGTCCGTGATAGTTGGTCGAGATAAGCAAAGGAATTGCGCAAAACCGCCGCAAGGGATTCCTTTGGCCCCGCAGAGTCCTTGATCCGCTCAAGCATCGAGTTCGGCACCGTCACGCAAAGGCGCGTGGTCGGCTCATTGAAGCGCTCAGCCACGGCCATAGCGCTGGGTGAATGCCCAGGCCTCCGCCACGTCACAAGGTCCGAATTCAATCGTGCTCAGCGGTGCCCCCTCCTCAATCGCCTGAAGCAGCCAGTCCGCTGGGGCAAAGTCGCCAAAGTCATCAGGCTGGCGCTGCTCAAGCCACCGTTCAATCTGTTCAAGCATTGGGTCTCCCCTCTGTGCTCCTTGATGATATCACGTAGCAATGCCCCGTGGGGAATGGCAGCCAGTTTGCAATGCGTCACTGTCTTTCCCAGTTGCCGCCANAAAAGGCATGGCGTCAACAGCCGCTCTGATCCCAGTTCACGCCCCATTCGCTGCGCTCATTAGCCTGGGCAGCCGTCGCTGATCGCTCCCTTTCCCCCAAAGCCCCTGCTTGCGCTCCCTCCCCTCCGTTGGCCGATGGCCCCAGGCTTGTTCGATCCTCCNGGTGAAGCGCTGCTNATGCCGTCCGTTGAGCTTCCCATTGTTGGGCCGCTTGTTTCCTGGGTCGGTTGCTGGCCATCAGCTTCAGCTTCGCTCCCATTCGTGCAGGCAGCCCTTCGGGCGCTTGCTTGCCTGGGTCGCTCAGTCGCCTCTCCAGTCCACAGCCCAATGCATAGATGCTGGCTACACCAGATTCTGCTCCGATTCCCTTCGGTCACCTACGCAGATTCTGGTTCCCGTTCGCCGCATTCCCTCCCCATGCGTGCATAGATGGCCCGCTTCGCCCAATCATCAATGTCGCATGGAGCCCCTTCCTGCTGGGTCTTTGCCAATCCAATGCGGTGCCCTACGGGCGCTCGAATGTCTTCCCCCCGGAGCCCCCAGCCTCAGCCGCCCACACGCCCCCCTGTTTCTTTCTCCCCCCATGGGTGCCATTGCTCAGTGCCAGTGCCCTTAAGCCGCAAGAAAGGGGCTGGTTAGGCCCCTGGTGGTCAGAAGCCCTCGTGTGCTTCCGCATTCTGTCGCTCATAGTCTTGCCAGGCGTCTTCTTCGTCTTGCCGCCATCGGTGGAGTTGGCGGTCAGCCTGGTGAAGCTTCAGGCGGAGGCGCCTGGCGGCCTCCTGCCTGTTGTCAGGGAATCTGAGGTCATTCATAGTCGCTGAGGTCAGTCGTCAGGGTTCTGTTGGCCCAGGTCTCCAGGCCGGTCTGAAGGCTCAGAGCGTAGCTCATGCCGAAGGTCAATGTGGCGGCGATCAGGATGGCAGTGAAGATGGGTCTCATTGCGGGGAGGGAGGAAGGATTGAAGGGTGCTGATCAGGATGTGGGCATGAGCAGGGGCCAGGTAGATAGTCGTCTTGCGGCCCAGGTCATTGGTGATAGTCAGGCAGATTTCATTGTCATGGTCAGGCGGGTCAATGGTCAGGAGATCGCCTGTGTAGGCGGTCTCCATGTGGATGGGTTCAGTCATTGCGGGATTCTGAAGGGTGCGGATGAGTTGATGCGCATGATCTTTGGCCAGGTAGGTCAGTTCTTGGCCTTGATCATGAGCAATGGTCAGGCGAATCTCGCGTGCAAAGTCAGGTGGGTCAATGGTCAGGAGGTGCCCCTCCGGAGGGGGGCAGATGCTGGTGGGTTGGGTCATTGCGGGAAGAAGTTCTGGAGGGCAGTTGCGAGTTCTCGGGCTTGGCCAGCATCCAGGAAGGTCAGCTTGCGGCCATCGTCGTCCCCGATCATGAGGGCGCTAAGGCCCTCGGAGTTAGGTGGGTCAATGGTCAGGAAGTCGCCAGGGAAGGCGGTCTCAATGCGGATGGGTTCAGTCATTGCGGGAAGATTTTGTAGATGGTGTCCGCCAGGAGGCGGGCTTGGTCCGGGGTAAGAGTGGCGGTCAGCGCAGTGCTGTTGGCCTGTGTCAATGGGTTGAGGGGCTGAATTGCGAGGTCTCCGGCCTCAGTCCGGAGGCGCAGTTTCTTGCCATAGAGGGCTGGCAGGTCAAGGGTTCTCATTGGATCAGGGTGTAGGCGGTGCCAGAGAGAGTTTCCCCCCTGGAGATGTGATGTTCGATGTTGGGGCCTTTGTCGAATTGCAATGAGATGAGGCCGCCGGTAAGCGCCGGATGCTTAAGGTCTGTGATGAGGCACATCCAGAGCGCCCGGCGCTGATCAGGGTTCAGGTCTGTCAGGTAGATGCGGGCAATGCCGCGGCGGTCGTCGTAGGCCATGGTGTGCAGCGTTGCGGGTGCGGTTGTCGTTGTCATGGTGTTTGGTCGGTTGGTTTGGGAGGGGAATGGTCTTCTCCCCTCATGCTCTAATCATAGCAGATTAGGTTGCAAGCCTGTGGGGCAGAAGGGTCGGTTTGTCAGGTGTCCTCATGGGTCCTGAAGTGTTCCCTCCATGTGGGTGCCCGTAGGTTGCGCTCCATGTCTGCCTTCGTCCATTCAGCGCTGCCCGCCCCAGGTGCGCTGTCCCTTGGGTTGCCACCCTCCCATCGGGGAAGGCGGGCTTTGGTGTGGCGTTTGATCGGTCGTGGCGTCATGAGGCTCAGTTGGTGATGCATGATAGTTAGCTAGGCCTAAAGGCAGTGATAGCAAGGGTTTTGGTCAAGAAAGGGGCAATAGTTAGCTACCCCCTTTGGCGGTAGCAATGGGTCAGCAGTCGGCTGAGCCGATCTGCATCGTCTTCGTGTCGAAGAGGTTGGGCTGCTTGATGGCCTCCAGCTTCCTGGTGGCCCAGTTCTCAAGGGTGATCTGGCGTGGCTCTTGGCCATAGAGCGTCCGGCATAGCTGGCCATAGCGGCAGGCCAGCAGCTCAGGGTCAGTGCCTTCGGTGTAGGCAGCTTCCGCTGCCGCGTCAAAGATGGCCTGGTTGGCCACAAGGAGGCGGCCCTCCGCTGCGGCTTGGCCTTTGATGCCATAGCCCGCGCCGCTGTTGCCAGCAATCTGTTCCCAGCCGGTCTGTTGGATCACCTCGGCCTGAATGCACATGGCGATGCCGAAGCCGGTGAAGGGGGAGATCAGCTTCCGGAAGGTCTCCTCAAGCTTGTCAGAGAGCAAGCCCATGTTCCTGGCATCGGTCAGGAGCTGAAGCGCCTTGCCCTGCCAGGCGGCACTGCAGAAGATGCAGTCAGTCCCTTCGCGGTCCACCGTGGGTAGGCTGATGGTCTCCTCAATGAAGTTGATGGTGGAGATGCTGAGGATGGCTTCAGTATTGAAGGGCCAAGGCATGGAGGGCTTCATTTGTTCAAGCCCCTTAAGCCTGTCAGGGTCAGGCTTCTGGTCGATTCTGGTGCCGATTTGTTCAAGCCCTCCAGCAGTGAGTTTCTTGGGGCCAGCGTTGAGGCCGAAGAAGCGGTTAAAGAAGGTGTTGGCAGATGTGCCAGCCTCTGCCTTAGCGCCAGGCTTGTTGGGGTTGCGGGCGATGATGAATTCGTAGCCGGTGGTGGCGTCCTTCTTGAAAGCGAGGCCGTCGAATTGCGGTCTGTTGGAGTTGGTCAAGGTTCGATGTCGGAAAGTTGATCGTTGCAAGGGTGGTTTCCCTCCCTTGTTGCTCTAATCATAGTGGATTAGGCTGATAGCCTGTGGGCTTATGTGGCCACTTTGTTAATCGTCCTTTTGCCTAGGATGCTGAGGGTTGCAGTTGTCGTTGTCCGCCGGGGAAAGTCTTCCCCTGGAGCGGGGGGCTGCCGCTGCCGCTGCCCCCCCTATCAGCAGAGCCTCAGTAGGCTGCGGCAGCGCCGTGAGGGGTTGGTCAGTTCCCCTTCGGCTCTGGTCCCCCCACCGGATCAAGCTTGGCCCGCCAGTCTTCCTTCTGGATCGGGTTGCTGCCCTTCTTGTGAGGGAAGATGCTGCCCATG
>JGI24797J26694_1001416_pt1 | contig 13490 bp, 14 predicted proteins | sample PinacodermPK_FD_26694 | JGI IMG/M metagenome (IMG submission 26694) | reverse complement strand
AATCCCGACACCGATGCGTCTGGCTCGGATGCTTGATCCAGCTTTGAACATTGGTCGACCCACAATGCGGACATTGAGGACGTCCCTTCCAGCGTTGCTCGGCCAACCATTCTTTGGCCTTCTGTTCTTCATTGAACATCGCAATGACATGCAAAAGGGTCAGTCCTTTGCGATAGGCTTTTCCGGGTGCTTTCATATCTATTCTCCATTGTTTATTTTTACTCAATAATGCACCGCTCCGAAGAAGTCCATAGAATTATGTTATCAATCGTTATAATTCCCTAAATTTTATTATCAGTTCATGCAATACTTTATTTCTTTATTTCTGATTCGCTTGTGCGGATTAAAATACAGTTTTTTGACCCTCTTTTGGCGACCCAATTCCAACCTTTTTCCTATCAATAACCACAATTTATCCCCGCAGCAATACGTACACATACACTTCTCCCGACCTGACTGAACAGGATTTTTTTCATCGTTGATTAAATGGGGCTTAATCACCCTGAGTTTTTGAGACGGAACAGCTTGTTCCATCCCCTCTCCAAATGCCTATTTTCGGTCGCCGCGCATCTCAGAATAAACTTGTTGGTATGCTTCACCAAGAATGCTCTATAAAAGAAGAGGGTGGCTCAAATCGATTTCATACGCACCCGCAACCAAGATGTCCCATCTGTCATCCGCGGATGGACATAAATCGTCATGTTCATGCTGAAGCAAGCAAGCCAACAGGAGTTGGAACCAAACTTGCCTGACGGCAACACCCCACCGGCAAAATCCTGCTTGACGATGCCAAGAGCACTTTCGCTTCCGCCCGAACCTCCCACATATCCCTCACCGGTAAACCGGTGACTTCTTGGCCATCATAACTACCGTGGTTCGGGGCCGGAAAATTGGTCGCAAGGAGACGTATTCGGCAAGCACAAGCACCGTCTCAATGACCCGATACCAACCGAGAATGTTCAGCAGTATAATAGCGAACATTATTTGACCATCAAGCCACCCTTGTAAACGGGTGCATTCACTCGGGAGTTTGCAAACGAATTGCTTGTCGACCAACATCATCAAAATGGGAATGAGACCACCATACGATGTCGTATTCAATGTCGTATCTTGTTTAGCGGAAAACTGGAGCTTAATCGGAAAGAAATTGAGTGCCCTAAAGTTCACCCAATGGATAAAATCTAAGTTGGGGAGGTAATAGCACTAAAATGCTGATGTGACGAGCGAATTAATGTTGTTTTTTTATTGATTCGCTCATCAGGGATAAACATCACCAAAGTAGACAATAAAGTCCTTTATCGATCGCTATTTATCGTTGTTGACTGGCTTTGGTCCGATCATTTTTTCAGGGCGGACAATTTTATTAAACTCTTCTGCATTGACAAAACCTAGTTCCAAAGCTGCATCTTTAAGAGTTAAGCCCTTTTTGTGGGCAAGCTTGGCAACTTGAGTTGATTTATCATAACCTATAATCGGGGAAAGAGCGGTAACAAGCATTAGGGATTCATTCATCAAATATGAAATACGTTGGGTATCCGCTCTGATACCAGTCACACAGTTTTTTGTAAACGAATTGACACCATCCGATAATAGCCGGATTGATTGAAGAACATTGTATGCAATCACGGGTTTAAAGACGTTGAGTTCAAAATGTCCTTGGCTTCCTGCGAAAGCCAACTGTGGCATCATTTCCTATGACTTGAGAACAAATCATGGTCAGTGCTTCTGTTTGAGTAGGATTAACTTTGCCAGGCATAATTGAAGATCCTGGTTCATTTTCGGGGAGAATAAGTTCGCCGAGGCCACATCGAGGTCCTGATGCTAAAAACCGAATATCATTAGCAATTTTAAAAAGTGACACGGCAAGAGTCTTTAAAGACCCCGAAAGTTCAACCATGGCGTCATGTGCTGCCAGCGATTCGAACTTGTTAATTGCGCTAATAAAAGGTAGGGATGTTATGGATGATATTTGTTTAACGACCTGTTCGGCCCATCCCTCAATCGTATTTAATCCTGTTCCGACTGCAGTTCCTCCTTGGGCAAGTTCCAAAATACCATTGTAGGATTGTAATACTCTGCTGATACCTAGTTCCACTTGCCGGTGGTAACCGGAAAATTCTTGCGACAATGTAAGAGGAGTAGCATCTTGGGTATGAGTTCGCCCGATTTTTATGATGCCTTTAAATTCTTCACATTTATGTTCTAGAGAACTGGAAAGATAGTTTAAGGCAGGGATTAATCGATACGATACTTCTTCAGCTGTAGCAATATGCATCGCTGTAGGGAAGGTATCATTGGATGACTGACACATATTGACGTGGTCATTGGGATGAACTGGATTTTTTGAGCCAATCACACCTTGCATCTTTTCAATGGCGAGGTTAGCAATTACCTCATTTGCATTCATATTTGACTGCGTGCCTGAACCTGTTTGCCAGACAACCAAGGGAAAGTTGCTATCAACGTCTCCCTGAATTACTTTATTCGCGGCCCAGACAATATTATTCCCAATGTTAATATCAAGAAGGCCATAATCCATATTGGTAATAGCACAAGCCTTCTTAATGATCCCCAATGCTCGGATTAGAGGTTTGGGTTGCTTTTCAATCCCAATGGGAAAATTCATCACCGAGCGCTGAGTCTGAGCTCCCCAGTACTTTTCAGTTGGAACCTCAAGGGGGCCAAAACTATCGGATTCTTTTCTGAAACTATTCATGAACCATACCTATGAGTCGGAAGAGGGTGAATTAATTTTATTTTTGCGAAAGCGGTCAAGGCCTACAACTTTATCTGAATCTTGATAATCATCCAATTCCCTTGTGTTTGAGGGCATTTTTTCTTTATCAGGATTGATATTTGCCTCTATACCAAAACTGGTCGCCCTGTCAAAGAACTTGAGAATGATGAGAAGGGTACGTAGATCCTCTCAGGGGTATCTTGAAAATTAAGTGTTACCCAGAAGCCATTATCCTCAACTTTAATTTCCTCAAACCAGTTTTCTAAGACCAAGGTCAACTCCTTACCGGCTGTACTCTTCAGGTGTGATGAAATGACTACATTTGGGTCACACAGGTTGAAGGAGATATACACTCCTGGATTGCGTGGTGCTCCTTCTTTTCCTACGATTGTAAGCGCTTTTTTTATCACTTCAAAAATGGCCAGTTGCATTAATTGGCCATAGTCAATCGCTGCTTGGGTAGGGCTTTGAGTAGTCAAAGTATGCTTCCTTTTATTTAAGACAGAAATTTATTCAAGAATCATAGTGGATAAGTATACGTATACCAAATTCTAATTTAGCCTAAATGGTGATTGTTATTTCAAATCGTAATGCCAAGTCAAACGTGTAAGTTTGCTGATAAAGAAATATTCATTTGAAGAGTTTTGGAGTCGTACAGAAATCAAATGCAGGCTTCTGGAGACAGGTGCCTGCAAACCCCGCTATGACCAGTGTATCGGAGTCATAGACTTAAAGTTCCATATTACGCTAGCTTTACGCAGCTAGAGCATATGGAGCACGATTGTCATTGGCAATTGTGCAATTTGGACCGATAACAGCGGTACCCCACCGAATGAAAGCTGACACCTTTACACGTTCGTCGATCCTATTTCGGCCCCATAAGAAAAATGGTGGAGCCGCCGGGTACCGCCCCCGGGTCCGATCCGGTTATTCCGTGCGCATTTATCATCATAGTTCTGTTAAGAACACGTATAAATGTCAATACATTTCAATTTTTTCAATAGAAGACCAACATAATTGTACATATCTTAAGAAACTGTGGTAAATTTACCACTGCTTAATTACCAATGGCCGGTGTTACCCATACTAACCCAAGGTTCTTGTGGGAGTAATGCTTGGCCTTTTTGTAGAAGTTCAATCGAAATATTGTCCGGTGACCTGACAAAAGCCATATGTCCATCTCGCGGTGGCCGATTAATTGTAATACCGTTATCTATTAGGAATTTACACGTTGCGTAAATATCATCAACTTCATAGGCAAGATGACCAAAATGCCGACTATCAGAAGGCAACTCATCATCGCCATCCCAATTGTAAGTCAGCTCAACCGGACATTCATGTTGACTAGGAGGAGCAAGAAAAACCAAGGTAAATCGACCAGCATCATTGTCCATTCGACGCGTTTCAACCAACCCAATTAATTTGTAAAATTCAATTGACTTATCCAGATCTAAAACCCTGACCATAGTGTGAAGATATTTTACCATTTTGACCTCATACAAAAACATTCAGCAGGACTTTAAATTATCCTAAAATATGACATAATACACTCAACAATTCTGTGAAGCCAGAAAAAATAAAAGTATATCCATGAAATTCGTATCTGAAATTGAGAATACCATCAAGTCTCTCCGTGAAGAGAAAAACGTCTCCCTCAGATGCCGAAGTGATAGTCTGGAAAATGTTCTTTATTCACTTTTTCCAGTTCTTGACCATGGCTTCGTTCGAGTTATTGATTACATGGGGAATGACTCGGCAGTTGTTCAAGCCGCGCGCGTGTCTTATGGAAAGGGCACCAAGCATTCACGGAGTGATGTAGGCTTGATTCGTTACCTAATGCGGCACCGCCATACAACCCCTTTTGAGATGTGCGAAATTAAATTTCATATCAAATTACCAATATTTGTTGCAAGACAGTGGATTAGACATCGAACGGCCTCTGTCAACGAGTACTCCGCTCGATACTCTAAACTTGATAATGAATTCTATATTCCTCAACCAGAAAATCTGGTTGCTCAATCAACAAGCAACCGCCAAGGAGGGGGAGTTCAACTTCCCGAATGTGAAAAAGATAATATACTTAATATCTTAAACAAAGGNAGCGAGCAAGCATATGAACAGTACGAAGAAATGCTTTCCGAAGATGAACAGAATGGGTTATCGCGTGAGCTGGCACGAATGAATTTACCGACAAGTATATATACTCAATGGTACTGGAAAATAAACTTGCTGAATTTGCTGAAGTTCGTTTCCTTACGAGCCGACTCACACGCCCAGTGGGAAATACAAGAATACGCTAAGCAAATAGCTGAATTGATTCAGCTATGGGTCCCAATTACATATCAAGCTTTTGAGGATTATTGGCTTGATGGAGCTTCATTGTCCAAGCAACAATTGGAGTTGATAAAAGCCATGAATAATGGCGAAAAGATTTCGTTTGAATCCTCAGGATTATCCCGTAGAGANTGGGATGAATTTTGTGATATATTAGCTATATCTAACCGATAATAAACAAAAAAGGTGGTACATAAGTGGCAGTAAAATTAAATAACATTGATCGAAAAATTCTTATGGAACTCTTAAATGATTCAAGTCAACCTTTAGAGAGTATTTCGAAAACAATAGGATTAAGTAAGACGCCGATCTGGCAACGCATTCGTAAGATGGAGCGAATGGGCGTGATAAAAGGTTATACCGCTCAGGTTGATTATTCAAAACTTGGTTTTGAAACAGGTTTTTTTGTCCTCATTAGAACGTCTGAACATGAAGTTGAGTGGCAACGAACTTTCTTAGAAGCCGTTCGCAATCGTCACGAAGTTCTGGAAGCATACCGACTCGCTGGCGATGTGGATTACATTCTTAAGGTACGGGTCGAAAATGCTGAAGCCTATGACAAATTTTACCAAGCACTAATCTCTGAGGTGAAAATATACAATGTGACAGCCTTATTATCCATGGAAGAGATTAAAAACACCAGCCATCTAGAACTCATTGAAGACTAGTCTTTTCTATCTGTAATGGTTGGCGAGAGAGTCAGGGTAAAAAAGCTTTGCCAAAGAGCCAAAAACCGAGGAACTAAAGAGGTGTGTGAGCTTTTGGGAAGATATGCCAATGCGCGCTTACATCATTTTGACAACATTTCCTTGAACCAGTTTGAAGAACTCCTTGGCCTCTCTGATTGGGAAATACTTGATTTAATTCTAGGATTACAACCTGCACCTGAATCGCTGTCTTCAATCGTAACTAGAATTCGTTCTTGGGTTAATTCAGAGTATCAGAGTTCACGACAAATTAATGAGTCATAGTTTTTAACAAAATCTTTATATTTAACGATAATTCTCACTTGATTTTTAATCTAATTTGGGCTAGATTGAACCTTGCGTGTTATNNATCCCTAATTTTATTCTAATTTTTAATCCCAAGTGGTTCTTGAAAGTTGATGAAAAACAAACCATGGNGGAAACTAGGTAGGTTTGCTTGGANTAAAAAATCTGAGCGATTCCAACNATTCAATAATTCAAANAATCATTTACATTTTTCCCATCAAAAATCTACTTTGGGTGATACTCTGCGAGGGGAGCGAGCAAGTTTAGGGCGTTCCCTCGTTGATATCGAAAGACGNACTGGCCTTAAACCCTACATTATTCTTGCTATTGAAAAAGGAGACCTTGAGGCATTTCCTAATCCACGACTNATCGGAAGTTTTGTTCTTCAGTATGCTCGATTTCTTGGGTTGGATCCACAAGAAGTTTATCGTCAATTTTCTGCGGAAACTGGATACAACAATACCGATTTTATACAAAAACCGATTGCTGTTCGGTTTCAAGATAATGGAATTGGGCCTGACCAAGAGGGTAGCACAATTCTTGCCACACAAGTTCGAGACCGAATCAATCACAGTTTGTCTTACTTTTTTAGTGGTACATTTTTTTTTGGNTTGGCATCTATAACAATTGTCGCCGGCCTGTTAGTTGCTTGTACTTACCTTATATGGACAATCTACAATCAAATGGTCATTAAGCCATATGAGACTTCTGTGGGGTCAAATATTTCCCAAATCCAAATCGTCNCAGAAGATGAAACGATTCCAACCGTAGAGAGACTTTTCAATCAAAACCAACTCGGAAGAAACCATTCGAGTCGGTTGAGTACGATGATTGACCTTCCTCTGGGCACTTACAAAAGTATTTCTGTTAGAGCTNAAATGTGGGAAAATCCAAATGCCGTTGTTTCTGGATACACACCGCCACGACCCGAAATTGAATTGGTTGAATCCCAAAATGACGAATTACTTGAATCGATTACTGCTTTAAATCCATTTGATGACTCGATTTACCTTGTTGTCGGTGCAGACAGTTGGGTTNGAGTATATCATGAAGATGGGACAATTATCTTTGAACGTCTTTTAGTTCCCGGAACANCCTATAAGATCCCCGAAGCAGGGCAAAAAAGAATTTTAAGAACTGGTAATGCAAAAAGTTTATATGTGATATATCGAGATTCTCTGTATGGCCCAGTTGGAAATGAAACCGTACTTGATAACATTTCATTGGAGCCCGCATCTGTANTGGAACTATTCGCCGAACTTGAGAGTGAAGACATACCAGANCAAGTTCAACAAACACTTATTGCAACTATTTCAAACTAGGTCAATTATTTCTTCTATTAATTTCAAGAAAATTCATGTTTAAGAATGAAATCAGACCTTGGAGAAATATTTCTCGAAGGAAATCACGACAGATCTTTGTTGGGAATGTACCGGTTGGGGGTGACGCCCCAATTAGTGTTCAAACCATGACAAATACTCTAACCACAGATGTTTCAGAAACAATTGAGCAAATTAATATTTGTGCTGATGCTGGTGCTGATATTGTTAGGGTTTCTGTACCTGATGAAGAATCGTCACGTGCACTGAAGGAAATTGTTCGCAATGTTTCGGTCCCCATCGTAGCCGATATTCACTTTCACTATATGCGAGCCCTAGAAGCAGCTGANGCTGGGGCAGCATGTTTAAGGATTAACCCAGGAAATATTGGAAGCAAAGAAAGAATTCTTGATGTCATTAATGCTGCAAAATCAAATGGATGCAGTATTCGCATTGGCGTTAATGCTGGAAGCTTAGAACGGCATCTTCTTGAAAAATACAAGGAACCTTGCCCCGAAGCAATGATCGAATCGGGTCTTAACCATATCAGAATACTCGAAGATTGTGGATTTACTGAATATAAGATCAGCTGTAAGTCTTCGGACCTTTTTCTTGCCATCGCTGCCTATAAAGGATTAGCAAAGGAAACAGATGCGCCATTCCATCTTGGAATTACCGAAGCTGGAAGCATGTTGCCGGGAACTGTTAAATCAGCAATTGGTCTAGGTAACCTTTTGATTGATGGCCTAGGCGATACGATTCGGATTAGTCTTTCTGATGACCCAGAAAAAGAAGTAAAAGTTGGCTTTGAAATTCTTAAATCTCTCAATTTACGTTCCAAAGGAGTTAATATTATTGCCTGTCCAAGCTGTGCAAGACAGGGCTTTGACGTGATAAAAACAGTTAAAATTCTGGAGGAAAGGTTAAGTGACATTAAGGTTCCATTAAACCTTTCAATTATTGGTTGTGTAGTGAATGGGCCTGGTGAAGCCCTAATGACAGACGTCGGATTCACAGGGGGAGGCAAAGATTCTGGAATGATTTATCTTGCCGGTGATATTCTGAGGAAAACGTCGAATGAAAGTATGATTGAAGAAATCGAAAAATTAGTTCGCAAACGAGTAAACGAAATTGAAGCTCAAGAAGCTACTTCATAGAGGTACTAGCTGCTATTTTATTGATTTATTGATGGCACGCTAGTTTCACCATAGCTGGATTGACGAACACTCCAGTTGTTTTAATCTAAAATGTTTTTTTTAATAAAATGGGGGAACGATTGATATCATCCAAGAGCATCTCGCCTAGAATGCCTTTAAACCGCTTGGCAATAATCAAAGCAAGGTATTCTGACCTTGAAGAGGAGTTAACCCGCACTCAAGACACTGATACTCTTATAAGGCTATCTAAAGAGTTTACTGGTCTCAAGCAAATCGTGGAAAAGATTGATCACTTTTATGAAATCACCGAGGAAATAAAAGACACCGAGGAATTAATTAACGATCCAGAAATGAAGTCAATTGCTGAGGAAGAGCTGATTTGTTTAACCCAAAAACTCAAAGCAGCTGAAAACGAATTGTTCATTGAGCTCATTCCTACGGATGTTGATGATGAAAAATCTGTCGTGCTTGAAATTAGAGCCGGCACGGGAGGGGATGAGGCGGCGTTATTTTGTGGAGTGCTTTATCGTATGTATGAGCGTTATGCAGAAGCACGAAAATGGAAATTTGACCCTCTTGAAGTGAGCGACTCAACATTGGGAGGTTTTAAGGAAATTACGGTAACAATTGAAGGAAAAGGAGTGTTCGCCCGACTTAAGTTTGAGTCGGGTGTACACCGGGTTCAACGGGTTCCACAAACTGAATCGAGTGGACGAATTCATACATCGGCGGCAACTGTCGCTGTACTGCCTGAAGCCCAAGAAGTTGATATCAACATCGCACCTGAAGATATTAGAATTGATACCATGCGGGCAAGTGGTGCGGGCGGGCAACATGTCAATAAAACTGACTCAGCAGTACGAATTACTCATATCCCGACAGGAATTGCCGTCACATCTTCGGAAAAATCACAGCATGTTAACCGTGTTAAAGCAATGACTGTACTGCGCTCCCGCTTGTTTAACATCAAAGCAGAAAAGCTAAGAAATGAACGTGCCTCAGACCGAAAGTCACAAGTTGGGAGTGGGGACCGGTCAGAACGAATTAGGACCTACAACTATCCACAAGGCCGAGTTACAGATCATCGGATTAATCTGACCCTTTATGGGTTAGACAGAGTATTAGAAGGTGATTTAGACGAATTGATTGAAGCCTTGATCACTAACGACCAAGCCTCCAAACTAGCCCTTATCACTACGTGATGAATCAAGTTGAAAATCCTCTGAAATGGGGCATAAGCAAACTGACTCAAGCCGGTATTAATTCACCTAGCACTGATGCCGTTCGCCTGCTTGAACATTGCTTGGGAAAGCGGCTGAGTAGTTTGCAGAATGACGAACTCAAAACACTGCATACAGAGGTACTAGCTCAATACTTCGAGTATATTGGATGGCGGTGTAAGCGAAAACCAGTGGCTAAAATTATTGGAGAAAAAGAATTTTGGGGACGAAATTTTAAAGTCAACGAATATGTCCTTGATCCGAGGCCAGATACNGAAACCCTAATTGAAGAAGCCCTGAAAGAGGATTATCAAACAATTTTGGATCTTGGTACTGGTAGTGGTTCAATTCTGGTTACCCTACTTGCTGAAGGCAATCTATCTTGTGGAGCTGGAACTGATATCTCCATGGAGTGTTTAAAGGTTGCCCAGCAGAACTTAAAGATACACAGAGTCGATACGCGAGCTATGTTGATTAACACTTCATGGTTTGCAGGATTAATAAAAGGTAAATTTGACTTGATAATTTCTAATCCACCCTATATAACTGAATCAGAATATAATCAAATTGATCCTGAGATTGGATTTTACGAACCACGAATTGCCCTGTGCCCTAGTTTTGATGGACTGTTAGCTTACAGATTAATTGCGCAAAAAATAAATCAGTTCCTGAAGTTTGAAGGTAAGTTGATTTTAGAGATTGGTTATCAACAAGAATTAATTGTTAAAAATATATTCAATTCCACAAAATTGACCTTTGAAAAAACACTTTTTGATTTAGATGGAAGAGCGCGAGGGCTAGTCTATAGAAAACCAGCAAGAATTCGCTATTCTGAAGACGATAACAAATAATACCGAGTTCAGCTCATAATTTAATTTAAGCCAACCGATTAAGGTTTAATCATTACTTTAGCGTACCATCAGGCCCGCTAAGACTGAGTAAGAATATAATTTAGGAGGAAAATAGGATGCGAAATAATGCGAAATTCTAGGCCACCCCGCCAACGGGGTAGAGGACGTAAGGGGCCCACATCAAATGGCACTAATCGTGTCTTTGAGAGTTCTGGTCCAGAAGGTAAAGTGAGGGGCAATTCACTCCAGATTATTGAAAAATATCAGGCCCTCTCACGCGATGCCTTTCTAGGGGGAGACCGTATCGTCGCCGAAAACTTTTCACAGCATGCAGAACACTACATTCGCCTTTTAGAAAAGCAAAAAGCGAATGAATTGGCGCGTCAAAATGCTAATAACACCCGGCAGTCTAATGGACGAAATACACCCGAAAAAACCGACCAATCTCCACTGCCAGCAAAAAATACCGTGCCAAATCCAACCCTTAATACTTTGCTCTGAACCCCCCATCAGGCTTTGATTAACTTCGGCTTGAGTGGAGTACTGTGCTGAGTTTCACGAAGTCAGTCACCGAAAGTTGTTCAGGTCGAAGTTGTGGACAAAGGCCGCTTTGAACAATTATACGTTCAATGTCAGGTGATAACGGTTTAAGACTCGTTCTAATCATCTTTCGACGTTGCTGAAATCCCAAGCGAGATATTTCTTGTAGGGATGACCAAATACCTTCTTCTAACACTGTTTTTTTGGGAGTCAATTGAACGAGAGCTGAATTCACCATTGGTACTGGTGTAAATGCTTGTGCCGGTATCGTCATAATAATTTTTGCCTGAGCACGCGTTTGCGCTAGAACTGATAGCCTTCCATAAGTTTTGGAATGAGGTAATGCAACAATCCTTTGTGCCACTTCTTTTTGAAACAGTAACGTTAACTTTGACCAAATTGGTGGCCAGGTAGGGAGTGTCAGCCATTGTACTAGAAATTTGGTCCCGGTGTTAAATGGAAGATTGCTGAATATCTGAATTTGGCTTTCTCCCACTCGTCCATAATCAAACTCAAGGCCATCCATTATGTAGTAGTCAAACTTTTCCTGATAAGTTCTTTTTAGTTCTTCTAGTGCAGGTATAAAACGCTGGTCAAGTTCAATGGCAATTAACTTTTTGACTCCGCTTGAAAGGATTGAGCGTGTTAAGCTGCCAGGTCCAGGGCCGACCTCAACAACGAATTTATCGTTCAAGCTTCCTGCCGAAAGGGTGATTTTATCGGTTAGATTGGTATCAAGCAAATAGTTTTGTCCGAGTCGTTTATTGGCCGTAAGCTGGTATTTGGCAATAACATCCCGGATGGGAGTTGGACCGGTGGGCTGACTAGACAAGGCTCTGGCGGTTTTTGGCATGGGCACCGGCCAATCGAATTGCCTCAATTAGACTATCAGGTCGAGCTAAAGACTTTCCGGCTATATCAAGTGCTGTTCCATGATCTGGCGAAGTCCGAATTATTGGCAATCCTAATGTCACATTAACTGCATTAAAAAAGTGAAGAGTTTTAAGGGGAATGAGTGCTTGGTCATGATACATACAAATGGCAAGATGATAGCGTTTGCGAACATCCTCATGAAACATGGTATCAGCAGAGTAGGGACCATTAATGTCAATTCCCTCGGCTTGAAGCATTTTGATTACTGGTCGGATAATGTGCTGTTCCTCCTCACCAAATAAGCCATCTTCACCAGCATGCGGGTTAAGGCCGGCAACATAAATGACGGGATGGGAAATTTTAAAGTCCCGCTTGAGAGAGTTGAGTGATAAAGAAATAACCGAGTAAAGACGAGACCGAGTAATCGCTTGTGGAACATCAATGAGTGCTTGATGCCCCGATACCGGAACGACTTTGAGGTCTTTACCGGCAAGCAACATCACCGTCAATGGAACATGACATAATTCAGCGAGAAATTCTGTATGACCTGGGTATTGATTTTCACCGCAGTGTTTGAATACATTCTTGTTAATTGGATTCGTACATACAGCCGCAACTTCTTTATTCAGTGCTAAACCCACTGCCCAACGAATAGAATCAATGACTCCTTTGGAGTTTTCGTGCTGAACTTGTCCTGCTGGTGCATTGCCAGCGAATTGCAAATGCAAAAATGGGAGGCCATGATTCAATGCCGAAACACAGTCTTTAACCTGTTGAATTTCGATGCAATGATCAGCCCCAATTCGCTCGGCGAGATGCCGTCTGTCAGCAATGATGAAAAAGGGTTGTGATTGGTTTAATTCTAGCCACGCACGATAAGCAAGCTCAAGGCCAACTCCAGAAGGTTCACCGGAAGTTAGGGCAACGATTGAATCAGTTTCGGATGACAATGGCAGATGCTTTCAGGTTTTCAAGATAGCTAGACGCAAGCAGGTCAAGCCTTTGTTGTTGAATAGAATTCAGAACACTTACTCGGCTATCAATGTCTGGTGTAAAAACTCTTTTACACAGCATTATAAGTGTAGGAACACCATCGTTAGAGACCGTTTGTGTGATTTCATTCGTATCTAAAGCATTGATAATTGCTGCAAATTCCCCGAGAGATTGTTCACTCGGAACGGCCAACTTCTGGAAGTTTTCCTGTGGGAGTACACTCGCGGCTTGTTCGAACTCAAAGCATGAATTACTCTGTCGGATGATTGATTCGACTAAGTTTGAATTAGCCGCACCCAATCGAAGTGTTGCAAATTCAGTTACGATTGGCACAACTGTGCTCGTTTCAGTCTGCTTGTCAACAACGAAGAAAACATAGATGACATTATTGAGTTCAAGAGTCTCGGTCACACGACCTGGTGGAGTAGCATCAACGAGACTCAACACTGCTTCATTAAGATCATTGTAGTTAAT
>JGI24797J26694_1001389_pt1 | contig 13714 bp, 10 predicted proteins | sample PinacodermPK_FD_26694 | JGI IMG/M metagenome (IMG submission 26694) | reverse complement strand
CGGGCGACGCGACGCACCATCTCGACCTGCCACTCGCGCAATACGACGAAGCACAGCAGACTGGGGCGTGGGTGCGGGTCGCCCTGGGCCAGAGACTCCAAGTCCCCGCCAACATCTTCAATCAGGGCCGCCAGGCGGGATTCGGACCGCAACAGCCCCACCCAAAACAGCGCCGCCCACCCGTCCTCACAACGTATGGCGGCGTCCATACTGAACCCATCGACCCATTGCCATTCCCGGAAGGGGCCGAGGTCAAGAATCTGAGTGGCTGCTGTGTAGAGATGCTCAACGGAGGAGAGCCTTTCCAACAGGCGGGCGCGGCAGCCTGGTTGATGCCAATCGGTCCCGCGCGGGAACAATTCTGATCGGGTAGGAGAGGTCCACCACCACCGTTCCACTGGCGATTGCAGACAACCCAGCAGGGCCGAAGCAACGATCCCCCGTGCGCGCAGATTTCTCAGCGCACGGGAGACTGTGTTGGTAGGTAGCCTTATGAACGCAGCCAGCTCGGCGTCGCTCGCCAGGGGTAGTCGCAGTAGGACACCGACCACCACCTGCTGTGTTGGTGTAAGCGAGTCCCATAATCTTGCCATTTTGCTGCGCATGGTTATCTCCTGATCCCGCTGGACGCCATCGGTTTCAACCCTTTCACTTGCCCAGGCCGTTGCCGGGCGCCGTTATCTCGGTGACCACACGTCCACGGTCCGTCTGTACTCGGCGTTAAGGCCAAGGGTTAATAGCCCCCCTACTGCCGGACCGGGCACTGGTGATGGTTCGTTTTCTCCACAGTTCTGATCTCAGCAACGCGCACTGTTACGCATGTATTGGGACTGAGCCCCAAACGCGCTGATTAACCACAGGTTTTCTCTATCAATCACGATATTGCCTACCGGAAACCATGATTTTGCACTGAAGCGCGGCGCGAGCCGCCTGGGGAATACGCAATTCACTCCGCCTCCAGCAGTGGTCGAAGCGGCTCCAGATACCTGGTGGGTCTACTATTGTTTCCCAGACCGATGTCTGTCAAACAATAGTAGACCAACTCTCGGGTCGCTCGAGTTGTGATCGTGTACCAGAGCCTCTCTTGATAGCGGCGGCCGCGGACCCCCGCTCCGCCCGGGATGGTTTCATCGCTGACGTCGAAGACCAAAACCACGGGCCAATGTCGACCCTTGATCGCGTCCCATGTGCTGACGGTCAACGCATCCGGGTCAGATGCTCCGCGGTCTGCGTCTAAGACCGCCGAAGTCCGGTCAAGGAAGCGGACCAGTTGTTTTTCCAGGGGCTCACCATCGGTTTGGGCAGCGTTGTGAGCTGCGTCCTGCCACAACCGATCAGTTCGGAAGTCGACCACAGTTTCGTCCCCCGCTATCGAACATGGACCCGCCAGCCCACGAACCTGAACCAGCGCATGTGCCAGCAGAGTGGTCAAATCACATCCGGGACCCTCCAGTATTGACCGCAGATGGCGATGGCTCTCTACCAGCCAGGACAGGTCCGCCCGTTGCGGTTCTTCGCATTGCCGCAGGAACGTTTCCGCGGCAGTGACCAGGTCCAGATCTAATGCCCTCGCCATCCTCCATAGCATTCCGGATGTCTTCCCGTTCAAACTTAGACCGCGATTGGGATGGCGGGCACCGACCGAGACCCTGACTGCATATAGATCGTAGGGATTGATCAGGCAGGTGAGCATGGCGCGGACGCAGTCCGCATCGCTGATCCGGTCAGCGGGTTTCCTACCCACAATCCGGTATGGTGTGTCACGGTGTACCAACAGCGTCAGCAGTGGTTTCATCGCCGTCGATGTTTTGCAGAGGATGACAATGTCCTTCCACGCAACCCCTTGGTCGTGTCGCGCTACGGCGTCGGCCACCACACGCACGGCCATGTCGCGGTTGGTTCCCGGCACCTCGACCAACCTCGGGTTCGGACCCGCCACCCGCTCCCATACCTGTTCGTAATCCCTCAACCCCTCCATTTCATCGGAACGGCGTAGAAGTGCCGCCGCTACCGACAGCGGAGTGGTGCCCGTTTGAGTAAGCTCCAGGTGGTGAACATCTGCGCCGCGATCCTGGGGACGTACACCGTAGACCTTTGAACCCGAATAGCTGCCGCGGATCCTTTGGTTCTCATCGGTGGTGAGTGTCAGGGTGTCGCTCCCACCCGCCAACAGCGCCAGCAGCTTGATTTCGCGCTGGTTGAAGTCCTCTACGCCGTCGACCAACAGATGGTTGCACCGGAGCCAATGACTGTATTCATCCAACTCTCCTTTCCCAAATTTCTCCACGGCTTCTGCGGCCGTGTAAAGAACGTCATCTGTGTCCAAAACCCGTAGCCATAATTTTTCCCTTTGGCACAAATCTGCGAGTTCCTCCAGCCGAGCATCCGCCGCTGGTATCTCCTCATCAACCTTGCCGCTCCATCGATTCCGCCGGCTCCACGCTATTGCCTCGCGTATCTCGGTCCTTTTAACTTCAATGCCTCCCAATCCGGCCAACGCGTGCGCGATGACCTCAACTGTTTGGGTATCGTTCCACACGCTGTAATTGGATGGCACTGACAGTTCCTTCCATCCCTCGGACAATCGGACAAGTGAATTGGCCAACTCCAAAACGGTTCCCACAAAGAGCCGGTCGGAGTTGGCCAGGACACGAGGGTGGCTACGCATGAGGAGGCTCAGATTGGCAACCCGCTCCGGGGTAGCACCAATGCACGTGATTTGCTCGGGTGGGCAACCGGATTCCAGGAGAAAAGCCACGCGGGAAACGGCGGAATGGGACTTGCCCGTCTGGGGTCCGCCGGTGATGATCGTCACGCGAGAGCCGGATTCGGCCGCTTTACGCTGGATGGGGTCGATGGAGTATTTTGGCACGTTGATTCCTGACGAGGCCACGGTGATAACCCTCCTGAGTGCTGTACTCATCACCATAAATTAGACTGGGCTGACCGCGTTTTGCGCGACGGCGACGTAAGCTATTTCGTGCGGTCAGGACCCGTGTGACGACTAAACGGGTGCTTGGAGACATCGCTGGCCTGATGGGTAACGACCCATCGGATATTCTGGGAAAGCACCCCGACTTGATGGCTTGAAAGAGCCCGCAACGTTCCCAAGATTGCCTGCTCAGCTTTTGGACTACAGGCTCTGAACGAGCGCGGGGCGAATACAATCAGTTCCCGCTGGACCTCCAACGTGGAACTGAATTGGGCGTAGACCGCTTGCTACACCCACACCCGACCCCGCGAGCTTCCAATAGCGGCTGTCGGTTCGCTGGATCACGCGAAATATGCATCTTTAGATGGGTACGCCTGCCTCTGTCACCTCGGGAAGAACATCTCAAACGCCGGTGCATGGGCGGCAAATTTGAACCCCAACAATCAGCCTGGATATGGGCGTCGCCCGGCGGTCGTCGACTTCGAACGCGGTCAGTCGTTCTCGTCGCACATGGGTAGCCAATCCACCACTCACGCGTTGGACCAGGCTTCGATTGCGAGCATCCCAAATTGACCTGAGATCGGGAACGCGCCACCTCGTCGCGATGTTTTTGCGACCGCCCCGCCGTTCTTTTGGTTTCCGGCGGCGGCGGCCTGCTAAGCGCCCTGCTTACGGATTCACACAATCAACTGGAGGCACAATGAAGCCCATCAAGGAACCCACAGATAGTCAGCGCAATGAACGCGATCGCGAAGCAGAAATCGCCGTCTTTGACGCATTGCTCGCCACCAACCTGGAAGGCAATCTCTTCTACGACGTACGCGCGGGGAAGCAGATCGACATGTATCTCGAAATCCCCGGCGAGTGGAGAGGCGCCGTCGAGGTTAAGGGCGGTCATCATATGGTGAAGGATGGCATCTTTTATCGACGGGAAGCGAACGGCAATTTAACCATGCTGAAGGATTCGCCTCTGGATCAGGCAGTAGCCGGCGCAATGGCGATACGGGACGCGTTGAAAGCCCGCCTGGGAGGTACCGAATGGTGGATAAACGCCGTCCTGGTACTGCCCAGCATGGACGTCGAGGATCCTGAAATCACCAAATGCGCGGCGGACAGCAGGGTGAGCGTAATTTGGGGAGCGGGTAACGAAGAGCAACAAGTGCTTCGGTTCATCCAAGACAAACCCGATCGGAACCCGCCCGATGAACTCGACATGGCGGCGGCGGCGGCGGCGCTGCTGCAGAGCAAACCGCCGGCAGAGTGGCTATCGCGCGAGGCGGCGGAAAAAGGCTCCGACGATTCCACCATGTCCGCCGACCTGCTGGCGCTCTCGAACAATCCCGCATTGCCCGCCCGTGCCGACGCTCCCGTCTCCGCCATGTACAAGTTCGTAATCTACAACTACGGGACGATGCACATCAACGTCCCCGATTCGGAAACGCTCGCGCCCCACAACGATGTGTCCGTGTCGAAGACCGGGCGCGACGACGCTGCTCCCACCGCAGATCCGGTTGCCGATGTCCCCGGCGTCCCCGGCGACTGCGACGACGACCATCCTCCCGTCATCGAACCGGACCCGTTGGTTGAGGTCGTCGTTGACGACGGCTTCGACGACGCTTACCCATTCAGCTAGAACGCTGAGGCTGGCTGGCGTGCATGCACGCCGCCAGCCTCAAAACATCCTCCAACGATCGAGTACATCTTGACCATCTCAGACGCCATTCTCAATCAACATCCCGACCTGGACGACCAACAACTGTCTGTGATTGGCCATCACACCGGACCCGCCCTCGTCCTGGCGGGTCCGGGTTCCGGCAAGACCGCATCCATATGCCTGCGCGCCGTCAACCTGTTGTTGCAGGGCAGGGCAACTCCACGAAATATGCTGCTCTGCACGTTCACGCGCGCCGCCGCGCTGGAGATGCGGCAGCGCCTCATCGCCGGCGCTCAAGCCGCCGGGTATTCGGGGGACCTCGCCAACCTGCGCGTTACCACGATACACAGCCTGTGCCACCAGGTGTTGTCCAACTTGGGCACGACGGTCGCGATGAAAACCCCCGACCGGGTCATCAACGCGGTTGAACAACTGGAATTCCTCAGGAATAACTTCGATGTGATCTTTGCGTCGGATACGGACGCATTGGTTGATCACGGTTGGTCCGACCCGGAGCGCATCGTCAACGGCGCCCGGCGCTTCTTTGATCGCATCGCCGACGAGCTAATCGACCCCCAGGAGCTGATCGATTCCGGTAAACCATTCCGTGTGGCCCTCGGCCAATGTAACCAACGCTACCTGCGGCTGCTTCACCAGAAGGGACTGATCGACTTCGCGGGTCTCCAAACCAACGTTCAACGACTGCTGGACAACCCCGGAATGGTCGCCCATTATGGCGGCGTCATCCGCCACCTGCTGGTGGACGAATACCAGGACACCAACCGCGCCCAGCAACACATCCTGAGCCGCTTGGCTGAAACGCATGGAAATATCTGCGTCGTTGGCGATGAGGATCAGTTGATCTACGCTTTCCGCGGAGCAAACCCCTACGGCTTCGATGAGTTCAGGAGGCAGTTCCCCGACGCGAGCACCTTCGAACTCGCCGGCAATTATCGCAGCCATCGAGACGTGGTTGCTGTCTGCAACACCTGGATCGGTTCGTTCAACTGGAGCAATCCCGATCCCGGCCAAATGCCGTTTCGACAACCGAAGTACATCGAGCCTCGGGCGAATCATGCCGAGGACAATCACCCGGGGGTATTGACCGTTGTCGGAGTGGATCGAGGCGATGAGGCCGTCTGGCTGGCCGACCTGCTGAGTCGGTTGAAAGACCAGAACTTCATTGGCAGCTACGATGAGGTGGCGGTCCTCCTGCCCAGCGTGAAGAGCCGTTACGGAGATGTCTACGCCGACGCGCTGCGGTGCTCGAACATTCCGGTGTATCGTGACCGGATACAGGACCCCTTCGGGGAGGTCGGCGGTCCTGGCGATAACACGCCCCACCGTACATCGAGGCGTTCGCATCCCGCCGGCCATGTCCTGCTGACCACCATCCACCAGGCCAAGGGACGGGAATGGCCGGTTGTGTGCACGGCCGGCCTTCACCTCGCCGACCTGCGCCCCAGCGAGCTCGACGTTCAGCTCGGTCCGCACCTGCCCCGACCGCCAGCCTACTCGTCCAGCCGCGCCGCCGAGTTAGACCTCGGGAGGCAATACTACGTGGCTTTTTCCCGCGCTCAACGCCTATTGATACTGTCTGCCGCCCGGAACCCACATAAGATATTTCGGCCGGCTTGGTGCGGTGCCGTGCCCAGGGAAGATGTCGACCAACGTCTCCTGTCCGGCCCCGGCAAATTCGTAGCCGAGGATACTCGCCCGTCATCATCGGCGGTTTCCAACGCTCAACACATCGTTGTGCCGGCCTCCTCTACCCTGGTCCTTCGAGCGAACATCCCGGGCCCGCCAGATTTGGTTCTACACTCTCGGCAGCTGAGGCGTACATCACCCCCAGCCGGTTGATGTCCACCGGCCACCGACGAGCGCAGGTCACCGCCGCCCTTATGTCGTGGCAGGTCGGCGCCGACCGCTGCGTTTGGCCCGTAGCGTCCGCCCCTCCCCTGTTGCGCGCGCCGAGTTTCGCCCGGGCCGGGTCATCGGCTGAAACCGGATTGATGCTTTTACCTACGTCAATGGCTTCATCCTACTATTGAGGCGATTTCGCCACGGCCATTCCAGCATCATCATGAACGCCGCGCCGGCAACGTTGCCCAGCAAAGTTTGAGACGCTAACCTGCGGAGCAGCAGGAGCAGCCCCAAGTGATCACCCAGCAGTATCGGCAAGCCAGTCAGCATTTCATCGTGTAGGCCAGGCGCGAACTCGCCGACCGCGATCTGGCCCAAACGTCCGAGAAGGGCTGGGGCGCCACTGTTCAAATCCTCAACGCTGTCGCAGAACAGCGCGGCTGGAAACACAGCCGGCACCACATCCACCTCCTTACGGTCAGCCGACTCAGGTCTGAGACCGGCCACGGAGACATCCGCTGGCTGTTCGGAAGCGCCATCCTGCTGTAGGAGAACTTCTATGAAAACGTGATGCAGGCTTTCGAGGTCGCCGAAAGATTGGACGACATCGAGGCCCTGCTGGACAAGCCGATACCTCTGCTGGACCAGAAGTAGTCCCGCCCACTCTGACCGGTCGAGTAGCGAAATCGCATCCTTGCTATTACCACAAACGCGGCGGCCGTCACTCTGGAATCGCCTATGGCGCCACGCCCGATCGCTGACGCGACGAATGCGTGGCGACTCGGAGCCGTCAATGCGTTCCAAGAACACTTTGGTTCCAGCTCCGGATAGACCTTGAGTCCGTCCCGGCCAAGAGGCCCGAGAACCCGCTGCAAACGCTCCTGATATTCGCTGGCAATCCACGGCATTGGGCCAACAATCAAACTGAGTTTTTGACCAAGCTGCCCCGCGGCTAACCCGTGGTGAGGCGGGAGGGATTTTCCGCAAAACGGCGAAACCGAGGTTGCCTTCACACTGTCCCCAGACCACCGGCCATTAGGCCTTCCGAAATTCTTGTGGCGTTGGTCGAAGCGTCGCAAACGACAGGACGAGTGTGATGATGAGTCAAAACCAGGACACCGCAGCCGACGAAAGCCATCAGGAACCGTTAGGGCTAGAACTCTTTGACACGGAAAAGCCGGTGCCGCACGACGAACCCCCCATCCCCTCGTCCGCGGCTCGGGAACAACCGCTGCCTGCCCACCCGTGCAGCGGATTGTTTGGCAAGCGTTCAATCGAACAGTTCCAGCAACTTTCCGAAACCATGCAAATCTCGGGCGGGCCCGTGGAAGTCTTCCTGTTCGACGGCCAGGTACTGGGGGACCCAGACCTGTACAGAGCCGCCAGGGGACTTGGGTTGCCCATCAAGTACATCACATACTCAGGTGACGACCCTATCGCCTTCATGTGCATGCGGGTTCTGCATAAACTCCATCTCGACAAGGGAACCCGGGCCGTCATCGTGACCCACATTTATCCGTGGACTACGCGGGGTCGTCCCCATAAATCCTCAATAATTGCGGATTTTTTGACGGCTGAACTGCACCCCAAAACCGCCCACCAGCTGGCACGCCTCGCAGGAGTGAGCGAAAGCTATATCGAGAAGGCCAAAGAAATCTGTTCATTCGGGCTGGCCGACTTGGTCATCAATCGAAAATTGAAGTTTGGAACAGCGTACCGACGGATGACCGATGTGAAGGCAGCGGGGTTAGGAGGAGAAGTGTTCAGCGACGCGCTCGATTTCGATACAGCCTGGCTATTGGCTCGGGAGAAACTGTCGGCTGCGTCCGACAAACGCCGACAACGGGATTCGACCAAGCGAGATCTCGCCAACCGGGTCAAGGAGCTGGAATCTGAGGTTGAAGAACTCCGTCGTCAACTTCTGAATGGTAATCCAAACGGTCGACCTCGTTTCTTGCAGTCGGAAGACCCGGCCCGCCAGTTGGAAGAGCAGCGCGATGAAGCCATCGTGCGTGCCGAAGCAGCCGAAGCTCAGATCCTTGCTGTGTCCAAGGAGCGTGAAGAGCTGTTCACCGAAATACAGGAGTTGAGGCGGCTTTTCCGTGAAGCGGCCTTGGATGCAGCCGATGTCAAAGTCCAAACGCCGGCAGTCGACGGTGACCCGCACGATCACGACCGATTGGTCCCGTCGCTTAGTCACGCAACGCCAGCATAGACATAAGTCGGTGACCCAAACCAACGCCGATCGCAACGACGTCATCACTGACATCACCGGGCAGACCAGGCATGAACATCGTCGCGGCCACCGTGCGTGGCGGAAGGGTCCTACCGGGGGCCTATCCAGCCCGTAATGCGCACGCAGCCGAACCGTAACCTCCGCCGCGGAAACAACCATTAGCGTCGCCGGACCATAGGCGGATCGTAATCTCCGAGTCAGAGACGTATTGACATGTTCCCATCCGGGCCGATGATCGTCTCTGACTCCGGGAGATTACGATCCGCTAAGGCGACCATTCGATCGAAGGCGGTAGACTGGAATGGGCCTTGAGATTGTCCATTTGCGACAACGTCGATAACCAGGCGTGATACAATCCGCCATGCTTTTCATAGGATGGACGTTAATCGCGCTAGGCATAGTGATGATTTTCGGTGGGATTTTCGCTAGTCGCCGGTTCAGGCATCAGAAGCGCGTTGGCTGGATTTCGTTAGCCGTCGTTGTACTCGGCGTACCCACGGTATTTGCGGGTTGGCTGACGATAACTCGCCTAGGATGAATGCTATACCGCACCCTACTGCTCCCAGATTCAGTCCCAATATGAATGCTGTTGCTGCTGAATTCCATTCCATTTTAGACCCCCTACAAAGCACACCCTATTATCGCGATCTATCGCCAGCTTGACCGTTGTAGCCTATGCTAGGCCACCAAAATAGACATACGGGGTTAAATCTGGGAATTAATCCCATGTCAGTTCCACACCCGTGAATGGCCCTCCGTGATGTCGGAGAGGTCTAAATTTTCGGCCCACTCGCGATCAACGAGCGGGCCGAACGGTTCCTACTGCTGCCCGTCCTCGCATTTCGGTGGCGCGATCAACTCTTCGTAAGTGATCCGTCGTCCTACCATTCGCACCAGAACCGCGGCCATGGTGCGGAATCCATTGCCGGGTCCGACGTTGTGACGATACGTGAACTCATCCATATATCGGTGCAGATGTTTTGGCGACACGAAATGAAAAATACCGATGTAGCCGCGTTTGACAAGTGCCCAAAAGCTTTCAATCCCATTAGTGCTGACATAGCCATTTACGTACTGACCGATATTGTGGTTTACCTTCCCATGTTCGTAGCCCATATCGCTCAACCCGTTGTAACCCGGATAGCCGTCCGTGAAAACCATTGACCCTTGTTCCACGTGGTCGGCCACGGCATCGAGGAGAGTGTCCCGGCTGGTGTCTTTGATTGGGAAGGCGATGACAAGTCCAGCTGGAGCATCCTCGCGTATCCCGAACACCGCCGTCTTGCCATCCGTCCAGTGACCATGCAATTTTTTGTTAGCGTGCTTGTTCTTCTCCTTGCCACCCACGAACGTTTCATCCACCTGCACGATGCCGGTAAATACGGGGTCTCCCTGCTCCATCTCCTCGCGGATGCGCTGTTCCAAGAACCATGCCGTAGACTGCATGATCTCTAGGTGCTTCGACAGTTGGACGGAACTCATACCCTTGCGCGCCGTGAGCATTAGATGGATCGCCAGCAACCACTTACGCAGCGGCAAGTTGGTGCTCTCCATGGTCGTACCGACGCGGACCGAGAAGAACCGGTTGCAGTCGCGGCAATGGTGGCTCGATGGTTTGCCACTGGGAACGCGGCGCACGTTGTCGCCACCGCAACGAGGACACCATGGCCCGTCGTCGCCCCAAATAGCTTCTTCCACAAAGGCAATCGCGGCGGCTTCGTTGGGTATCCGTTCCTCAAATTTGAAAAAGCCGATGATGTCCTGCTGTTCTTTCTTGGTCTGCCCACGACGCGGAGGTGGCGTGCCCGCACGATCCGGTAGAGTATTTGGGCGTTCTTCGCCCTCGAAATAAATCTCGCCATTTGGTGTGATTGACGCTCTGCCCCTGGCCATGATGACTGTTCTCCTTTATCGGTCATCCCCCGACCCGCCGGCTCTCCCCTTTTTTCCAAGGGAGCAATGGCGCAGTCGGCTGTCAATTGTCCGTTTTTGTAAGTGAGAACCATACTGATTCCATCCATTATGCGGTGGTCCCGGCTGTGGTACGATGATGGTGTGATGGAGGCAGTGGGATTCGAACCCACGGGGGTGCTGCGACACCCCGCCCGGGTGAAAGCCGGGTCCAATAGACCGCTCTGGTCATGCCTCCGGTTCTGTTGGGGCCGGGCGATTAGCCGGCAAGCGACACGCTTGGCCCCCGCTCTTTGTCATCAAGTCATGGTGACACCTCCTCTGGTGGTGTAGGTGCCGGGATTTGAACCCGGACGGATAGGCTTATCAGGACCCCCGTTGACCAACACACCCACACCGCCAACCCTAAGCGATGACTCCGGACCGCTGTCAAACCCGCTTCATTCCCAAAAACGTCCATCCAGAGTCGGACTCCCCATCGAATGATAGGAGTGTCACAGCGAACGCCCCAGCCGTTTGCGTTGGGGCGTTCGCTGTCACAAGACGAAATTCGATATTATGTCATCGAATTTTGAGCGTGTTTAGCGATATCAAGTCGCCCACCGTACGGAGCGCCAACCATGCTGAACGACATAATCGAAGTGCATCACGCACTCCTGGAATTGCCGATTGAAGGCGCACTCGTGTTCAGCGAGTCGCGAGAATGCCACTCATACAGCAAGGCATTCCGCGAGCGCGCACAAGAATGCGAGAGGGATGACCAATCCGTCTATTCCAGGGCTTGGTCGCTACTGGAGTGCATCACCGACATAATGTTCCATCCAGGAGACAAAGCCGAACCATTCAGGCCCATGGCTCAATGGGAAAATAACAGGACCATGGTCCCGGCTGACCTTCGTGGTGAACCGGCGAACACGATTTTTGAGATTGGTATGCAAATCCAAGACCCGGAGTTGCGGGCGCGACTTTTGGATGTGGCATGGGAAGCGAATCACAACCACACGGCAGCCGAAACCGCAATTCCTGCGTATTTAGAAAGCGCAAGGAACTTATTCGACCCCGACAAATGGCCGCCTTGTGCTGAAAGATTCGAACGTGCCCTAAGACTGGCAACGATATTGAGGAAAAGTGATCTGCGCGACACAATCGTCGCCGAGATAGAAGATGCGGTGTTACGACTCGATGGACGAGACCCGTTGTTCTTGACCGTCAAACTGGTGTCGCTCTTGTTGGAATATGGCTCTAGCGACATCCAGTCTTTGGCGGACCTGTCGGACAAAGCCGCGACGATTGCGTTGGATTCATCCGGGTTCGAGCAAACACGCCGGCATCTTGAAAACCTTGGCGCTTGTTATCATCGATTGAAAGATATTGAAGGCGAGCGACTGGCGAAGGCCCGAATTGCGAATTGTTTTGAAGTACAGGGCACCATGTATATGGAAGCGGGCGAGGGCTTGGTGGCCTCACATTGGTTTCAGATGGCGTACACGACCTACCGCGAAACGCCAGGGATGCGTGAAAAGGCGGATGAAGTTTATGCCTCGCTCAGGACGGCACAACGGCAAGCCGCGGATTCGATGGAGGTATTGGAGACTAATCCAATAGACGTTACCGAACAAGTAGAGAACGCGAGAGCCGCCGTTTCGGGGTGCGATTTCCTAAAAGCCCTGTTGCGATTATTCGCTATCGTTCGACCTATCGATTTTGATGAGGCCCAACGAGCCACAGCGGAAGGATTAGAAGAGACCCCATTGATTCGTTTGGCATCTGGTGTAACCGTCGATAGCGACGGAAGAACGATCGCTCATAACACGCCAATGAATATCGGGGAACCAAATGATAATGGGGCGGAATTGTGGGAGCATACTGCTCGGAACGTGGGCCTTGAGCTTCATGTCAGGGGGCACGCGATTATTCAACCGGCAATAGAACAGTTGGCTCTGGAGCACGCACCGACATTCCGCGATGTGGATAGGATCGTTGGTAACAGTCCGCTCGTCCCGGCGGGGCACGAGGAACTTTTTGCTAGGGGTCTCTTGGCCGGCCTCAGGGGCGATATGGTGCAGGCATTGTCCGAACTGGTGCCACAGTTTGAGAACGGGCTGCGATGCCTCCTGTCCAACAATGGTATTGAAATTTCATCGATGGACAAAATGCGCGTTCAAGATGTGCGCATGATGGGCGGCATTCTTAGCCAGAGCGAATTGGGAGACATATTGGGGTCGCCAGATGTAGTCAAAGAAATGAAGGTGCTGTTCACCGACGATCACGGATTGAAATTACGCGACCGGCTAAGCCATGGGCTGATGTCGTCAGCGGACTTCTATACCGGTGGAGCGTATTACGCGTGGTGGTTGATCTGCCGTTTGTGTTTCGGACCTGTTCTGGTGGCAATATCACGGGCTGATGGGGAGTGATAACTATCAGTGAATGGGTTAGGACGGGTAAATGGGGGCAAGCCCAAAACGCATCACTCCGTATAAGGCCACCGGTATTATTGACAGCGCAACCCGGGCAATTTGACGATTGGGGGGCATGGCAGGTGAGCGAGGCGGCCTGCCGAGAGGAGACAGAGGATATGGACGAGAACGTTTGGGATGCCATCAGAGACACGCTCCGTGCGCTGGTGCGCCCTACTACTGGCCCTGCATCGGACGGCGTCCTACGCGTGGCACTGCTGTACGCGGATTTGGGCGACTTCGACCGGGCGGACGCTAAGCTCTCGGTCGTGTATCGCCATCAAACAACGGACACCCAATCGCTGATGGGAGCCGACATCGCGAGCCACGATTTGGTCCCGCCGTTTGACGTGCTCTGCGTCAACCTACCGGATGGCCAGGAAATTGACGCCCTTTCGTTTGCCCTTAGGTTCTTGCGGGTGAGACGCCCTGAGATGTTCCTGTTGCCGTCGGTGAGCCACGAATTGCCACAAGCGGACGAGTTCCTACACACGGTACGGGGCAGAACACACGGCTTGGGATATCGGGTTTATGGCAACGATCATGTCGTGGTCGGGATGCTTGGGCACCCGGACGCAGACGGTAAAATTCGCGCGATGCTGGACGCGTCGCTGGGATAGCCGTCAAACGCCGCCAATCAGAATCGTGACGGGCCGGAG
>JGI24797J26694_1001383_pt1 | contig 13771 bp, 14 predicted proteins | sample PinacodermPK_FD_26694 | JGI IMG/M metagenome (IMG submission 26694) | reverse complement strand
GATCCTGGCTATCGAGGGCTTGTGCATCACAACGCTAAAGTACGTGTTTCTGGTGCTCGGAACCAGGAAGTTTACACTATCTGAAGTGGAAGATACAAGAATACGACTAACTGATCCCGGCACGATAAAGCGAGAGCACATCTGCCATGGCGCGAATACGGCTTATGGTTTTTGTCAGTTGATGAGCACTGTGAAGTTCAATGCTCAGATCAATGCGCGCAGGTTTGCCGCGACTGGTGCGCACGCGAGCATTCAGGACGTTGATGTTGGCATCGGAAAGGCGTGTGAGGATATCCTTAAGCACCCCAACGCGGTCCATCACATCAATTCTTAAACGAACAGGATAGGTGTTATCTTCGGAATGACCAGGATTCCATTGCACCGGTAGGCGGCGCTCCATGGGAATGCGTTCAATATTGTCACAGTCTTGTCGGTGAATCGTGAGACCATGATTGCCCAAAGATACAGCACCAACAATAGGTTCCTTGGGCAGAGGCGTACAACAGCCCGCCAGGCGAAAGTCCAGCCCATCCACACCAAGAATCGGATCCCCCCGCAGTCGATCAGCCGTAGTACTCGGATCTCGGCTGGATGGAGCTGGGGCGGTGGGGGTAGGGTCAGGTTTGCGCTGCGACGCACGAGGGGCCTGGAGGCGAAGTTCCTCTCGTATACGGTTGGCAACCTGATGAATCGTGAGTGCGCCAAAACCAACAGCAGCCAACAGATCATTGACCGTATAAAGATTGCAGCGCTCAGCCACTTTTTGCATCGCTGAGGATTTTAGTAATTCCTCCAGACCATGGCGACCCAGTTCCTGTTCTAGCATATCCCGACCGCGGTTAATGTTTTGATCTCGATGACTGGTTTTGTACCATTGCCGTATACGGTTACGAGCCGTTGGTGTGGCAATAAAATTTAACCAATCCAGACTGGGANGGGCATTGCGTTCTGTCATGATCTCAACAATATCGCCATTCTTCAAAGGAGTGGACAGGGGCGTGAGGCGGTTATTGATGCGGGCACCATGGCAGTGATGCCCCACTTCAGAATGGATACGATAGGCAAAATCCACAGGTGTAGAACCACGCCGTAAACCTAGAACATCTCCCTTGGGTGTAAATACAAATACCTCGTCATCAAATAAATCATCTTTAATGGAGGCCAAATAGTCCTGGCCATCGCCATCGGCAGTGTCTTGCTGCCAATTGAGAAGCTGGCGCAGCCAGTTGAATTGCTCCTCTGCCTGACCACTGGCAGGGGAGCCCCCTTCCTTGTATTTCCAATGGGCAGCAATTCCATATTCCGCAACTTGATGCATTTGTTGTGTACGAATCTGCACTTCAAGCGGCCGTTGATTGGCAATAACAGCAGTGTGTAACGATTGATAGCCATTGGGTTTGGGCAAGCCGATATAGTCTTTAAAGCGGCCGGGAATGGGACGAAAAGTGTCATGAACCACAGCAAGTGCTCGGTAGCAGCTTTCTAGGCTATCCGTTAAAATCCGCAGCGCCGCCACATCGTAAATTTCATGGAAAGCCTTATTTTGTCGTTTCATTTTACTCCAAATACCATAGAGATGCTTGGGGCGACCATTCACGTCCACCTGGCCAAGACCAGCCTCGGACAATCGTTGACGGACCAACTCCACAGTGGCGTTNAGNCGGGCTTCCCGCTCACTCCGCTTGCTGGCTAGCTGTTGAGAAATATCACGGAACTCCTGGGGATGGAGCACCTTGAAAGCCAGGTCTTCCAGCTCCCACTTCAGCTTGCCAATGCCAAGGCGATTGGCCAAAGGGGCATAGATTTCTAACGTTTCGATGGAAATTCTTTTCTGCTTTGCTACTGGTAACGCCGTCAACGTGCGCATGTTATGAAGACGATCAGCCAACTTGACCAGCACCACACGAATGTCACTGGCCATGGCAAGAAACATGCGGCGCAGNTTTTCGGCCTGCTCCTCCGTACGATTGACAAAATGAATGCCCCCCAGTTTTGTGACGCCATTGACAAGCGCCCGCACCTCGCGACCAAACCTGGCTTCAACATCGGCCGTGGTTACACCACAGTCCTCCACCACGTCATGGAGGAAACCTGCAGCAATCACACCAGGACTNACACCAATCTCCCNCAACAGATCTGCAACGGCAAGAGGATGGCTGATGTAGGGCTCCCCGCTGGCGCGCTCTTGCCCCTGGTGCTGTTGCCAGGCAAAATCAAAAGCAGCGGCAATCAGAGCAGCGCCCTCCAGGGGACCCTGATGACGGCACGATTCCGCCGCCGGTTCAGCCTCTTGCAAGCACTCCACCAGCCAAGCTGGCAGTGGAAGGCCGTAATGCTGCTGCAGCCACTCCCCACGTCTCGGCACAACCTTTCCTCTCCCTTGAGGGTCATAACCGCTGAGGACGGAGGGGCCAGAGGTTTCCAGCACATTCGGTGAAGACCAGGTCTCCAGATTAAGCCCAATGACCACGCTGGTGATGAAATCCACAGGGCCATGCCACGATCCGTACCGGCAAGATGGGGTAGCAACGCGGGCAGGAGCGGGTCTGGATGCAGTTCATTGACCTGGTGCGGATCGAGGTGCAGGCTGGCCATGGCGGGGACGGCATCGTGGCCTTCCGTCGGGAGAAATTCGTGCCGGCCGGTGGTCCGGCCGGTGGGGACGGCGGCTGCGGTGGAAGCGTGATTCTGGAGGCCACAACCAACTTGCAAACCCTGCTGGATTTCAAGTACAAGCGCTGTTTTACGGCTGGGGACGGGCGACGGGGCGGCCCTAAAAATTGCACCGGAGCCAGTGCCCACCCCCTGCTGGTCAAGGTGCCCTGCGGTACGGAGGTCCATGACCTGGGGGACAACACCTGGCTGGGAGACCTGACCACGCCCGGGCAGCAACTCTGTGTCGCCCTGGGGGGGAAGGGTGGCTTTGGTAATGCCCGTTATCTGAGCAACCGTAACCGGGCTCCGGAACAATGCACCACCGGCCATCCGGGCCAGCAGCGGCAGTTGCAGTTGGAACTCAAGCTTCTGGCCGAGGTGGGGTTGGTGGGTTGCCCCAACGCGGGGAAGAGCACCTTGATCCGCGCCCTCTCCGCTGCACGCCCCAAGGTGGCGAACTACCCGTTCACAACGTTGACGCCCAACCTGGGAGTGGTGCGGCGCCCCACGGGAGACGGCACAGTGTTCGCCGATATTCCCGGTTTGATCCAGGGCGCCGCCATGGGTGCCGGACTGGGGCACGATTTCTTGCGCCACATCCAGCGCACCCGCCTTCTGGTTCACCTGCTGGATGCCACGGCAGAAGATCCCTGCAGGGATGGGGCTGTGCTCCTTGGGGAGTTGGCAGCCTATGACCCCGCTCTGCTTGATCGTCCGCGTCTGCTGGCTCTCAACAAGAGCGATGCGGTGGAAGCCGGTCGGTTGGAACACCTGACCACGACGCTCAGCCAACACTTCCAACAGCCCTGCCGTCGGATCTCCGCAATCACGGGCCAGGGCTTGGAGCAGCTCAAGCAGGACGTTTGGGACGGCCTGGCCACCTGCTCCTGACATCAGCCCGGTGGTGGTTGGTTTTCAGGATGCAGGGCAGCGGCCCAAGGACGAAAGAGGGGGAAGAGTGACGGGGCAGCAACAGCCAGCAGGGGATAGCTCACCGTTGCCAGTTGGGCGCCGAGTGTGGCGGGGAAGGGATGTCCCGCCAGCGGTTCAACGGGACAACCCAGCTCCTCCAACACCAGCCAGGCTGCCGCCANGTCCCAGATTTTGGGTGAGGCCTCCAGGGCGCCGAGGCTTTGCCCCAAAGCCACGCCGGCCATGTTGGTGCTGGCCACACCGAACATGCGCAACTTGCAAGGGAATCGACGGTCTGCCCGGCGCTGTAAGACCACCATGCTGCGGGTGCAGAGGCTGGCGCAGGCATTGGGTGTGACCGTATCCGTTGGTGGCTGTAGACGACGGCCGTTCAGCTCGACGCCTTCTCCCCGCACCACAACGATCCGCTGGCGCAGCGGGGGAATCTCCAGCCATCCCATCATGGGACGGCCCTGGTGCAGCAAGGCCAGGGAAACGGTCCAGTGGGGGATGCCGTAGGTGAAGTTGGTGGTCCCGTCCAGGGGATCCAGGATCCAGCTCCACTCCTGCTGCGGCACCCGTGTGTTGCCCTCCTCGCTCAGCATCCCCGTGGCGGGGAAACGGTCCTGCAGCCACTGGCTGATGGTGTGGTCACTCCAGCGATCACAGTTTGTGATCAGGGAGCCATCGGCTTTTCTTTCGGCTTCGATCTGGCCAAAGTCCTCCCTCTGCCGTGCAGCCACATGGTCCAGGAGAGGGCCCAACTGCTCTTGCCATGCGGCGATGGTTTGTTGCATGGGGAAGCCTCAGTCCAACTCCAGAGCCAGCACTTTGGCCAGCGTGCCGGCCGTGTCCCCACGGAATTGATGCACACGCACAGCGCCGAGAGACCATGTGGCTGCAGCCATGACGAGGACTTCAACGAACAGCACGAAGCCATAGGCAGGGAAGGCCGACGGCAACCAGGTTGCCCCCCATCCATCGGGAACGAAGACGTGACCAAGGTCCAGCAGGCCCCCGCCCATGAGTTTGCCCAGTGCCCGGGACAGGGCCTGAGCCAAGGCCCAGGCCCCCACAAACGTGCCGGCTGCCTCCGGCAGCGTCAAATCCAGCATGAGAGAGAGGATGGCATTGGTGGCAATGCCCACGGCACAACCAAACAAAACCATCACCACTTGCAACACCATTGCCTGACCGGTACACCCTGCCAGAAACAGCAACGCCAGCGAGAGGGTGGTCAGTTGGCAGCCCAGACGGGAACTGGCCATCTTCCCCAGTTTGGGGGTGATCAGAAATCCTGCCAGGAGCAAGCCCAGCAGTGTGCCAGCACCCCAGAGGGCATTCAGGATGGTGCTTTTGGAAATCGGTAGATCAAAGACATCCGCCCCATAGCTTTCCAGGATGGGATCCTGAAGGAAAACCCCCAGGGAAAACAGCACCAGAAAGCCGAAAAATACAAAGGTCTGACGGCTGGAGGTGAGCAGGGCCCATGTGCGTGGCAGGGTCATCATCTCTTCGGGATTCCGGCTCCCGCCGGAGCGGGAGCCGCCCCGGGGTTCCATTCCCCAGCAGGCCACGACGGTCAACGCCACCACCACCAACGCCAGTTGGATCATGAAGCGTTGCAACGCAGGTTGCAGCACCGCTGGATCCGTCACCCCGTCCACACTCCCGAGGGTGATGGAAATGCAAACGGCCCCGACGATGATGCCAACGGTCAACATGCACCAGATGATTCCCACGGCACGGGGACGCTCCTTCTCGGTGGTGCGGTCAATGACCAGAGCCAGGTAGGGCGTCGTGGCCATGGCCACAGCCAGGCCGAACAGGGCAAACAGTCCGCAGAGTGCAGTGGCGCCACCCCAGAAGGCACGGCTGTCGTCCGTTGCAATGGCATGGCCCACAAAGAAGATCAGCGGAACGGAGAGCACTGCGATGAGGCAATAGAAGACGGACCCGGTCACCACGTAGGGAACGCGATGGCGGCCTTGAAACGCCTTGGCATCGGAGATCTGACCAAACAGCACCCGGCTTGGGGCCACCAACTGCTCGAATGCCAGGGCGCCGCCCACCAACAGACCCGGGAACGCCAGTTCGGTGAGCATGATGCGGTTCAACAGGCCTGCAAAGACCACCGCCATGGTGCCCAGGCATCCCTGGAACAAGCCAAGCCGAAGGATCTGCAACAGGGATAAGCTCGACGGACTGGCCGGGGAGTCGTGAGACTGGTTGCTCCTGTTGACGCCTCGAGAAGGTGAAGGCACCACGGTTCTGCGACCTCGGGGACGTGAAGGGGTGTTCTGGGAGGCAGGCTAGGGCCGGGTTGATAGGCCTGTATAACGGTGCAACTGCGCCAGGCCCAGGTTGTAGTCCAGGACGGCCTGAGCGTGATCAACGGCAGTGCGGGTCAGGGCATTCTGCTGATCAATCACGTCTTGCTGGGTGCCGACACCAGCCTCGTAGCGGGCAGTGGTGAGATTCAGGATCTCTTGCCGGGTCGTCACTTGTCGGGCGCGCAACTCCAGCGTTTCTTCCTGGGCATGCAGGGCATGGAAAGCCTTCTCCACCTGCTGCTGGAAGGTGTTGCGGGTATCCGCCAGAAGGTGCTCCTGCCTCTGCGCCTCCAATCTCCAGTGGCGAGCGCTGGCCTGGGCAGAACCTCCGTCGTGGAGTTGTACCGTAAAGCGCACGCCCGTGGTAGTGGAAACCCGCCCCCTGAACCGGCTTTCAACTTGCGAGGCGCCGGAGAGAACGTTGCCGGACGCCTGGTTCCAGGACCCCGTCACGAAGAGGGAGAGGGTGGGCTGAAGCGCAGCCAGCGCTTCCTTGGCCCGTTCTTCCCGCTCCTGGATGGCGGAGAGAAACTGTTGCAACTCTTCGCGGCTTGCAAAGGCGGCAGCCAGGCTCTCCCTCAGTGTTGCGGTCCAGCGGCCTTGCTGCGTGTTGGCGTCCTGTGCCGTGGGCACCACCCCTTGGGGCAGATTCAGCACCCTCGCCAAGCGGCGCCGGGCGATGCTCCGACGGGCCTCGGCGCTGGCCAGCAAGGCTTCAACGTCGGTCAACTGGGCTTCGGCCTGAAGAACGTCCAGGCGGGCCGCCACTCCGGCCCCATAGCGAGCACGGCTGATCTTCAAGGTGGCCTGAGCAGCCTGAACGGCTGCCGAACGCAGGTCTACTTCCGCATCCGTGCGTTGGAGTTCGTAGTAGGACTCCGCCACCTGTAGTTTCACGTCACGCTGCAACAGTTGGTGTTGCATCCTTGCCTGCTCAAGTTCATGGCGCTCCACTGCAATGCGGGCCTTCCGTCGAGGATCTCTCCACAACCAGGCTGCCTCCACGTTGACGTGGGTTTCCAGTTCGCCACGGGGATAGGAGCCCTCCGGGTTGTATTGGTACTCCAGCGCCAATGCCGGCAACCCTGCGGACGACCCCAAGGTGACTTGCGGCTTCCAGGCGCNCAGGGAAGCCTCCAGTTGGGCCTGCCGCGATTCCACCGCAAGCGCCGCAGCCTGCAGGANAGGGTGATTGACCTGGGCTAGTTGCTGTGCCTCCTGCAAGGACAACGGCCGTAGCCGTTGATCTGCCATGTCGTCCGGCAACCGTGTTCCGGACAATGGCGACGGTGCGGCCAGATCCGCCAGGGACGTGGGCAAGGACGATCCATCGATCCTGGTCCCCGCCCGGGAACCGGTGGGCTTGCTCTGGCTGAGGACAGCACCGTCTTCTTCCCCACTGGAGTCGGGAGCCGACTTTGGCTCCGCCGCCACCCCCGCCAGCGGTAGCGCGCCAGCCAACAAAGTGCTCACAAGCAAGTGAGACACGCATTGACGAGACCGTTTCAACAAATGCCGAACGCAGGACAACGGCACCAAGCCTAAGGAGAGTCGGCATCCACTGATGCGGACGGCGGCTGTGGGAATGGGTACGACTCACCGGAACCGCGCTCCACGACTACGACGAGCGTCACGGCAACCGACTGCAGGGCAGATGCCGACAACGGCGCCGGAAGCAGGGGACGTAATTGCTTCTCAAGTTGATTGACAACTCCGGCATTGTCCATGGCTGCACGCTTGCGGCCCCCTGGTGTCCTGAGTCCGGGATAGGTTGGGCAACCTGTTATCCGGTACACCCGGGCGGCTAATGTTCCGATCATTGATTCTGATGATCTTGATTATCAGCCTGGGCTTCGGGATTCAGCGGGGCTGGATCATGGTGGATTGGCCCTTCATGCAGGCTGATTTCACGTCCCTGTGGGAACAGTTTGATCAGCGCTCCCAGGAGCACCGCAGGCAGCAGTAACCCCCGCCACCCAATCCCGCCACCCGCCTTTTCCCATGGCATTCAGCCTGCCAGGAGACCGTCAGCGCGATGGTAAACCGGGTTGAAATTTCCCCCTCTTTCCTCGGCAAGGGTGGCCACAAGACCCTCGCGATAGGTGGGATAGCGCAGGACATAACCCCAGGACAGAAGCCTCCGGTTGCTGATACGACGGTTTTCGAGCCAGAAACTCCGGGCCATCGTTCCCATGCTGTCCTTCACGTCCCGATAGCGCTCACAGGGGGGCAACTTGCAGCCAAGCAGATGGGCAGCCATGCCCAGGAGTTCACTGCTGGGGCAGGGCCGGTTGTCACAGACGTTGACCACCGTGTCACGGTATCCGTGGCGCCGACACCAGAGAACGGCTCCCACCACATCGTCCACATGGACCCTGGAAAACACCTGCCTCGGTTTATGAATCATGCGGGCCCGCCTTTGATGCAGCCGCGAAAAAGGACTACGGCCAGGCCCNTAGATTCCTGGTAGGCGCAAGATCAGAGGCGCCAACCCGGACGCCTGCCACGCCGCTTCACAGTGAGTACGGTGACGGCTTCGGGGGATACGGGAACGCGGGGGCAGCGATTCATCCGCCCAGTCCCCTTGCAGGTCCCCATACACCCCACTGGTGGAGAGATAGCCCACCCATGGAGGTGCGTCCTGCCGGAGAGCGGTCCCCAGCCGATCCTGCACAGGGTCAACGCCGTCTTTCCCGGGAGGAATGGTTGAGATCACTGCCGTAAACGGTCCCAGTGCGCTCAGGTCGGGGACAATCCCCTGGGCATCGTCGAAGACGACCACCCGTGGTTGGGGTCTCGGTCGAGGGGAAGAGGTGTTGGGGGCCAGCGGAGCCGCCGGGTGGTGGATGGCGTATCGGTCGGTGCTTGCGCGGTGCGTTACCACAACGTCATGCCCCAGATCCAGGAGTTGATCCACCAGACGCATTCCGCAATAGCCGCCCCCCAGCACCAACCAACGCTGTGGCTCACTCCGGGCACGGCCGGATCCGGGAATGCCCGGGTTGCGGCTCTTCACACGGCTCACCATTGCCCCATGGCCAGCCCTTCGTGAAGGAGGCAAAAGACGTCCCTTCGCACCTTTTCAGTCATCAACCACCTGCATCAACCACCTGGTTTCTACAGATTGCTTCCACGCTGAAGTGGAAATCCTCTCGATCATCGGGGGTGGCGGTCAGCGTGGCCATGGTCTTCTCCAGATCAAAAAGCTTCCGGCAGGCTTCACGTTCTTTACCGTAATGCTGCCAGACGATGAAGCGATCCACGTGTGCCCGCAGCAACCGGGGATGGCTGGCCACAATACGGTCACAGAGGTCCATGTGCTCAGCAGGATCGAGGNACTCCCGACTCAACTGCGCCAGGCAGCCGCTGGGTAGGGGCCNGGCTTGCGGAAGCTCCCCACCACCCGGGCCGCAACTGCCGAGAAGGGTCAGCAGGGCCACCCTCAGGGCAAGAGAAGTATGCAGATGCCTTGTCATTCCTGCCACGGCCAGGCTCGGCATGTTCTATGAGTCACCGGGTGGACCCGCCTGGCCCATGGTCAGTAGCCGCACAAGCAGGGGCATCACCACCAGCACTGCCACCAGGCGCACGGTATGCAGGACTGCCACCGTGGCTCCAACCCCCAGCTCTTCTCCAGTCAGGCTCATGCCTGTAAGGCCACCTGGCGCTGCACCCAGGAGCCCTTCGGTCAGCTTGATTCCCAATAGCCGACTGCTCCACCAGCCAATCACGATCCCTGCCGCCAGAAGGGCCACCGTGATGAGAAGGGCAGGTCGCCAGAGATGGCGCATCTCTTGCAACGTGGTGGCTGTCAGGCCCGAACCAATCACGATGCCAACGGCGATCTCCAGTATGGTTCGCGTCCCCGTGGGCCAGTGGATGGTCGACAGGTTGGGGATCAGACTCGCCAGGGTTGACCCCAGCAAAGCGCCCACAAGGGGAGCGGCGGGAATTCGAGTGCCGAGGGCCAGAAGCCCCAGTCCCAGACCGGATAAAATTGTGAGAACTCCGGGCAGGTGTTTGACAGTGTCCATTCAATCTCCATACCTCAACTGCATTCTGTTGTGAAGTCGTCATGCTCGAGTGCATGTTCCAACGGCCCCGAATTGGAGAACCGGGTGTCAGAATGGGAAGAAAGTAAAGTGAAGGCATGGAAACGATCTCTGGCCATGCTTCGACCATCACCTTTTCCGAGCAGGACCATCAACTGGAAAAGCTGGAGTTTGCACTGGCCCTTGCTCTTTCGGAGGGCTGCCACGACAAAGCCCATCACCTGCGCTCCTGCATTGAAGCGTTAGGAGACCAGGGCGAAGAACCCGGCACTTGAGTCCGGTTGCACTGTTGTCCACAGCGTTTTCATCCATTCATGCCCACGCTTCCTTCCATAAGCGATAAGGCCAGATTGCTCGATAAGGCCCGTCATTTCTTTGCTCAAGCGGAGTTGAGGGCAGGAGAAGGAGATCTCCAGCAGGCAGCGGAGTTGATTGTTCGTGGTCTCCACTACGAACACCGTGCCGCACGGCTGGGTCCTCAGGTTCTTCGGTTGATCAAGTCTTCATGAGTTACGGCACCGCCGGTGGTCCGCGGCCAACCGGGCGCCTTTTGCCCGCCACCCTGGACTTTGTGGCCCTGCTCTGGATTGTCCATATTCTGCGGCTTGTCCTGTCTTTTCTGGGCCTGTTCTCCCGTCAGGCTTCCGCTCAAATCTTCGGCATCCATCCAGGTGGTTCGGTGACAGGCCTCTGGACCGTTTTCAGCGCCCCCCTGATTCATGGGGACTGGGGGCATTTGCTGGGTAACAGCATCTCGTTGCTGATTCTGGGCAGCTTGGTGGGCCTCCACCAGGGTCGGGGGCAACTGTGGCAGGTGTCCATCGTCAGCGCCTTGGTGTCGGGCTCGGGAATCTGGCTGATTGCCCCCCACAACACGGTNCATGTGGGGGCCAGCGGAATTGTATTTGGCTACTTGGGCGCTCTGCTGTCGACAGGCTGGTTTCAGCGACGCCCCCTTGGCATCCTCCTCTCCGTTGTCAGCCTGGTTTTGTTCCATGAGATGGTTCCGGGACTGTTTCCGGGAGCGCCGGGCGTATCCTGGCAGGGCCATCTGTTCGGGTTTCTGGGTGGTGTGCTGGCAGCCCGCCTGACGGCTCGAAGTGCAACACCGGAGACGGATCCGTAGCAGGAACCTTCAACGGGNTGGACGTCTCCCTTGATTCTGCTGCCCTGTTCAGGTGGGGGGCTCCCCATGGGGGTGCGCCATGGCATGGGGATTCACCACCTGGTCNAAACGCTCTGCCGTGATGACACCCAGGGTCAGGGCAGCGTCTCGCAAGCCGATCTGGTGGGCATGGGCATGGAGTGCCACACGGGCGGCGGCGTCATAGCCGATTTCCGGCGCCAGGGCTGTGACCAACATCAAGGAACGATCCCGCAAGGCGCTGACGTGTTGCCCATCCAGCTCCAGCCCTTCCACCAGGTGAACCCGCAGGGAACGGCAGCAATCCCGCAACAGGGCCATGGCCCGCAGCACGTTGAATCCCAGCAGTGGTTTGTAGACGTTCATCTGCAAATGTCCGCCGCACCCCGCCATGGTGACCGCACTGCTCTGGCCCAGAACCTGCACCGTGGCCATGGCCACGGCTTCGCACTGGGTGGGGTTCACCTTGCCGGGCATGATGGAGCTTCCCGGTTCGTTGGCAGGGAGCCGCAATTCACCAAAACCGGCGCGGGGACCCGAGGCCAGCAGGCGGATGTCGTTGACGATCTTGTGAAGACCCATGGCCAGTTGGCCGCCGCGATCCATCAGGTCCACCAGGGCGTCATGGCACCCCATCACCGCAAAGCGATCAGGGGCCACATGCCAGTTCTGCCCACTCCACCGGCGCAAGTGCTCACACACCAGCTCCCCAAATCCCGCTGGCGCCCCCAAGCCGGTTCCCACCGCCGTACCACCCAGAGGCAAAGGCTGGAGTCCGGTGAGGGAGTCGCGCAAGCGCCGCTCGGCATCTTGCAATTGTGCTGCCCAGCCTCCCATCTCCTGGGCCACCGTGAGCGGCACCGCATCCTGAAGGTGGGTGCGGCCAATTTTCACCACGTCCGTCCACTGCGCCGCCTTGGTGGACAAGGCGGTGATCAGTTCCGTCAAGCTGGGCAACAACTGCTGCACACTGTCTCCCGCCGCCAGGTGAACGGCNGCGGGGAATACGTCGTTTGTGGACTGGGAGCGGTTCACGTGATCGTTGGGGTGGACCGGCCGCTTCCGGCCCCGTTGCCCACCACCCAATTCCGAGGCCCGATTGGCGATCACCTCGTTGACGTTCATGTTGGTCTGGGTGCCGCTGCCGCTCTGCCACACACCGAGGGGAAAGTGATCGTCAAAACGACCGGCCAGCACCTCGTCACAGGCCGCCACAATCCAGCCGCAGCGCTGTTCATCCAGCACGCCAAGCTGGGCGTTGCCGAGGGCCGCCGCCTTCTTGATGCGCCCCAGTGCGTGAACGATCTCCATGGGCATCCGATCCGGGCCGATGGCAAAGCTGCGGATGGCCCGCTGGGTCTGAGCGCCCCAATAGTGCCGGGCTTCCACGGTGACCGGCCCCAGGCTATCGGTTTCCAGGCGTGAGGAATCAGCCATGGAGAGGAGGGGATGTCGTTGGCGGCCACCAGCTTGCCATGCCACTACTGCGCCACACCTGATCCAGCACACCCGGATCCGTCCCACGGAGACGGGGCACATGGCCCAGGAGGCGGGTGCGACCCATGTGGGGNAGCACCGTGGCGTTATCGGCAAAGNCGTCCCCGTTGAGCACCAGGCCCAACACCGGGATGCGGCGCCTGCGCAGGGCCTCCAGACTCAGCAAGGTGTGGTTGATGGTGCCCAGCCCGGCCCGGGCTACCAACACCACCGGCAAGCCCCATTCCCCCATCACGTCAATCTGTAGCAGGTGGCGGGTGACAGGCACCAGCAGACCCCCTGCCAACTCCACCACCAGCGCCCTGTGCTCCTCGTCTTCCGGTGGCCAGAGGCGCTGACGCTCCAGAACGATTCCCTCCTGCTCGGCGGCCCAGTGGGGAGAGGCGGGGTGTTGGAGGCCGTAAGCCTCCGGCACAATGGCGCTGCTGGAGCAACCACTGAGTTTCTGCACCTGCTCACTGTCGCTGGGCTCGGAACTCAGAGGCGGCAAGCCGGCCTGGATGGGCTTCCAATAACGGGCCGCCAATGCCCGCACCAGCAAGGCTGAAATCACGGTCTTGCCCACCCCCGTATCGGTGCCAGCCACCACCAGCCGTCGTGGCAGCGCCATGGCGGTGGCGGCATCTGGTGGCTGGGGTTGAGGTGTGGTGGCTGGCAGCATCATGGGGCAATAATAATTATTAAAGTCTTCCTATGCTGAACCATGGAGCCGTGGCGGCACTGCAACCGCTGGAGGCCTGGGGGCAAGGACTTGCGTGTCCTCAATGGGGTTACATGGCCATTACATGATCTATTGCAGAACCTGGACTTAAGCTGACTATAAACCCCACTCTACGGTGTTATGGCTTACACACCACCACAGACCTGGCATCAGTGGGATACCCAAGTATGGAATCAACAGCTCTTGTGGTTCTGTTTCGTGGATGATGCAGATGCTCCGCCGCATCAAGGTCTGCGCGCTTCAGAAGAACAGCTTTGTGAAGTAACAGGAGANGATCAAAGCAACCCACGAACCATGGCAGAAAAAATGATACAAGCACTTAAGCNGCAGGCACAGTTGCGAAATCGTAGACCAGNCGACTTTGTGCTGAATCATCAGATGAAGCATTACACACCCTCAGCGCTGGAAGAACCTCCGTTCTTCGCTTTCCTTTGGCTTACCTGCCTCATTGCCCACG
>JGI24797J26694_1001344_pt1 | contig 13962 bp, 14 predicted proteins | sample PinacodermPK_FD_26694 | JGI IMG/M metagenome (IMG submission 26694) | reverse complement strand
GCTGGCCTCCGCGTCCTCGGCCCGGCCTCGCTCGCGCTCGCAAATTTCCAGTCGACCGGACCGGGAGCCGACGCCTCCGACAGCTGCCCGTCGTCGGCGACGCACGGAACCGGCGGCGTCCAGATATCCTCGATGCGAATCTCAATGCGAAGAGCAATAGCACGCCGGATTTTTCGTTACCAGATCTAATTTCGCAGTGACCGAAATGACGCCGCGAAGGACTGTCGCCACCGCTCGACCGAACGCTTACGGCGCAATGATTTCAATCTAAGGAAATGCCATTGAGCCGACGCCTCCGACAGTTGCCCGTCGTCGGCGACGAACGGGACGGGCGGCATCCCGATGTCCTCGATGCGAATCTCCATGCGCAGCCAAATAGAACGTCGGATTCCTTGTTACCAGTACCAATTTCGCAGTGACCGAAATGACGCCGCGACGGACTGTCGTCACTGCTCGATCGAACGCTTGCGGCGAAGCACTGCGGATAGCTTAATGCCATTGCTTCGCGGGCGGGAGGCTCGAAAGCTTCTTGAGGAGCTTGATTTCGTCGCCTAGCTCCCTGTTCCTTTCGATAAGCTCAGCAATCCGGTCGTCCTGCGTGGCAATCAGCCTGTCTCGTTCGGCGAGTGCCTTGCGAGCTCTGAATTGCCGCTGACCGGCCGGGCGATAGCTTCCGACGAAAAGGAAGTCGGACCGGCCGGCGAACGGGAGTCTTCAAATGCGGGCACAGCGCATCTCGTGTATGCTATTGCCTGTATTCGCGACTTGCGCCGTCTTGCCGGAGACACTGCACTCCGTCCGGCGGCTTGTCAAGCGCATTCGCAAGAGAGGCAGCAATTCCCGGTAGCCTGATCGTCGGTCTGACAGCGACCGGTCTGGACGGACGACTTGGGCCGACCGTTCCGAGCACGCACGGCTGATGGCCGGGCGGCTGTCCGGGCATGAAGTTTCGGCGAAGGGCGGGATTAGGGTCGGTCGAGCGTGTCCTGAGCGGTCGGGCGGCTACGGCCCGGCGGGGAGCATGTCCGCAAGCTCGGGCTTCTTCATCTCCCCGGACATGGCGAGATAGTATGTCCGCCAGTCCGGGATGCCGAAATCCTGGAACAGGCTGCGCATCCTGTTCCAAAGGTAGAGGTTGCGCCTCTGGCGTTCGCGCGCCTTCCTGAACAGCGGGCAGCAGTGCTGCTGCACCTGGTCGATCAGGAAGGCGAGCATGGCGAGCGTCGCGAAGACGTCCGCCAAATTCTTGTCTCCATGCCCGAAATTGTGCTCGAACCTGTATGCGTCCCGCGCCTTCAGCGTCTGGAACGTCTCGTTCTCGATGGCCCATCGGCGGCGGGCGGCTCGCATGACGGGCATCACCGTCTCCCGGTCGAGCGGGAGGTCGGTGACCCACGAGAACCTCTGCGTTTTTCCCTTCGTGTCGGTCTCCTCGTATTTCAGCATGTTGACCTTCAGGTCGAAGTTCGCGTCGTTGAGCGGCAGCGCGCGGTCCCACTCGAAGCGGTGCACCGTGCCGGTCGCCTTGTCGCGCCTCTCCCATGATTCCTTCGTCTCGCTGGCCTCGAACCAGCTGAACAGCAGTTCGTGGTCGCCCGGCTTCGCGCCCAGGATGAAGCGGAAGCCCTTGTCCTGCAGGTGCCTGACGTGGGGCCCGTTGGACGCAAGCCCGTCCTCGACGATGACCGCCTTCATGTGCGGATGCTCCCGGCGGAGGTCGTCCAGGAGCCGCTTCGCCGCGTTCCGTTCGCAGTCGTTCTTCTTCGCGCCGTCCCACTTCCGGATCGGTTCCGGCGCCAGCGGGAACGCCTCGGCGTGGTCGGGGTGGACGATCGCCGCCCCGAGGACCTGATGGTAATAGGTCTTCGAACCGTCGCGGTGGTTCTTCACGCAGCAGTGCCTGCACTTGATCTTGTGGGAGGAATGGTGGCCGGTCCCGTCCACCGAGATCAGGAGGTGGCCGCCGAGCACGGTCCAGTCCTCGAGGACCTTTCCGCGCTGCAAGGCGGCATGGACGCCCGTGAAGCAGCGGCGGAGGTCGCGGGGGTCCACCTCGTCAAGGCGTTCGCGCATCCACGTGTCCGAGGGCGGCCTCTCCACGCCGAACAGCGCGCGGAGGTTCCGCGCCTGGACCGGATCCTCGCCGCCGCGCACCTGCGTGTCGAACTGAAGCAGCGACCCCATCTTGAGCGAAAATACCGCGAAGCCCGACATCAGGCAGTCGGAAAGGCTGAAGTCACGTCCGTTGATCGGGTCGGGAACGCGGTCGAAGCATGCGCGCACCATGCGAAGCATGCCGGGCATCGACAGATGCCTGCGGAAGGAATCTCTGGACATTTTTCTGCTCGGCTTTGCCTGTTTTGCCGCAGGAAAGCCGATCCGGCGCAAAAAGTCTACGAAAAAAAATCCCTGACGCTCATGCAACAGACTGATAATGAACGAAAAGAAAATCTACCGGGAATTGCTGGCAAATCCTGACGCAAAAAATTCATTGGTCAATGGTCCCAAATCCTGTGCCGGGCGCGCGCCTGTTGGGAAGTTACTTACCCTGGAAAATTCTCCTTGCCAGATGGGTACGTGCTGTGGTCTACGATAAATCTGCTTGGGTCAATTGCCTTCATCTTCGATCCATCTCGAAGATGCAGATCATCCAAAGGTTCCTTGCAGTTTCAACCGACCGAAATCCGGACAACTGACCATGGCACAATTGTTTGACATTACTGAACTCTTGGTTGCCAGTTGGGCACTGGCGGGCAAGGGAGACGGAATTCCAACTTCGCACGGCATTCTTGACCGAGCACTCAACGAAGCTGTTCAGCACGATTCCTGCCCTCAATGGGTCCGCGACAGTCTGCATTTCGTGGATTCCAGAATTGGATTGCAATGTGTCGAGTTGCCGTCGCTTCTGGATTGGGCTCAGCGCGCCCAATTGACGAGTGCACCCAATCCTTCGTGCCAGTCGGCGCAAGTGCAGATAAGCCCATTGGCTGCCCAACAGTTGCTCAGGCAACTGAATGTCTCAGTGGAAGATGCCAAGTTATGGGGCGATCATATTCACGCGCTCGTTGAGCAGGGTAGCAATTCGGTGAGTGCCAACTCAGGGGTGTGAACCGAATTTGTTCTTGAGCGTAGATTCGGCGACGTCCTAGAAGAGCGTCAAGCGGGACAATTTGGACCTATAGCCGCGTTGCACCCTCGAATTCGACACTTATGACGACTTCCGAGATTATTGGGCGGAGTGGAAAAAGCGGCCTGGGGAACAAATCTGACCCACGCCCCCAACTCAGCAGCCATTGAGGAATACTAATGCGGATTTGGAAGGTAGGCGGCTATTCGGACACTAGTCGTTGCCGCTGTGGTAGCAGGTTGAAATTCAGGAGAGTCTACGCTGGTTGATTGTGATCAGCTCCGGTTCGAACTCGGGACGTGCGCGCTCACGCTTTGGAAGGCATTCAATGCCCTTGCGGACAGGTGGCTTTCCTCGACTCTTCAACGATTGGAGACAGGCGGGTCCCACGCCGCCTATCCAAAAACCTTCATGATTTTCTGCACCCGCATCTCGCGCTCGACGCTCCCCGGGCATCCTGCGATTGTAGACTGCGAATAGAAGCGCATTGGAACCGCCAGCCTGTTCCCGGCCTTCGCGCCGAGCGAAAGATGGAGATGCGTTGAGGTTGCAGGCGGACGAATCGCCTTCGGCTGGACGCGCTTCGTCCGCGATCTCGCCGACACGCATTTTCCCGGCATAAAAATCGTGCTGGCCATGGACGGCCTGAAAACGCATGGCACGGCATCGCTCTACGAGGCGTTCGATCCCGGGGAGGCTTCGCGCCTGCGAAAGCGGATCGAGTTCTGCTCTCCGCCGAAGCGCGGAAGCCGGCTGAACATGGCGGAAATCGAGATCAGCGCGATGTCGAGGCAGTGCTTCAACCGCCGCATTCTCGACCGCGAGATCATGTGCCGAGAGGTTGCGGCCGACGCAAAGCCTGCAAAGAAACGGGAAGACAGCAAATTGGAGCTTCAAAACGAACGACGCTCGCATAAAGCTCAAGTCCCTTTATCCGTCATTCCAAAAAAGTTGGAGTACTAGTCGGCGGCGGCAAGCAATGCTTCGGCCGTCGCGCGATCCGTAAGAAGCGAGTTGCAGTAGCGCCCTCGCAAAACTGCGAGGATTGCGGCGATGCGGTCGGTTCCGGTTACGGCAAGCACCACGTTAGGTATTCGGCGCAGGTCTTCGGGCCAAATCCCGATAACCCGATGATTGATTTCAATGTCGAGCAGTTCGCCGTTCCGGTCGAGATGAAACCCTAGAATGTCCACGGCCGCGTCATTTGCCCGCAAATCGTCTAGTTCCGCTTCGTTGAGATAGCCGGATCGGGCCAGGCCCGAGGTTTCGGAGAAAGGTGCGCCGACGCTGGTCAGCAGGATGTCGGTGCGCTTGAGCAAGTCCAGAACCGAGATGATCGACGGAGAATTCCTCAATGCTTCGGCCACGCGGACCGTATCCACGATTAATGGCGACGGCATCAATCTAGCGGTATAGCCCAGCCTATCCGCAAGTCGCTGGGTTATCCGGGCGCCGTCGTGATCGTCCCCCAGCGCGCCCGATGCTCCGCTTGCCTGCACTACGGTCCCGGGCCGGTTCGTTGGGTTGGGCGCAATGCCGCCTACGATGGCATTGACCTGGCGGCCCCAGCTGACGCCGATGAGATCGGCCTCGCGCAATGCCGTCTCGATCGACGCCGCGCAAAGGCTCCCGTACCGATAGAGTTGCTCGCCGCCGTCGATTCGCGACGGCTGCGTAAAGACATGGGCCTGGTCGATGCCGAATCGCCCAGCGATTTCCGCTTCCAGTTCCGAAAGTCGCGTCAAAGGATAGTTGATGCGAATTTCTACCAGATTACGGTCCCGAGCTTCCTGCAGGAGCCGCGACGCCATCGAAACCGACCGCCCGAGTGTCTTGGCGATCTGACTGAGTCCTTCGCCCCTATGATAGTAGGCGTAGGCGACTTGGGCAAGAAGTTCGTCGCGGTCGGAAACCATGCCGCCGCTGTTGCACGTTACGCTTCGAGATGCAAGTTTTCCAGCCGCAAAGAAAAATTTGCAAGAATTTTTGAATTATTGTAGAAAAATTGCAGGCGGTTCAATGGCCGGGGATTCGCGAACCTCGGGCGGTTGCCGCGAATGACGATGTTACCCCGGGAGCCTCAATGGTTCAGGCTCATCCAAGAAACCGCAGCTGGCATGAGGAATGCCAGGCTCTGGCCGACGGCATCCGGCGGCGAGTTCTGAGCCATACGGTGGCGCATGGCGGATACCTCAGCCAGGCGTGCTCCTCGGCCGAGGTGATCGGATATCTTTACGGTCGGGGGATGGATCTGGGGCCCAGCGAGGGGCCGCTGGTTCCCCCGCCGTTTGCCGGCGCGCCGGCGAAGGGCAATTCCGACCATGTCAACGGGATGATCTATAACGGGAAGCGGAAGGCGAACAAGGACCGCTTTTTTCTCTCGCCGACCCATTACGCGTTGACTCTCTACGCTGCGCTGATCGAAAGCGGACGGCTGGGGCCGGACGGGCTGTCGCAGTTCAACGCCGACGGCTCGACGGTCGAAATGATCGGCGGCGAACACTCGCCGGGGCTTGAGACCAATGGCGGCAGCTTCGGGCAAACGATCAGCCAGGCCGCCGGCGTCGCCTGGGCGCGGCGAAGGAAAGGCGATACCGGCAAAGTCTGGATTTTTCTGTCGGACGGCGAATGCCAGGAAGGTCAGGTCTGGGAAGCGATCATGGCCATGGCCTTCCAGAAGCTCGACAACGTTCACATCGTGGTGGACAACAACGGTCAGCAGGTGGACGGACGCACCGAGGATGTCATGGCGCTGGAGCCGCTCGATGCCAAGTTCACCGCCTTCGGCGCCCATTGCCTGCGCATCGACGGGCACGATCTGGCGGCGCTCGACGCCGCCTTCAGGACTCCCCATCCCGGCAAGCCGCTTGTCGTAATCGCCGATACGGACCCCACTCGCAACATTGGCCTGCTAAAGGAACGCTGGCCCAATCTGCATTATATCCGATTCGCGAACGAGGACGAGCGCGCCCGCTACGCGGATGCCCTTACGGCGATGGAAAACTAGGATGGAAACGATCAGCCGGGTTCACGCCAAGGCTTTGGCCGACTGGGGCGGGGCGCACCCCGAAGCCGTGGTGCTGTCGGGCGATCTGACTGCCTCCTGCGAGGCGGACGCATTCCGCGACGCCTATCCCGATCGGTTCCTTTCCATGGGCCTGGCCGAGCAGAATATGTTAAGCTTCGCCGCCGGACTCGCGCGCGAGGGGTTTCGCCCCCTGGTCCATACCTTCGCCGTGTTCATGTACCGACGGGCGCTGGATCAGATCGAGATGTCGATCGCCTATCCCAATCTGCCCGTGCGAATCGTGGGATTTCTACCGGGCGTAACGACGCCGGGCGGTGCAAGCCATCAGGCGATAAACGATATCGCCGTCCTTCGCTCTGTGCCCAATATGACGATCATCGAGGCCGGCGACGCGACGGAAGTGGAATCGATGCTTGAGGTGGCCGATGGGGTGGACGGACCGGTCTATTGCCGAATGCTGCGCGGAGCGCTGCCGCGGCTCTTTCCGGCAAGCGACCGGATGCGGCTAGGACGCGCCCGGCTGCTGAGCGACGGTGCCGAAATCGCGTTGCTAAGCAGCGGCATTTGCACCGAGGAGGCGATGCGCGCGGTCGACGCGCTCAAGGCGCGCGGCGTGAGCGTGCGGCACCTGCACGTTTCTACTCTCAAGCCGTTCGACGATCCCCAGGTGCTTGACGCGTGCCGCGCCGCCAAGCTGGGCGTAATCACCATGGAAAACCATACGCGACTGGGCGGGCTCGGCACTTGCGTGGCCGAGCTGATGGCCGAACACGGGATCGGCAAGCGGCAAATACGCGTGGCCCTGAACGATGTCTATCTTCAAGGCGCCAGCTCCAAATTCCTGATGGCCCGCTATGGTATCGACGCTGCCGCGCTCTTGCGCGCGGTCGAGGAACTGGCTGGGAATCCCCTTGGCATTGGCGAAGACGACCTCGGCGACGCCCGGACCGACAATTACTTTTTCGAAAAGCAGCAGGAGGCTCTTTAGGACGCTGATGGCACTTGTAAATCTGCGGAATTTCAGTATGAGTCGCGGCGCAACCGTAGTTCTGCGCAATGACATTCACATGATTGCTGCCGGCGCCGAGGTGCCGCTAGACGCCGCTGCGCGGCTAGCGAATGCAATCGGTCCGGCGACCTGGTCGAGGCTGATAGGCTAGGGGGAGGGAGGAACGGTGGCCGACTATCTTCTCGGAATCGACATTGGTTCCTACGAGTCCAAGGGAGTTCTGACCGACACGGACGGCAGAATCGCCGCGCAGCACATCATCAAGCACCGGCTTGAATTCAAGAGCGGCGGACGCGTTGAGCACGATGTCGAAGCGATTTGGTGGGGCGAGTTCTGCGAAATCGCCCGCACGCTCGCCGCCAAAGTCGATCCCGCCGAGATTTGCGGCGTCGGCGTCTCCTGCGTGTTCTCCATGCTGCCGGTCGACGCGAAAAACGATCCGTTGGTATCGGGCGGAATTCTCTACGGGGTGGATACCCGTTCGGAAGCCGAGGTCGAGGCCGTGAACGCCCGGTTCGGAGAGGACGCGATTTTCGAGGCAGCGGGAAATACGCTCAGCACGCAGTCCATGGGCCCCAAGATCGAGTGGCTCAAGAACCATGAGCCCGAGGCCCATCGCAGGGCCGCGGCATTCCTGCATGGAGCCGGCTTCGTCGTTGCGCGCCTAACCGGCGAGCGCGCAATGAGCCATTACGACGCCGCATTCTATGCGCCGCTTTACGATCTATCGGCCCAGCAATGGAATCCCGACATGTGCGAGGGTATCTGCGCACCCGGTCAATTGCCGACCTTGAAATGGACAGATGAGATCGCCGGGAGGATCACAGGCGCAGGCGCGGCGGCCACGGGCCTGGTAGAGGGAACTCCCGTCACTACGGGCGTGTCGGATGCCGCTGCGGAAGCGCTCTCGATCGGCGTTGCGACACCGGGCAGCACGATGCTGATGTACGGTTCGGCCGCCTGGCTGACGCTCATTACCGACAGCCCGCTGCGGAATCGCTCGCTCTGGTCCTCGCCGTATCACTTTCGAGATACATTCTGCCTGCATGCCGGAATACTGGTAAGCGGTTCGCTGACGCGGTGGATGCGGGATCTTATGTGCCGCGACATCGTCCAAGCGGACGGAACGGGCGGCGATGAGGCCTACCAGGCCATAAGCGCGGAGGCGGCGGAGATTCCGCCCGGTTCCGACGGCGTGGTCGTCTTGCCTTATTTCGCCGGCGCGGCATCGCCGATCCACAATCCGAAGGCGCGCGGAATCATCTTCGGACTGGAGCTGGGGCACACGCGCGGGCACCTTTACCGGGCCGCGCTCGAAGGCGTCAGTTGCGCGGTCGCGCACTGTCTCGACGAAATGCGCAAGGCGGGGGCCCGGATCGAAAAACTGGTCGCGGTCGGCGGCGGAACGAAAAACCCGACCTGGCTTCAGGCGACGAGCGACATCGCGCAAGTTCCGCAGGTCATCTGCGCCACTACGATCGGCGCCTCCTACGGGGATGCCTTTCTGGCCGGATTGGCGACAGGCCTGATCGATGATCGCGACGCGATTGGCGACTGGATCACGATCGGCGGAACCGTCGAGCCGAACGAGAACAACCGCGTGCTCTATGCAGCGCTTCAAAGAAAATACCGAGAGCTTTATGGACAGACAACCGCCCTTCTTTAGACGGCGCCCGCATCCCCGAACTAGAGGGACCGCGCCTCGGTCCGGGAATTAGGCCGGCAAACGCAATAGTGAGATACAGGATGACCGAAAACGCAAATTCAAACATGCCCCACCAGTTCAAGGGGGTAATGGACTTCGCGAAGCCATACCTGCGCAACGTCAACACGGTGGTGTTCCCCACCATTATGTGCGTCATTTTGCTTTCCGTGTTTTCCGACAAGTTCCTGACGGTCGAGAATCAGCTGAACATTCTGCGCTCGGCGGCGGTCGCAATGATCGTCGGCGTGGGACAGGTCTTTGTCATCTCCGCGCGGCAGATCGACTTGAGCGTCGGATCGGTTATGGGCCTGACGGCCTGTTTGACCGGATTTCTGGTTTTCGACGGCTATCCCCTCATCCTCTGCTTCGCATTCGCGGTCGCCGTGGGAGCGGCCCTCGGACTGTGCAACGGGCTGATCGTCGGGTTTCTCAAGGTTCCCGCGCTGCTGGGCACGCTGGGCATGCTCGTGCTGGCGCGCGGCGTGGTTCAGGAAGTGATGTACGGCACCTATCACGTGCGGTTTCCGGCGAACTTCGTCGTCCTGGGCCAGGGCAATACCCTGGGGGTTCCGAACCTCGTCTGGGTTGCCGCCGTAGTCGTCATCGCGGGTCATTTCGTCCTCACGCGCCTTGAGTACGGTCGCTACATCCTAGCCATCGGGGGCAATCCCGAAGCGGCCCGGATAGCCGGCATCAAAGTGCGCAAATACATCATCATCGCCTTTGTCGTGCAGGCCGCCCTGGTCGCGCTGGCAGCCTTTCTGCTCATGGGCCGCATGAACAGCGCGCATCCTACGCTTGGGCAGGGTCTCGAGCTTCACATCATCGCGGGCGTCATCCTCGGAGGCACGAGCCTCTTCGGCGGCATCGGCCGCGTCTGGGGGATGGCGATCGCCATGTATCTTATCGCCGTTCTGGAAAACGGCCTGCTGCTGGCCGGCGCGGGTTTCTTCTGGCAACAGATCCTGCTCGGCCTGCTTCTCATCTTATCCGTCGCGATCCAAGTCTATCGAACGCGCGGAAACCAAGCCGGCAAGTAACCCGGTCTACAACTCCAAGGCGAGCAATTTGTACTTGAAACAACTATCCCTACTGGCGGTGATCGCGTCGAAGTAGCACTCGATCCGGTATTGGTATGAGCTCGTACCAGCGCAGAGCCGTCGCCGCCGTCCCGTCGCGGGGATCTCGCATTCGGTTGCCGGCAGAAGCCAGTGCAGCGCCTTCTTCCTGGCCTCCACCGTCTTCGACGGCCTCTCCTCCCGGGCCGACACCGCAACCATGCGGATCGTCTCGCCGCCGACCTCCGCCGGGGGCACCAGGTCGACGGCCTCGCAGCGGACGGTCAGCCGGGCGGTTCGCGCCTTGCGCATAAACGGGCCGCCGCGCTCGGGCACCTCGACCTTCCGCACGCCGAGGGATTTCGCCTCGCGCATGTGCGCCCAAAGGCGCTTCCTCTTGCCGCCCGGCAGCCCCACGAGGCGCCTGTTCGACTTGCTGGCCCGCACCAGCAGCGCCGCGCCCGTTTCCTTCGCCCGCGCCGGCAGCTCCCGGAAGTCGCCCTACCGGTCGCACACCGTCACCACCCGTGTGCCCGGGCAGGCGGCCGAAAGCTCATTCGCGCGGTCCAGCCCCTGGACCCGGCGGATGCTGTCCTTTTCCTCGCTCTGGCAGAAGCTCGCGTCTACCGCGCTGAAGACACCAGAAACCGCAATCATGAAATCGTATCGTCGGGAATGGCTCCCGAAATTGCCTCCATGTATGGTTGGCCGCAACCGGGTTTTTCTTGACCAGCTTATGCAAGACAAGGTATTGTCTGCCGGGCAGCTTCGCTGCGTTGGTCAAGAGGCTTACCCCAAATGCGAATTGCATCCAGGAGACTGGTTCAAAACCGGCATCTCTCGCTCACTACGATTGCGATTGCGATTGTGTTCTTCATCTACGATCTGTTTGTCGACGCGTTTATCGAACATGAATATCTTACTGTTCATTTTATCATCGAGGTGATCGTCTTTATCTGCGTATCTATTGCACTGGTCCTTGGCATTCGTGATGTTCTGCGATTGGGCTCCCGCCTGGCCCAGGAGGAAAAACGCCTGAACATGTATTCCCGCAAATTGGTGGAGAGCCTCGAAATCCAAATGGACGAATGGAGAATGACGCCAAGCGAAAAGGACGTTTCCTGGTTCATAATCAAGGGTTACCGTTTTGCCGAGATTGCCCGGGCACGCGGCGTAAAGGAAAACACTGTCCGTCTGCAGGCGACTTCGCTCTATTCAAAGGCGGGCGTCAGCGGGCGGTCCGAGTTTGTTGCCGAAATAATCCAGTCGCTGTTGTTCTCTCTCCCGGACAAGCCCTCAACGATCGAGGAGGAGTCCGCAGTACTAGCCGGACCACAGTGAACAAGGCAGGTATTCTGTCTGGCGAAGCTTGGTTTTGCGTTCGTCAAGGCGGGAAAGCCATACGCAGCGGCTGGATCCCTGCCATTGGCATTGCCGACCTCAGGCGACATGTACAGCTTCGCGCCGGCGAGATCGTTGAGGCCTGTTTGGTCAACCGCATGCAAGATGTGGCACCGAGGCAATTCTCGAAGGTATTTTTCAATCGCGCCCGAGGTCTAGTCGGGATGGAGATCTCCTTTCGAGGCGACACTTCCCGAATTGCGCCCACGCGGATGATTGCGGCGAACCTGAGCTTTGAGCGCGCACTGGAACAGTTCCTTTCTCGGCAAGACATCAGTCTCGAGACATTCATCGCACACGGTGCATTGCGTACCATTTCCACGACACAGTGCTTACTCCATGGCGCAAGCAGGTCTGGAGAACTGGAGTTATACCGTGGCTCAACCCTGGTCATCGTCACGGAGACGGACAGTAGAGGCATGGCCAAAGAATTGGCGAATGGAGTTGGGCATTGGATGATTAACAATCAGTCCCCAGAAGGAGCAATTCCATATAAGTATTGGCCAAGCCGCGGTAAAGTGTCGCCTGCAGACAACGCCATACGGAACTTTCTCGCGTCATGGTCGCTGGCGCGATGGGGCAGACTCAATGGCAGTCCGGACTTGAAGGACGCGGCTCGGCGTAGCCTGCGATTCAATCTGTCAAGATACTTCAGGCCGATCGGAAACGGCCGCGGAGCAATCGTGGAAAGCACGGGAGCCAAGCTCGGAGCTGCTGCCGTCGCCGGCTTGGCTATCCTGGAGAATCCGGATCATCAGGAGTTTCTTGACGAGTTGTCGATGCTCTGTAGCGGGATAAATTCACTGGTGGACAGTGAACGCGGGTTCCGCACTTTTTTCTTCCCCGAGGAACGAGATGGTGAGAACTGGAACTTCTACTCCGGGGAAGCATTGTTGTTCTGGGCCGAGGCAATGCGGCACGGATTGCCGGCAGCACCGTCCCTGGATTTGTGCGTCAGGACATTCGAGCGGTGCCGTGCAAGGCATTACCGACGGCGGAATCCGGCATTCGTACCATGGCATACCCAGGCCTGCGCGTCCCTTCATGACCAGACCGGTCATCGAGAATTCGTGGAATTCGCGCTTGAGATCAATGACTGGCTGTTGCCCATGCAACAATGGGATGGTCTGCCGCCGGATATGCAGGGAAGATTCTATGACCCATTGCGTCCGGAGTTCGGTCCTCCGCACGCGGCGTCAACAGGGGCGTATCTGGAAGGACTTGCTGCTGCCACGGTGCTTGCTCGCAAGGCGGGTGACCAGGCGCGCATCTCGGCGTATGAGTTGGTTGTCAATCGAGGGTTGCGATCACTGAGGCAATTGCAGTTCCGAGACGAGCATGATGCCTTTTACGTTTCCAGGAAACAGCGCGTCATGGGTGCGCTCCGCACTGAGGTCTATGACAATGCAATCCGTGTGGACTCTGCGGCTCACGCCCTTCTCGCAGCGACAAGGATTTTGCGATCGGAGGGTGGCGACCGGGGCAACTGATGCTCACGCTTCATCTCCGTTTTAATGAACGAACAGCGACTCAGTCCCGTGCAATGGCCGCGTCTTTGCATACCTTTCCTTCATGCGGTGGGAAAGCGTAGAATCCTCCCCCGCGGGGAGGAAGTACGTCAAATATCAGGTGAACACGCGCGACTGATGAAGAGTTTTCCGCCCAGTGCTTTGCCTTGTTATTGAATACCCAGAGTTCTCGCTCTTGCATGACAACGGTTTCTTCCTCAGCCGTTAGGGGGCTGCCCTCGGAACTCTTCAGGACCAGGTGGAGCCGGTCCCGAATGCGGTAGTATTCTCCCAAATCAACATGAGGATATACCTTGCTCTCCGGTAGCAAGGCGACAAGGGTTGCACGGCCGAGTTGTCCTTCCAGAGCATCGGCTACAGATTGACAGTATTGCAGGGCACGGGGGAAATGTCGGGCAGTCTTGGTCGTTTTGCTCGCATGGACATCGTTGGCGTTCCGGGCGCCGGGCGGAAGGGGCTTTTGAGCCGCGCGCAGGAAGATGTTCTGCGTATTCCGTTGGCAGCGTACTTTGCGCTGACGACTTGTGTCTGCCAGCCACATCTCCGCGGCGGCGTTCATTTCAGCAAGTATCGGTTCTATATCCACATCGTTGGCCAGCCTTTTGAAGTGCAGCATGTCAATTCCCTCCATCTGCTTCAGTATCTGTTTTCTGCCCGGAGTGCTGGTTTGAAGGACCATGCGAGGTCTGTTGAGCATTCACCGGCCATAGAGTTCCAGCATCTTGATCAGGGATTTCCGGTTCAAAGTGCCGGTTGGGGTCAATCCGTTGTCGTTCTGGAAGCCCTCCATTGCCGAACTCGACCGCTGACCCCAAACGCCGTCGTTCTCGCCCGGGTAATAGCCGATCTGTCCAAGTGCGCGCTGGACCTCGGAAATTTACTCGTCTGTTACGCCAAGGACCTCCAACGGATCTCCTGACCTCCAGTCACTACTGCGTTGGTTGTTGTTGCCCTGGCCGCCTTTGGACTGGCTGTTCTCGGCGTCTCCATCGCCATCACCGTCACCGGTCCCCGTCTCCATCGCCGTCTCCGTCTCCGTCGCCATCGCCATCGCCGTCTCCGTCTCCGTCGCCATCGCCGTCTCCGTCTCCATCCCGTCNCCGTC
>JGI24797J26694_1001314_pt1 | contig 14168 bp, 10 predicted proteins | sample PinacodermPK_FD_26694 | JGI IMG/M metagenome (IMG submission 26694) | reverse complement strand
CCCTTTTCCATCGGAGTGCTTCAGGCCATGTCGTTGCCTCCATCACCCGCCCCGATTGCTACCGGCTGGAGCGACAGTTGCCGGGCGGGATTCGCACCCGCTAGGGAATAGCGCCTTTCCACGGCGCACTATGCTCTTTGTAATACGGCGTAACACAGGAATCTCCGGCGCGAATGGCGATCGGCATTCGGACGGAGGTACGTTGCGCTATGATGAATACCGATTTGGTATTGCGATTTTTTGCATCGATTCGAGGACTTCCCGGTTCGCGACGAGTTTGTTCGGTGAAAGGAAAGCAGAATTTCGCGAGCGTTTCGGGACCGGAATCGATGAAAATCTTTACGAAAAGGAGCGGCGAAACGAATGGCTCAGACGGCACAGAAGAATATCCGTTTCACGTTTGAGGAGTGGATACGCGTCGAAAAAGAGGCGCGAGAGCGCAACATTTCGCCGAACCGACTGGTGGTCGAACTCGCCATGGAGGGTCTGGAGCGCCGCGAATGGCCGCGTACCGAAGCGGAAACCCACCTCCTTCGATCAGCCATGTTCACCGCGCAGGCCATCATTTGCGACATGGAGAAGAACGGACGCGAGGAAGAGATCGATCAAATCAGTCGGAATATCTCCGAAGTCGCGCCGGAATTGCCGAGAAATTTGGCGAAGGATCCGCAGGATTCGGCGGGTTCGACAAGTGAGAATTTATGAGTTAAGTCACTGATATTGGAAAGTGCGTAGGAGTTGGAGCATCTTGTAGACCTACATTTTGTCCCGAACCGTTCGATTGGAGTGAAAATTTTCAGGGTGGTTCTATCGCTCCTTTTGTTTTCGAGCAATGCATATAGCCTCATAAGGCATTTCCCAATTGTCGATGCACCTCCCGAAGACACAGCACTCTTCAGATAGTGATTGCTCTAGAGCTTCGGATGCTAGTTGTTCCATAATTGTTCTATGGGTAGGACGCAATTCGTCTGGATACAAATAGAAGATCAATCGCGCTTTTCGATTCTTCTGCGGCTGAATCTGCAAGGAATTTATATGTGATGGGTCGCTATAGTTTTTCCGGACCATCTGTCTTAATTTAGCGAGGGCTTTTTCCAACTCCCGTTGTTCGGTAAAGCTGGCAGCGTTAAGGAGATGCAACCCCGTCATTGTCCACCCTTCTGGACGTCTTTGGCATAGTCGCTCGATTATTTTGCGGAACAGTGGTCTGTGTTTAGCTTTTGGTTTGGGTAATTTCACGCCTGCATCGCGAGAATTGTAATATTGATCAATTGACTCCGAGAGTCCTGTTACTACAAAAAACTCATTATTCTTTTCAAGCTCCGCTAGATTGAAACCTGTTTCCAGATAAAGGCCAAGAAAATCCATCTCGTCGCCCAATAGATCGTCGAATGACTTTTGAAAGAACGTCCTCTCACACAGATAGTGAAGAATGAGGACCGGATTATCGAGAATGTCGATAAGGCACATGAAGTCAGCGATAGAAATCGTAGGTGCAAGGTCGTGATCGACGGGAATCCATCCAATCCGTTTGAATTCATCTTCTGCCGAGCTAAGAATCGAAAGATCATCGAGAGTAACAGATAGTCTGATGACTCGATCAACCTTGAATGGGTCAATGCCTAATTCTCTCACAGTCGTTCTTGCTTTTTCATCACCGTTTTGCGCATCAACGATAAGTTTTTCCAGACGGCTTGACTGCACCGAGGGTTCCAGGACTAGTTCTTGGATATGCCTCTTCACGCGGTCAGGCGCACCTCTCAACCCCTCAGGAGTCAACCGACTCGATTTCGCTTCGGCAATGACAACCATCCTATCTATTATTGCAAGGCAATCATTTTCAAATTCCTGATCATCCCATCGCCATTTCAAGTTAGTGCTGATAGTGGCGCTAGGCAACGCGGTCTTAAGGACCTCACCGAGTTTTGACTCTAAAAAACGGGCGCGTGCCCTCTCAAGCTCTTTTTGTAAACCTGCTGTTTCACCCAGTTTGGCTATTATGGGATTTATATGACTGAAAAATGCTTGCGGCATAGGGATGAAAAAGCTCTCTCCGAGATCGATACTTGGTGCGACCCATACCGGGTTATTGAGAAACAGATACTCGGGTTTGGTATCCATGAGGTTTTCCAGCGGCAATGAAATTGCCCGTAAGATTGTTTCCACCATTTCTGGGGCGTGCCCTGTCAGCGTAGCGACCTCATCACATTGATACGTCGAACATTCATGAAGGCGAAGATCCAGATGAGCCCTCAAGAAGCCAAGCATGCCTTTCCGCTTAATCCCAGGTGGTAGCGCCGCGATCATTTCTTCAGGATTACCGACGAGATCCGGCACGTTCTCGTAGTACAGCTTGACCATTTGGCGAGTATTCTTGCCGCGTTGAACCTTCTGTAAAATTCGAAAATGTTCGTTAATTCGACGTTCGTATTCGTCAAAGACGAATTTCATCAATCGTACAAGGTCACTGATACTGAATCCAAGGTGGGCTGAAAAATCTTCATCGAGTGCTCCATATAGCTCGGTGGTGATCTTAACAACTTCGCTGAAATAACCCCAATTGCGGACTGCATGTGTGTGAAACCGGATACGCTCTTGAAGATATAGAACAGCCATTTTCTGTTCATCTTTAACCTTCTGCCCCGCAAGGACACGCTGGAAGAAAAACGTCTCTGATAACTTTGGTACAATGTCGAATACTGTCTGCATAACATCAGGGGGCAGAGGCTTCTTGCCCCACTCCTCTAACGGGATGGTCAGCAATACCGCTTGGAGTAACTCGGCATGATATTGTTCAATGTTCGGAAGAGCTTTTTGGTGATTACCATTATTGGTGACATTTTTCAGGAGACCATAAGTGGCGAACGATGCCATGATCCCCAAGGGGTGACTTGTCCGAAATTGCTCTCTCACGGTCTCAAGCATTTCAGGAAATTCGGCAACGCTATTCGCTGCCGTCTCTCGAATCGCGGTTTTAAATTTCTCAAGATCGCGCGGAGGATTAACGGTAGAAAACTTGATCGTGAGATCTTTTGGTCTACGCACACGAGTTCGTTGTCGACGTTTTTTGTTCTTCTTTTTCATGTCAGTATTTCACCAAGTGGGTTTTACTGTGTTCGCACAATGCAGAAATTTACAATTCCGACATTATAAAGGCTGAGAAATTACAATCTCTCCCCACTTCCATGAATTAGTTCCACCAAATCTTACACGCGTGCCACCGTCAGTCACGGATATACTTGATACACGAGTGTTCTGGAAGGGCATTTGTCCGCAGATTGTAAATATGCGGGTGTTGGGAGGCCACGTTCAGCTTGTCACCATCGACCAGCACTAGTAGTGAGCCCGACTTCGACTCGAAGAATGTGGTATTGCAGCCATACCGATGATGGATTTTTCTGCCATCATCTTATTTTGAGACTTAACCCTTCGATGCCTTGCTGTTAAGTATGGCCTCAAACGTATCGGGAACGCCTAGGGCAGGAAATCCGAACATGGTAGCGCTATTGCTCGCTCAGGTGTTCGCTTCCCTATGCGCTGGATCATCCTGTGCGTAATATTCATTGTGTTATTGTGGCTTGCTCCGCCTCGCGGTGAAGCGATCAAGGTTACCATTAATGCTGTTTCTTGCTGTGAAGGTAGGATGATTTGTCGTCACTCCTAAGAATCAGAACAGATAACCTTGGAGCACCACCCTTGGGATGAAATGTTGCTTGTGCTGAACACCGATATCAGCATCATTAAGATAGATACTACGTCAGTTGAGACTTGAATACGTCCGATGAATCAAATTTTCATGAGTATGAGAGAGCGATATATCCAAATTTGGTGCCGGTGACTGATTCGCCGTGCCCTTCTAGAAGCCTGACAACTTGATAGTGTTCTTGACATCCCAATCCCGGCTAACCACACTACGTATTATGAGATTTGCACCAATGTTCTTAGTCGACACTGAATCAATCATCCAGGAATTGGAGACAATGAAAGCGATATCTGAAAATATCAGCATTCGCAGAGAGGTTGCCGACCTCGTCATGAAATATAATTGGCAGACTCCCGAGGACGGCAAACGCATGCTTGGCTGGCTAGCCTGCGCACTGGTTAGTGATTCACTCAGACACCGACCGCACATCTGGCTGTCCGGCTACCCGAGCAAGTCTTGGTTCATGGACCATGTCCAATACGCGCTTCACCAGCATCGTTCTGATTTCCATCATTCTCCGTCTCAGTACCACGTTCGCACTGGGAAATTACCTCCGCAGGTGATCGACATGGCGGATTATCGGGATGTCAACAATCAAATCATTGCTCACAACAGACGCAAAGTGAAAAAGGTGATCCAAGCCTGTCGGGCCGCGAGCGGACGTTTTGATAGGTGCGGAGAATACGGGCCTCTCTGTTTTTCCGCATGCCTGATGTCATGGAACCAACCGGACATGACTCGCTACGAGACTAGACAGTTCGCGCCGGTGCGTCTGAAATCGAAAATACAGTATGAGGAATTCTCGCGCTATGAAGCTGAAATAGACAGGCTTCTCGGCGACAGCGCGGGATTGGCTATGGGTTTGCAAAAATCGATCCTTGAATCGGCAGGTGAAATAGCGGAACTCGCAATTAGACTTGACCACCAGGCAGGACACGATGGTAGCGATGATCTGCACAAGGTCGAGATAAACGCGATCAGAGGTGCGCTCAGTGCTGGATGGCAATGGTGGTCTGGTACGGATGAATTACTCGGATATTGGAAGGGAGAACGACCGATTGATGGAGATCAGGAGTGACGATCATACTCGTTCGCCAGAACCTCAGTGAAGATATCGGTTTATGCGTTTCCTAAAACTTCGATTTTCTAGCACCTATTTTCCAGAAGATTTGCTCGCGATTGAGCTATTGCAAACTCTGGTATATGGCCGTCGTCTATCAGGCGGCTTTCCTACCCGTTTCTCTTTCGTTCACCCCGTCGATGAACTTCACCTAAGTGAGCACACAGGCCAATTGACAAAAGCTGCGTAGGCGGCACAGCTAGGAAGTCGTAGTAGACAAGCAACACTTCTCAGCTCCTCACCTAGCAGTTGGTTGTTCGAGGGTATTTTCGCCTGAAAAGAGTTGAGGAAACACTCGAACGCCTTGTTCCCACTCACTCGGATCGGTTCACCATATCTCGTGGAGTATCTATCTACCCCCACACCGAAGCGAGAATCTATCTGTTACGCACGACCATGTTTCCGCATAGTCCGTCGAGCGCGACATATTAACTGAGGGACGAAAAAGCTGAAATCGGGCAAATCAGCTATAAGATATCCACAATCACTCCGGAATTAGACTAAATATCATCCACCGAGTACGAGTTATTCTCAGAAACTAGTGGGCAAGAAAAACAAAACAATGCTGCAATTCCGAGAAATCCATATGAGCCCAGCAAATTCAAACCCTTTACTCGTTTCGTCTACGCTTCTCGAGTACTTCACGCGCATAATGTTCGTAGGCATACGGTACATCTTTTGAGATTATCTGACCGAGCCACAATGAATCTTCACAATCTGTTAGCAAGTAAGGGTCCGCCGTCTCCAGGATTGCGAAAAAGAAAGACCAGCGGCGTGCATCACAGCTTTCTTCTTGGAACTCTGAAAAGAGTCCTCGAATGGCTATTTCTTCACGATGCCGATAAAGAGCATCCAATGCCGCACGTCGAACAGAAATTGCGCTTGCGCGTTCCGCTATTTCTTCTAAGGATTGTGTGAGTTCCGGGATCTGCAACCATTCCAAAATCTGGCAAATGACTTTTCGCACCCTGTCGGGCCCTTCTAAATGCTTCTTAACAGCGTCAATCACCGCCTTTGAGTCGGCCCGTCGCAATGCACGGCCTACAGCGTCAGCCAACGTATCCCGTTCCAATGCGATTGCAGCTTCGATCAATTTTTCCGCAGCCGTCTCCGGCGCTATATTCACAAGTAGGCGGCATAGTTCCCGTTCAATTTTCGGATGGTTCGAGAGCCCTAACACAACAGCTTCCTCCGCCCGAGACGTGTCGAATTTCGCTAGGCCGCGTATGGCGTCCAGAGGCGCTTTCACCATGACCGAACGCTCAACAAAGGCCTCTTCCAAGATTCTCTCGCGAATACTCTCGTTATCCGATTCAGCCGCAATCTCGTACAGTGGACGGAGAGATATAGGGTGCTTCCTGCAATACTCGACAGCAGCCTCGATCGCGTCGTTCTGAGTTTCCGTTTTTACATAAAGAGCTCGGATAATGAATTCACGATAGTTGATGTGCTCTCTTTCGATCTGTTGTTTGAGCCATCGTCTCAGACCCTCCACCCCTTCATCTCCGAGTCCGACCAATGCTTCCAGTCCCCACAGACAGTTTTCATGTGTGAAGGCCACTCGCTCCGCCATGCGTGCAAACTCCAGCGACATGTCTCCAAGAGCCTCAAGGGCGATACAGGCATATCGTGCGTTCTGACTCTCCGGTTCTACGCGATCAAGGACGTCCCGCACGACTGGAACCAAATCCGAGTCTTTACTCAGCCAGGCAATCACAAGCGAGCACCGCAGCACCTTCTCCGATGTTTCTAGGCTTCGCATCGCGTGTACTGCCTGATCAGTCAACGATTTGGACATAGGCCCAAAATGTGCTCGGAAGTCCGCTAACGGCAACGGTGCATCCACGGATTCTGGGTTAGACAATACTTCAATCAAGACATCGTCCGCGCCCAGCGCGGCAAGCCCGATCATCGCCGCATGAAATTCTTGTCGGGCTTCGGATTCTGGTTCTCCAGCAGAATCGCGGGGTATAGGGCGTCGTGCAATAGCAGAGAGCCGTTCGATCGTGATTTCGTCTCCGCAGACCCACGCCCAGTTCAGCCCGCCGTGACGAACCCAGAAATGCTCTGACTCCAGTTCCCGATTGATTAGAGTCAATATACCTGCACCGGCAAAAAGCACCAATGCGCGTCGCCCAGCTTCGAGAATTTGATCCTGTGCACGATTATTACTACGCAATCGGCTGCAGGTGAGTTTCATTATCGTAGCTTCCAGTCGACCGCCTGCCTCATTTTGCAGCCGTCGGAGAATTTCCACGCAGCACATCCGACCGAAAAAACGTAATGGATAATAGGGCCAAATCACGTCTTCCGTCGTCACTAGGTCGAATTGATCCCGCAATTGCTTTTCTCTGGTACGCAGTACAAAGTCAAAAGTCTCCTCATCAAGGTCGGCCGGTCGTTTCTCGAAGTACTCCTCCATCAACCGTTGCCATCTTGAGTCGGAAATAGCCAGTTCCCGGATTCGTTTGCGAGTCAGCTCAGAATCTGTACGCAACAGAATAGGAAGCCAGTCATCTCTAAAGAAGCTTTGCCCGTTATCCTTGACAGATATCCGGCTAATCGCCTCTTTGGGATCGAGATAGGCCAGTACCAACATGGCCGTAGCACTGACAATCTCCTCACGGCTAGACAGCTGCTCAAACACGAAGTCAATTTGCTCGTGATCTGCGAATCGCGCGATGCAATGGAGTAAACTACGGGGATTAATCTTCTCAATTTTTTCCATCAATACATCACGAACATCCCGCCATATGCTTCCTGCTTGTTGTTCATCCAGTCCGCTTAGCAAGTACCCGAGTTCCGATACAGGCTCCTTGGCCGCGTCAGCCTTGCAGATTCGCTCTCGAAGCCACTTCGGATGCAGTGCAACCCCAGCGCGCAAGGCAGAAAACGTCGCTTCGTGTCCTCGCTCGAAACGACGGTCGGCACTGTGCTCACGCGCATATCGCCGTTCCTGATGAATCTCCCACAAGCGATCCAAGCAACTGGGATCGGGAGCCTTTTCCAGAACCTTTACGGCTACCGATTGCCGATCCCAAGATGGCGATTGTAGCAATGAATCAATTGCGAACTGGATATCTAATGATTTTCGCGGGGCGAGCGTAGCAAATGCATCGCCGATCAAACCAACCCGAAAACTACCGGCGGAATTCGAGATGTTCGTGTCGAGCCGCTGCAGAAGAATGGGAATTGCGTGTTGTCCAAGCGTCGGCAAAAGCTTCGTGAATAGATAGCGGCCCTCTGTTCCAAATGCGTGGTGGTTTTCCATCCTTTCCACTAGTTGCCCGAGTTCCGCATTATGGTTCCCTTCTGTCGACAGCAACCACAGCGTATCCATTGGGACGTAGCCGAATCGTACGAGAAAGTCCGTCCTGCCCCCCTCCTCTTCGCCCGTCATGCAGTTAAATAGTTCATCGACCGACAAGGCCCCCTGCTTGAATTGTCGGTATAAGAACTGAGCTGCAGCCCAATTGAGTAGGCGGTCGTGCGCAAATACTACTTCGCCGTGTTCCAAGTGATTCAGCCACCCAGCTGCCTCCAACGATGCTAGGTTTTGGTTGTTAAGCCCGATGTTCTCCCAATGCTTACGGGGAAAGGGATAAAGCTTGGTCTCGAGCGCATGGGCGGCGAGAGCTGCCACTATGCCTTTGTCTCCGTCATTGCACTTCTCTTCAATCCGATCCCAAAAGGCTTGGAATATCTCGTACTCGCTTTGCGGAGCGTCTTGAAACGAAGAAACAGAAAGCTCCAGGAAGATACCTGCGAGAACTGGTTTGCGGAGCAGACGTTTTAGATCCTCCGGCAATTCGGCCCAGCGGTGTCCGTATGTCTTAAACAGTGCATCCAACTCATCAATGGAGAATTCATTGACATTATGAATATGAATTGCCGCGCCGTCCGACGAAGCAAGCGTACGAGCCAATGCAGGAGGTGCGGTTAATATCAAACGCGCGCCCAAACTCGTCCAGTCCTGCCGGACAAGACTGCGGGCGATATCGACACTCTGCACATCATCGACGACAATTGTGTAGAAGGGAGGCTGCAACTGGAAGGCATCCTCCCTAAAGAAGTTGGATATCGCCTGCAGCGTTTTGTCGGATGTCTCACCCAAACCGACCTGCCAGATTTCGCGGGCTCCACGCGTCAACATGCTCTCGATTGTGTCGGCCCCACTAACGAACACAACGAGTTCCCCTTGCTCAGCGTTTTCTTCTATCAGCCTCGCCAATTGCCAGGACTTTCCAACTCCGCTTTCTCCCGCAATTAGCAGGACAGGTTTTTTTTCGGGCCAGCATGGTACGGCGCGCACATCGCTCTCGCGTCGATATCGCAGGTATGCAGACCGGCGGCGCATAACTTCTCTTAGTTTCCGAGACAATCCATTCACTTTGCGTAACCGGTTTGGTCTGAGCCCCGCGTTTCGAAGCAAGTGGTCGATACCGTCTTTATCGAACTTGTTTTCTCCCTTGCTCAATCTTCCCATCAACTCTCCGATCAGTTGCTTACGCACATTGATTTCGTCACCCAAATTACAGGCAAAGGGTCGAAGACGTGCTTCAATATCACGGACGAGTTCATCACTTCTCACATTAAACTTCATTTCAAAACAACGAAGCAGATGCAAAACGATTTCAAGTTCTTCTGCTGGTGTGCTGTCTCTGTCATTGCTTCTAATAGCCATTACAAGATAGTTGAGAAATTCTTGATCACTATGATATATCGTGTTGTTGAATTTCCGCTTTTTTTCGTCGTCGAGTTTGTCCGGACTCTCAACGGCACCCAACCTAACGATAAAATCTTCAAACGCTTTTAAGTTGCCGGGTCGTCCATTGGTCACAAATCGATAATGTGCGTTCTTAGGGCGCAAATCCGGCACAGCCTTGCGAAGATCGCGCAAGACCTTTGTAACGTCATTGAGGGACCAAGTATTATGGGCTCGTGTTTTGTATTGCTCTACCAGATACATACTTGATGTCTTCGCTTGCGAGTCACCACCGCTACGTGGCTCTAGAATGAGGCACGCATCCTTCACCTCTTGTCCATCCAGCTTGCTCAACAATCTCACATCTGATAGCCAATCGATATGGTGGAGGATCTGATATAGGAATCCGTTGATTGCAGCGGAACCGCCAGACTGGGTCATGTGCCGATTCCGCTTGATAGGAGAGATCGCCGTGAGACCAACGGAATATCGAGGTTCATCTGATAGTACTGGACCCGCAGAATAAGTTTGGCACGCTGTCCCTTCTCAATTTCTAAGAGATCGTACCACGACATCGTATTAAAGTTCCGCGAGAAGTTCGAATTGTTACGTTCGCTGAGCTCCGCGAGATCGGTGTGAGAACCCAACTGCTCCCATGAGATCAGCAACAAAAGCTCCCGATTGCGCATCGATAACACTTTCTCGAAACTCTCAATGGAAGTAAACCAGACAGTCAGTTCGCTCCTGTCTGAGTTGTACTCTACACGAACGCTCACCAACGTGTGAGCCTTCAGATTGTCGTAACCGGTAACGTCGAGCTTCAAAGTCTTTAATGGGATTAATCCACTTTTTTTCAGAACCTCCATAACCTCGCTCTAAAAACTCACATGAAGAGTGGCGGCTTTCTCTCAAGTTATCAAGTTCTGAATATCATCGAATAGACTGGCATCAAAACACACATTCCCCTTGACCATCGAGAGATATGCTAGTGACGCCATGCTGCTTGCGTCCTCTCACTTTTGTATTTTCGCACATGCTTCAAACACTCCATTGAAGGCGAAAGTCGCCGAAAAAACTGCTATGTCCCCCTATCCATTGGACGCTGGCACACTTTACGCGTTCACGCCTACGCCCGATTCGATCTAAGTTGCCCTGCGCTGGACTCACATTATTTATGAGTATTCAGATGTCCAGTGATGAGCGACAGACACTAGCTGATGGTGCCACTAGTGAGAGGGCAGTGAATTTCTGCGACTGATTAGATGCCTCTCCCCCCAGTTTCAACCGCAGAGAGTGGGACTCTTTCACCTCCACCACATCGCAAGTCGGCTCATCGCGTTTCTCGGATGACAACCATCGTCTCGGTTTGTAAACTGCTTGGCGGCAAATTACATATCTAGCGATGACGCCTGACAGATGAGATGAAGGAACCATGGCGCGAACAGCATCGAGAAAAGCTCAGGATACAGGCAACGGAGCCGTGACGGGCTATGAGCGCGAGCTCTGGCAGATGGCCGACACCCTGCGCGGCTCGATGGATGCGGCCGAGTACAAGCACGTCGTCCTGGGCCTTATCTTTCTGAAATACATCTCGGACGCCTTCGAGGAGCGGCGCGCCCAGCTTGAAGCCGAGCGGGCCAAGGGCGCGGACCCCGAAGACCCGGACGAATACCGCGCCGAGAACATCTTCTGGGTGCCGCGCGAGGCGCGCTGGGCGATCCTCAAGGCCCAGGCGCCGCAGCCCGCCATCGGCCAGATCGTCGATGGCGCCATGTCGGCCATCGAGCGCGAGAACCCGGCGGTCAAGGACGTGCTGCCCAAAGACTACGCCCGCCCCGCGCTCGACAAGGAGCGCCTCGGCCAGTTGATCAACCTCATCAGCAACATCCGGGTGGGCGACGCGGACGCCCGCTCCAGGGACGTTCTCGGCCGCGTCTACGAGTATTTTCTCTCGCAGTTCGCGAGCGCCGAGGGCAAGAAGGGCGGGGAATTCTACACCCCGCGCTGCGTCGTCAAGCTCCTGGTCGAAATGCTGGAGCCCTACCGGGGCCGCGTCTACGACCCTTGCTGCGGCTCCTCGGGCATGTTCGTGCAGTCGGTCGAGTTCATCGACGCGCACACAAGCGGCAACGGCAACGGAGGAAGGGCGCGCGGCGACATCAGCATCTACGGCCAGGAGTCGAACTACACGACGTGGCGGCTCGCGAAGATGAACCTCGCCATCCGAGGCATCGAAGGGCGGATCGCCCACGGGGACAGCTTCCACAACGATCAGAATCCTGACTTGAAGGCGGATTTCATACTCGCCAATCCCCCCTTCAACGTCTCAGACTGGGGCGGCGAGCGACTCACGGACGATGCGCGCTGGCGATACGGCGTCCCGCCAAAAGGCAACGCCAACTTCGCCTGGGTGCAGCACATGGCTCATCACCTGGCGCCGGGCGGCGCCGCGGGTTTCGTCCTGGCCAACGGCTCGATGTCCTCGAACCAGTCGGGCGAGGGCGCGATTCGCAAGAACCTCATCGAGGCGGAACTGGTGGACTGCATGGTCTCCCTGCCGGGGCAGCTTTTCTACTCGACGCAGATTCCCGCCTGCCTGTGGTTCCTGGCGCGGGAGAGGAAGCGCGGCGGCGAAATCCTCTTCATCGACGCGCGCAAGCTGGGCCAAATGATCGACCGAACCCACCGCGAGCTGACGGAAGAAGACGTCGCCCGTATCGCCAGTACCTATCATGCCTGGCGCGGAGGTGAGGATGCCGGGGAATACGCCGACGTTCCCGGCTTCTGTAAGAGCGCGGCGATAGAAGAAGTCCAAAAGCACGGCCACGTGCTGACGCCCGGCCGCTACGTGGGAGCGGAAGCGCAGGAAGAGGATACGGAGCCGTTCGAGGAGAAGATGAAGCGGCTCGTCGCTCAGCTTCGGGAGCAGCAAAAAGAGGGTGCGAAACTGGACACGGCTATCGAGGCCAATCTCGAAAGTCTGGGGTTCGGAGTAAAGGAGACACTATGATTCCCGCCGTCGAGGAGAGAATGGACGATTTGAAGCGTCTGTGCATCCGTCATGACGTGCAACGGCTCGACCTGTTCGGGTCGGCCTCGACGGATCGGTACGACTCGGGAGAGAGCGACCTGGACTTCCTGGTCGAGTTCAGGCCGGAGGCTCTCCCCATCTATGCGGACGCTTATTTCGGTTTATTGGAGTCCCTGGAGCAACTCTTCGGAAAACCGGTCGATTTGGTGGTGGGCTCGGCTATCAGGAATCCGTATTTCCTCCAATCGGTAGAGAAAACGAGGACTCCCATCTATGCGTCTTGAAGCCATGAAATATCTGTACGACATTCAGTACGCCGCCGACCTGCTGACGGAATTCACCACCGGCAAGACGTTTGCAGACTACGAGCGCGATGCCATGCTGCGCGCCGCCGTAGAACGGCAGTTCGAGATCATCGGGGAGGCGATGTCTCAACTCGCCAAGATTGACGAAAAGGTGGTTGCCGGGATTGGCGACCACCAGCGGATCATCGCCTTCCGCAACGTCCTGATTCACAGGTACACGGATGTGGATGACCGACTGGTTTGGAATGTGGTCGAGACCAACCTCCCAACCCTAGTCCGGGACATCAAGGCTCTGTTGGAAGAAGGGTGACCACTCGTCCGGGCTTGCCTCGTCGCAATCGGGCTCAACTTGAGGCATTGCTTCATAACGGACGAGTCTTTGAGCATCGCGCAGGCGGTGGCTCAGAAAGCAGTTTTTGCTAAGTCCGACCTGCTGTTTCACGTGGACATCGTGGGCTGGGCGAGCACGTCCGAGAGTCTTCAAGAGGTGATCGAGAGGGATTAAGTAGTGTTGACGGAGAAGGAAGAACGAAGCATAGAAGAAGAACAATTGTTTGACCTCTTGCCCGAGGGTTGGGAATACACAACGCTTGGTATCGCTTGTGCCCGCTATGGTGGAAATATCCAGACAGGACCATTTGGAAGCCAGCTCCACGCGTCCGATTATGTTCCCGTAGGCATTCCATCCATCATGCCGAAAAACATTGGTGATAACCGGATCATTCTTGATGGGATCGCACGCATTCGCCCAGATGACGCCAGCCGACTAAGCCGGTACTTGGTCAAAGAAGGCGATATTGTCTATAGCCGTAGAGGCGATGTTGAAAGACGAGCGTTAGTTCGAAGTCCTGAGGATGGCTGGTTGTGCGGAACTGGTTGCCTTCGCGTTCGCTTTGGGAAAAACGATGTTGATTCAAAATACGCGTCTTACTTTCTGGGACATCCAGGTGTTCGTGAATGGATTACCCGTCACGCTCATGGCGCAACAATGGCCAACCTCAACACATCTATTCTATCCACATGCCCATTTGTCATTCCACCGAAGAACGAACAACGCGCCATCGCACATATTCTCGGCACTTTGGACGACAAGATTGAACTCAACCACCGCTTGAACGAGACGCTGGAGGCGATGGCCCGCGCGCTGTTCAAGTCGTGGTTCGTGGATTTCGATCCCGTCCGCGCCAGGATGGAAGGCCGCGACACCGGCCTGCCCAGCCACATCGCCGACCTCTTTCCCGACCGGCTGGNGGNATCGGAGTTGGGGGAGATACCGGAGGGGGGGGAGGGGAAGCCGCTCGGGG
>JGI24797J26694_1001310_pt1 | contig 14184 bp, 24 predicted proteins | sample PinacodermPK_FD_26694 | JGI IMG/M metagenome (IMG submission 26694) | reverse complement strand
CGCCGCTGCCTGCTGGCGTCAGCATGTGGCGGCGACCGATCCCCCGGCGAACTGGACCAACGCAAATGAACCATCTGCCGTCGGACTGAGTTCCCAGCCCGCGCCGACCTGCGCTGCCGCCGTGCTCAATCAGCACTCCGGCGGCGCCCCTTTTATCGACAACAACGAACAACCAACAACGAACAACCAACAACGAACACGCCGGCGCCGCGTTGCATCGCGACGCCGGCTGGACGAAACCTGCAAGGAGGTTCCGACCATGGCCGATGCTATCACCATCGACAATGCCAAAGCCAACCTGGAGGCCGTGATCGACGGCTGCCTGACCGCCGACATGGAGCCGGCCGAGATCCACGAGCTCATCCTCGACGTGCTGTACCACGCCGACATACCGCTGCCCGCGGTGGCCGACGGGCCGTGCGTTCACTGCGGCGCCTGGACTTTCGCCCACACCCCCGAGGGCTGGGCCACCCTGGCCCAGGAGCGCTGCCACCGGTGCGGCCTGCACCGCTGGTAGGCCCAGTGTTCCCCGGCGAAGGCTCCGTAACGGCGTCCCCGAAACCGGTGCAAACCGCACGGATACCTGGGAGCATCATCGAGTAACGCTGGCCACGGGGGAGGCTAGGCCTGTGACCGTCAGGAACGCGACTAGCCGCCCTTTGTCGAGGCCGCCCGTACTGATGCACCGGGCCAACGTCTCGCCCAACGGCGTGATTCGTAAAGTACCACCTTCACCCACAATCCACCCCTCCCATTCCATATGGTGGAGTTCCTTGGCGACGGCCTGCTGTTCGTACCATTGGTAAGTCACCCTTATGGTACCAACTTCCAAGACCCGCTGGTCATCGCGGTTGACGATCACGCCGCGTCGGTCACAGCTAAACCGAAGCCAAGGTGAAACCCGCATCAAGGACGGGCAGAATCAGACACCGTTGAGGTGGGTGGCAGGCGAGAGGGTTTGCCGTCACCAGCGGGCATCAGTCCGTCCAACGGAAACGCCGTACGCCAATATGTGCAGCCACATCTTGGCTCTACGCTGATCCGCGCCTTTCTCCACCACACCTCGACGGGCATAACGACCCCGTCCACCAATCCACCGATCACACTGGCAAGAGGCCCCGCATGACCACCGGCAACACCGGCTACGTGCCTCCCGAGCTTCCCCAGACCCTGGTCAACAACCTCAACATCAACAATCCATGGTGGAACAACCGCGAGTTCCCGCGGACTCCTCCGACCCGGCGCAACCTCGTCCAGCGCATTCGCCGATACATCGACGCCGGCGTCGCGCCCATCGTCGCAATCCGCGGACCACGCCAGGTCGGCAAGTCCACCATGCAGCTCCAAGTCATCTCCGACCTCCTCGACGAAGGAGTACCGCCCCGACACATCATGCGCGTCCAGTTCGACGAACTCACCTACGCCACCTCCATCGAGCAGCCCATCCTGCAAATCGTCCAGTGGTTCGAGCACAACGTCGCGCCCCGTCACATCAACGACCTCGCCAACGCGGACAGCCCCGTCTACATCTTCTTCGACGAAGCTCAGAACATCGAGACCTGGTCGGGAAGCTCAAATGCCTCGTCGACACCACCGCCGTCAAGGTGGTCATCGCCGGCAGCTCCGCGCTCCGCATCGAGCGCGGACGCGACAGCCTGACCGGACGCATCCACACCGTCAACGCGCCCATCCTGTCCCTCTCCGAAATAGCCCGCTTCCGAGGCATCGGGCCGCTCGAACCGTTCCTGAACGACAACGGGTACGCCAACCTCAGACACCATGACTTCTGGCAGCAGCTGGCCCAGCACGGCCGCGACCACGCCGATGCCCGCGACGAAGCCTTCAGCCACTTCTCCCAGTACGGCGGATATCCCTTCGCCCACAGCACGTCGCACACCGACCTCACGTCCTTGAACGGAAGGATCACCGAGAACGTCGTCCAGCGCATGCTGCGCCACGACCTGCAGGGCAGCCTGCTACACCCAGACCTCGATCCCCAGCTCCTCAGTCTGGTCTTCAGCCTGGCCTGCCGCTACGCCGGCCAGGCGCCGTCCCACAGCTCCCTGGTAAAGCAGGTCAACCGGCCCTTCGACGACGGCGCCCTGCAGGGCGCCAACTGCATGAGTTCCTGGACGGCACCATGATCGTCCGGCTGATCCACCCGCTGGAATTCCGTCTCCAGCGGACCGACCAGCGCCCCAAAATATGCCTGTCGGACCACGCCATACGCGCCACCCAACTGGACGAACCCGTCCCGCTGGCGCCCGCCCAGCTCACCGACGACCCCAACCTCGCGACCATCGCCGGACACCTGGCGAAGAGCACCTTTGGCGGCGCCCTCGCCGACGCCCCGAGCCTTTCGGTCCATCACCGTCCCCAGCGTGGCTCAACCGCCGAAATCGACTACTTGCTCAGCGTGGGCGATCACCTGGTGCCCGTGGAGGTCAAGTACCAGCGTAACGTGGACCTCAACCGCGACGCCCGAGCGTAGCGGGAATTCATCGCCGAGCCCGCCAACCGCGCCAGCTTCGGCATCATCATCACGCGAACCGACGTCGCCACCCCAGAAGGCTCCAACATCGTCGCGGTCCCGCTGTCTACCCTCTTGCTGCTCTTCTAATCAAAGCGATCCCAGCCAGACGCGCATCCGCACCGATGCAAGAAGAACAGCGCTGACGAGCCGTGGTGCAAGCAAAGGCCGGCGAATTAATTGGCAGCATCCAAGTCAACCCTCTCCGGCCGGCAAATGTAGATTTCACCTTGGCTTCGGTTTAGTCTGCAAGGTCAAGCCACACCTCAACTACGAGGTCGAGTCTTACGGCTTCCGCACCGAAACCCTCAACGGCCAGGCACTGCTCGATCAGGTCATACCCGTCGTCGAGTCCCGCTGCAGCGCCTTCATCAACTCCGTCATCATGGTCCCCGATGACCACGTCACCCCGTCGAAAAACTCTGGACCACCGTCACGGACGACGACGGCACGGTGCGGGTCCACAACCACGCCGAGGACCCCTGGGACCACTCTAACCTCACGACGACCACCCCCGATGAAGTCGAAATCATCAACGAGATCTACAGCGACGAACTCATCGACCGCATGGTCGAAAGCGTCCTCAAACGCCGACTCGACGACTACGCTCGCACGCCTGACTTCGACGACGTCATGGCCAGCACCCGCCTCGCCGTCATCGACGGTCTCTACCCTCACGATCGCCGCCGGCCACGCCTCCGAAACGGCGTTGTCACGGCCGGCGAACGCGCCCGCGAAGCCTTCCACCGCGCCTTCCACCTGGCACGCATCTCGGCCGCAGGCATCAGCTTCGACGACCACCCCGAGCACCGCCCCTGCCAGATCTTCCTCGGCCTCAGAATGCCGCCGCCCACCCACGCTCAGATGGCCGCCCACATCATCGCCGTCCTGGTGCCGTCCCAGCCGTGATGGCCAGCGGGGACATATCACACGGGAGAACCGACAACATGACCCACCCACACTCCCGTCCACCGCCGCTGTCGCGCCGGCAAAATCTCGATCCTGGAGGCCGTAAACTGCATCGCCATCGTGCAGGCCGCCCACCGACAAGGCCGCATCGACGGAGCTGCCACCGAAAACCTCACCAGGGCCATCCTAGCCGACGCCGTCGCCGACAACGCACAACGCCTCGTCAACGATTTCTTCCACCGGCGGAGCTGAACCACGCAGCCTGGCCAGCTTCCCCAAAGCCCAGCACGACAACATGACGACCGCCCCATACCGCGACGCCGAAACCCTGCGCCGCTGTCACGCCGCCCACGCCGCCCGCGACCCGCTCGCTGTCGACATCAACTCCACCGGCCTCTCCGTCCACGACTACGCCGACACCTTCGCCCGACGCCAGGACGGCGTGCCGCACTGCGAGCTCCGCCCCCAGCAAAACCTCTGCCCCGCTGACGCCGAATTCCTCACCGCCAAACGCGGCCACATCAACTCAATCCGCCTGGCGTGCCACGATCACCTCGTCAACTTCCTGAACTCGCAGCACGCCAACTCCTGGATCACCGTGCTTCCACTGGCCGCATCAACCAGCCACCAACGCTGGGCCGCACAGCTCCAGGAAACTCACCGCCTCATGCTCGCCCCCGTCAACCGACTGCACCAGCTGAGTCTGCAAAAGGTCGAGAACCTGCTGCGCCGACTGCTGATCCCACACGGTCAGCTCGACCTCATCTGCGCCCAGAAATGCTGCGCCCCATACCGCGACGACGCCAACAAATCCCACGACCTGCCCGACCTCCGACACCGCACGGCGCCACCAAAATGGTGACCCGACTCCGCGTGCCGGCATGCCCGTGACTCCACATGACATCGCCCAACGACTGGCCTCCTTCCAACAAGCCTGGCACGACCCGAGTCGCGACCGAGACCACGCCACCCAGCCCGACTTCTCCACCATCGAATGGGCCAATATCGTCAACACCACGAGGCGCAACTGCACCGCCCTGCCCATCGTGCGCATCCTGAAAACTCCGCGCATCTCGGACGACACGGCCATAATCGCCATGACAAATCGCCGCGGACAAAATACCTCGCTGTCGCCTTCTTCAAACCGCTCAGCCACCTCTGTTTCGTGATGCCTCCCCATCACCACCCCTACGCCTTCTACCCCGACGGCATCATGGATCACACATCACTCGCCGGCGTCATCAACACCACGCTCGCATGCCCCAACCCTTGGGTGCGACGCCCGGAATCACCGACGCTTGCCCTCAACAGTGACGGCTACACGATACCGCAACACCGCGGATCCGCGACGCCGCAACACCACGTTTCCACGGATCCACGACTCCGAGTTTCCACGTTTCCGCGACTCCTCAACTCCGCATCTCCACGGCTCTTTGTCACCGTGGCCACGCCGCATACGACTCGCCCGATCACCATGCCCATCGAAGAACCCTCACCCTACCAACTCGCTCAAATGCTGCGCGACTTCGCCCAGGCCAAAGTCGACCTACACTCCATCGCCGCCGCCGTCACTGCTGCCGGCACACTGCCCGAATACGAAGCCGCCATCTGGTTCGCCAGCTTGCGATCCGGCAACCTGCGCTGCTCCTTTTCCCCCACCCGATCAGCCACCCTGCACCGCTGACGCCACCGTCGCCGTCTCACAAAACCCAACGACCCCGACGGACAAATCGACTTCTCCTGCCGGCAAAACCTGGTCTACTGCATCACCAAAGGACTCTCACACTCCTGCCCCGTCGGCCACAGAAACTCTACCCTGCGATACCACGCCTTCTCACTGCAGTCCGCCCAACGACGCCTGCGTCACGCCGCTGACTCCGCGCCAAATAATCACGCCCAGATCCGATACCTCAAAGGCCAAATCCAACGCCGACTGACCTCTCACCCGCTACTCACTACACCAAGTTAGACCGTCATGATCCTTCCGTCCTGCCACTGCACCGCCATCCAGAACCCAGGCCCTCACCACCCCCACTGCCCCGCCGTCGCCGAGCCCCAGCCCCTCGACCAGACCCAAGCCTCGGCACACAACGCCTACACCCAACACTTCATCGCCCACAACATCGCACGCGCCATCGTCTTCCTCAAGAACGACGACGGCTCCTCCTTTTCTCCATCCTGGCCGCCCACTTCGACCCCGCATAACCCCCTTCAGGCCCTGCCCTCAGCCCAAATGGCCCATGACGCCCAATGTACACACATTCCTGCCTGAGTAAGTAGCGTTCCTACTTCATCCCCCGTGACGGGACGGCCAGACGGCCGTCCCGGTGCCCAACGTACATCCGGGCAAACTTACCACCCCCCACTGTCCCGTAATGCGAATGATTGCAATAAGAGCCGTTTTTGGCCGTTTTGCGGGGATCAGTGTACATCCGGGCAAACTTACCACCCCCCACTGTCCCGGAAAAAGATGACACAAAAAGCGTCCAAAAGGGCAACAGCCCTTTTTTGCGCGACACCCACGACCAAGGTCGTGTTCTATGCAGAACCGTGTTGGAGTGAGACAGGATTGGGTGAGTGTCGACAGGGGTTGGGTCGGAATTGGCGGCGGTGGGAGTTGATTTTGGAGCGGCCGTGACCGGGCCGCCCATGGCGGCTGCGCAAGCGGAGTCATGCTCTACACAGGCCCAAAGCCTGCCGCCTCAGACGACGCTCACGATATGGAAATGTCCGGCACGCCGGCCACAGAAGCAAGCCTTCCGGCAACCGAGAACCGAAAAGGAGGACCATCAGAATGATCAGCAGATTGCACAACTGGCGCGGCCCCGCAAGGTGATGATCTCCGCCGCCATCGCGGGGGCGTTCCTGCTCTCGGCAACCCTGGCCCTCGTCCTGAACAGCCAGGGCAACTCCGGCGAGCGGGTGGTGGAAGCCGCCAGGCCGGGTCAACCGGCAGGTGGATGACACCCAGGATGCCCTAACCGAAATCAGGGAACACATCCCCGAGGAACACCGGCTGCAGGCCGCCCCGCCCACGAACCACGAGCAGCAGCAAACGAGTGGATCGATGCCGCCGCAGCCCCAGCCGCCAGCGTCCGCCGGCAATCCGCCAGTCACCGGCGACGGCGCGTCACGGACTGCCGGCGACAGCTGCCCCTTCGCGGCGCCCCACCATTTTGCGCGGCAATTTGTCGACTTCCTGAAGCCACGAATGAAGCCGGCCGCGTCGCCAGGAGCTCATCCAAACATGCGGTATAATGTTGTTAGCCTGCATCTTATAAATGACGTCATCATGCCCGATCGCGTCGCCAGGAGCTTGTCAATAGATACAGAATAATATTATTATACAGCATCTATTAAATGACGCCAGCGCCGCCAACGGACTGCCCATGACACCCTCCATCGGACCGGAGAGACCCTCCCATCAGCCTGTGATTCCTCCGAAAGCGGAGGCTCGTGATGAGCGCGGAGCCGAGCTCTTGAGGGAAGCCCTGATCGGAACCGTGAATACCAGGAACACCTATATCGCCCGGTGGCGTTCGTTCACCGACTGGTGTGACTCAACGGGCCTCAGTCCCCTGCCAGCCAGCCCCGATACCGTGATTCGTTACCTGGAGGCCCTCGCCGGTTCCACGTCCAGATCCACCTCCAGCCCCAGCTTCGCCACGCTTCGCCTCGCCGCCTCCGTCATCACGAAGGTGCACGAATTGGCGGGGTATCTGTCGCCCTGCAAAAACCGGAGCGTGAAAGAAACCTTGAAGGGATTGCAGTTCCAGTTGGCCAAACCCAGGGCCGAGGTCGGAGCGCTTACCCCCAAAAACTGCTGCGGGATTTTGTCAGCTGCGAATGTACCTCGCGACCGTGGTCGCGGCCAGGAAACGTGGGCGCGCGTGGGCCAGCGGGGCCGGTTCGACGTTGCCCTGGTGCACGTCCTGTCCGAGGCCGGCCTGAGCGCGGCCGAGGCGTCGCAGCTGACTTGGGGCGACGTGCAGCGCTGGGACGACGGCAGCGGACGCATCACCGTGCCCGGCTCCCTGACCGGCGTCTGGACCGAGGAGGCCATCGTGGCCATCACCGGTAAAACCATGGAGGCGTTGGACGCCATACGCCCGTCTGAGTCGGCCAGCGATGTCAGGGTGTTTGGCCTTTCGGCGTCGCAGATCGTGAGGCGGGTGAAGGCGGCCGCCAAGGAGGCCTTGATTAAGAACTGGCAGGCTTTCAACGGAAGCAGCGGTCGGGTCGGCTTGGTCATGCGGCTGACCGAAAAGGGAGCTCCCGAGCATGTGGTCGAGCGGCAGGCCCGCAGGATGCAGCGCAATGGCATCGTGGGCCGCTACACGTCCGGGGAATGCGCCGCGGAAGCGCTGCAGTACCTGTAATCGCACTGCCACGCCCTTCGCAACGCGCTCGACCGGGACCCGTTCCACCACTTGATGCTCACCGCCGACCACCTCACCATCGCGGTGGGTAATGGCGCCGGCGGGGAGCCTCCGTCGACGTCAATCCTCCGTCGACGTCAATCCTCCGTCAACGTCAATGATGAGAGGCGGCAATGCGGCGTTGACGTACCCGGTGTCGTCGGGCAGGAAGTCCGCGTGGTGTACCGACATGTCGATGCGGCTGGTGGTTTCCGCGGTGATGAAAACGTGGGCGCCGCGCCATGATCGGGGAGGCCAACGATTCGGATGCCCGACCATGGATCCGCCGCACGTGGACGTCCGGATGCCCACTGGGCCGCCAGGCATCCCCAGCCAGGACCATGATCCGGGCATGGAGCCGGGCATGGAGCCGGGCATGGAGCCGGGGACCCGTTCGGCTCCGTGATCTGGTCTCTTCGAGGGTCAATGCGATGTGTCGCGTCTCCGCGCCGGCCTTCATGCCGGCTCCGGTGGAACACCGCATGGTCGGCGGTCTCGTCATGGTCTGCCAGGATGTGGCGTGGCGTCGCTGATGGTGAGGCGACAAACCGGATATGACGCTCTGATCCACCTGTCTCCGGGGATGCCGGCGCACCCAGGGCGCCGCCATCGGTCGCCGATAGATGGGTTGGGCAGACGCTTCGCATCCGCCGTCCCATTCAACCCCACGCTGGCGGAATCCTGGCGACACAACACGGATGGGCGTGAAAAGGACCATGTGACCTCCGCGATGATGAGCAAGGCTGCGGGCGGAATGGCAGCCAACCGGTTGCATGACCGTACGGCCAGGATGGGGCGAAGTTCGATTGCGGTAATGCAGGTGCACGTCGCCGCCATGCCGGCCCACGGCGAGCGCCGGCTGCCCATCTTCAACACCGTGGACTTCCGGCCCTACGGAGGCCGCATTGAGCCGGCGGTTTCCTGAGCAGGTCCGGTCACATTGCCCATCCGCTCGGGATACAATGTCGCTCCACCGGTCGGAGGTGTCATGAGAATCGAGGCAAGGCGGCGATCCTCAGACGCCGCACCGGCGGAGATGAACGCCGGTTGCATCGCCCGAGGTTGATCAGGAAGGTAACCAATTGGAAGAGCGCGCCAACGGCGTCCTGATCGCCATCGACTGGGAGAACATCCGCCGCGGCGCGTTGATGTACCAGACGGCGGTGACTCCTCAGGCCGTCGCCCAGGCGATGATCGCCGTCGGCCGAATCTTCGGAGAGGTGCTGGGCGGGAAGGCCTTCGGCGACTGGAGCCTCCGGCCCGAGGACGGCCGGGCGTTTACCGAGGCCGACATCACGCTCTACCACGCGCCCCGCACCATGGCCGGCAAGGACCGGTCCGACCCGTCCATCCTGCTGGAGGTCTACGACTGGGTTCGCGACCGTGAGGACTGTGGGTTCATCATCCTGGGTTCGGGGGACTCGGACTACCAGGTCCTGGTGGACCGCGCACGGGCGCGGGGTCGCCGGATCATACTGTGCGCCTTCAGTCAGGCCGTGGGCCGCGAGATGCTCGCTGCTGCGCCGCTCTTCCCGCTGGAGGCGGAGTTGGGAATCCACCTGGCCGAACACGGCGACGTGGAGGTCAGGACCGACGCACTGCAGGGAAACGTGTCGTCATCCGGCAACGACGTGGCCCTCGACACCTTCATCACGGAGATGGATCGTCTCGAGGAACGCATGAACTTCGTGGGCTACAGCATGCTCTGCAACCAGTGGATGCTGGAGTGGGGCATGGGCTGGAACGAACACGAATGCCGCAGGATGGTGGACGACCTGGTGCAGGCCGGTGTGGTGGAACGCCACGACGTGGTCAACCACAACAACCCGCAGTTTCCCACCGCGGCGGTGCGGCTGGTGCGCGCCAATGAGACCGTGCGGAGCGCGTTGGGCTTGAATCGGCCGCCCATCAGCAACCCCGTCCTGCTGCCGTCAGGTTGATCGTCGCTGCTACTCCCGGAGCTTCGGCAGAATGCACAACGCGCTTCATCCTTATTGCTGATCCTGCGTTAGCGTAGCGCGCGGATTCGTCAATCGGTGGCCTTTAGTTTGGAGCGGCAAAGATTGGAACCAAGCCGGTACGGGTCCGGAGGTTAATTGATCCACGTAATGGATGTTGGGCGAAACAAATCCAGTATCGGTAACGCCAATGTAAAACGATAGAACGTCCACTGTCAGCGTTATGAGCCGGCCCCAAACTGTGCCTGCACTTGACGTTGTGTTGTAAGGCCCTGTTGATCATGGGCGGCCGTAGCCAAATGTAAACCTTGGAACCGGTGTCGTCAGACGTTTCTTCTACCAAGGACCTCCTCAAAATCCTGCGGAGTCGGCGGGAATATGTGGAACCATCTGTAATTGAATACACGCTCACGGTCCTGGTCTGTGTCCTGTAGAGCGTCCGCCAGGCCTGCTCCTGGCTTTCCTGTTTCTTGGTTGACCACTAACACGGTCAGTGGCGGCAGGCTGTTGGCCTGGCAGTAAAGCATGACCGGGTCTAGGAGACCGGACATGAACTGGCCAGCTCCTTGGTACCCCAGTTTCTGGGCAAGAGCATTGTAGGTCGTAGTTTGCCGGTTGGCAGCCATCGCGATGAGTATCTGCCAGATCTGCAAGGCCCGGTTAGGTTGTGTCGACTCTTCCTTAAATCGTCTTACCATGCTCTCCCTCTCGAGCAGATCGCATAGCCTCGGACACTCGATATGTTCTGGTCATGATTCACACCCTACCTTTCCCCGATGTCCCCAGGTACCGCGGGTTGACCGACAAGTACTCTTGCGACCGGTGGCCCTTGACCCGGTTACAGTGAGCACACAACATCAGCAAGTTCTCGATGTTGTATTGACCACCGCTGCCTTATTGGACCAGGTTCAGAACCGTGCTGCTGGAAGGTTATGGATTTCGACGCGATGGCGGCAGGATCAGGTCCTCAACCTCGACTCCCAGGGTCCGTGCGATTGCCGTGAGGGTCTCGGTTCGCGGGCTATGCTCTCCATTCTCAATGCGGGTGAGCGTTACCCTGCCGATCCCCGCGCGGGATGAAAGGTCCGCCTGGGTCAAACCCGCCGCCTCACGACGCTCCCGGATACGCCCACCCAGACTCGCGCGCGCCTGCCTGGCCTGAGCCTCTATCCGCGGTCGGTAGGTCGGATCGCAGTAGTGGCGGGCGAAGTCCCAGGGGATCTCGGACAGATCGCCGCTAACCGTGATCAGGATCATCTCATACGGCGTGGGCAGTTCCAGGCCCTTGAGACCGTCGCCCTTCGCAACTTCGGGCAGGTCACTGAACGGGATCAGGCCGGAGCATCCATCCACGAAGGTGAGCTCGATTCCCTCGTCCAGCACAGAGGCGGACGACATCATGCGGTCGGCGTTTTTCACCAGCGTCGTGGCCATTGTTCCTCACCTCGCGTGAATTCGGAACCACTCTTCCCGGATGGCGGCCGCGTGGGCGTCGAATGCCTCGAGGATCGCACGGTAATGCCCGGGCGGCGGCTCATGGGAATATTCGCCGTTGTCCAGGAGGATCCGTGCCCAGTCTTCATTCCCGACGCGTACGTGGACGTGGGGCGGCTCAAAATCAAACTCCCTGGTGCGGATGACGAATTGGTACTGGCCTACGATGGCCACCGTCGGCATATCCATCTCCAGGAAGCCTGAAAGTCCAGGTCGCGCCGTCGCAATTGTATCACGATGTGATACAACTCTCGCCAGGGCCTCGTGCGGTTGGTAACCGGTGAGTTATGCACCGTATGTTGGTTTGCTTCGGTTGCCCGCCCATCGGCTTTGTCCCATAACTACCGGTTTCGGAACAGGAACCACCTCTGCCCTAATGCACCTCCACGTATGACCCTGGCAGGTTGCCGGGTCGGTAGCCGTTATCGGAGTCGGCCATGCGTTGCAAAACGCTCCGATGAATCTTGGCGCCGTCCGGAATTTGGCGGTCCTTCGCGCCCAGCCGCCATATATGCTGATCAGACCGTCGTGTCTCCCCTGAATGGTCGGCGTTCAGAGACTCCCTCCAGTCGGGTCTCAGTTTCAATCCCTTGTCCTCGGCGTGGCGCAGCATCCATTCCAGCGTGATGTCGGAGATGCGCCGGTCGGATTCCTGTCCTCCCACGTCTCCGTGGCATCCGGGGAACCACACCTGCTCGATGGTCTGGCCGGCGGGCAGATCGGTCTCGTCCCACTGCGAAACCCTGAAGTGGCGGCGTCTTTCATCCAGGGCCAGCGCCTGGTATCCATAGGTGACATCGTGGTTCAGACGGTTGTTGGAAAACTGTTTCCGCCTCACCCATCCGATCGAGGCCACGGTGTCCCATACGCCGATGAAGTGAGGCCTGCACTGGCGGGAGAAACTGCGCTTGAACCCAGCGGCGATTTCATCGTTGCCCGCGCGGCGGTAGATGGAGGTCATGTAGGGGACCAGGTTCTCGCTCCCTCTGGTGAGCAGACCGCACTTGTGCAACATGCCGGCCAGCACCCGGACGGTGTGAGCGCCCCGGCTGTACCCAAACAGGTAGACCTGGTCCCCTGGCTCGTAGCCGGCCATGAGGTATCGGTAAGCTTCCCTGACATTCCCGTTCAGACCCTCGCTGGTTATCCCCATGCCGGACGCCGACGCGACCAGCATGTCCAGCAAACCGATGGTCCCGTTCCGCAACGGACTGTGGGTTCCGACGCCCGGGTCGTAGTAGGAGATCTGCTCCGGACCATCCGGACCCAGACGCTCGAACAGGCGCACTATGTTGGTGTTCTTGTCCGGGGCGTCGTACTTGCCCCGCGTGCCGTCGCAGCAAATTACGATTCTTTTCATGATCCATTCCCGGTGAGCGGTTCAGCTACTTATCGTTCATCAACGTCGTCCCCAGGCTCGATAATGCCGTGATCCCCACCGGCAGCAGCCCCACGAGCGCGCCGGTGACAAATTCCGAAATCTCATCGGTCGTGATTGCCAGGTAAACCAGATAGCCGATTCCCCCGTTCAGTATCGCGATCAAGAGCGCGATGACCAACAGGTTCACGCGCACGGGCGTGAACCAACGGCGTTTCCCTGATTCCTCTGCCATGACGATGCCTCCTTTTCCGGCGCCGCTCGTCAACCTCGACCAGGACGCAGCTGCCCTCACCTGGCCCGAGCAGTCCCCGGTGTTGATGCTTCTGCAGGGTTGACTGCCTCGCAGGTCCCGTCGGTGTGGGATGCTAACCCATGCGACCGCGACGGCGCCGACCACGCCACTGCGAGCGGGCCGAGCGACAGGTTGGCGAGCCCACAATAACGGGCACGAGTATAGTGCCCATTGGGTTGATATCTTCCACCTTGGCCATGCCGACCAGGACCATGTCTTGATGGTCCTGATCTCCAGGACATTCAGTGAGGTTTGGAACCGGTACCGGGCGCTGGCGTACATCACCCGTTGGCCTCGGCGCCAGGCATGCTCCGCAATGTTCACTCCCGGGATACGGACACCACCGGCCCCGCGCCGGCCCTGACCTCGGTGATGACGCCGGCGGCCACCGCAGCCCTGATGATGTGATGGCGGCAGTAGTCCTGGCCGGCGATGCGGTAGAGGGTCTTGACGTAGACGGTGTGGGGAGCGCGCACGGGCGGCTCCAGCTCGGCGCCGCAGACAACGCACCTGGACATGGTTCTCACCTCCGGAGGTCTGGTTCGTTGCCGGAAGTGTAGTGGGCCGCCCCGAGGCTCGTTTTGTTCCCTTCCCCGGACAGCTGCCGGGTCGTGGACTGGTTTCCATTGCATAACAATGGAGACCAATGCATTGGATACCAATTGATTCCACCTCGAATGCATTCCAATGGACAGGTATGGATACCATTGGAATGGATACCAATGCATTGGTTGCCGTGGGCGCCGATGCGGCCCTGAGCGTGGTCACGGGGCGCGACCGGATGGTCACGGCGGGGCCGGCGGTATAAAACCCGCCATCGGGGGGCCTTTCAGCCCGCGGTGGTCAGGCAAACGACGGTGCAAGTGCCCCTTGCGCCCATCTTGCGCACATTTATTCGCCGCGCGATAATTACGGTTATCGCGCATCTTTTACCCGCCCGGATCGCCCCTGAAATCCCTTGACCGGAGACCCCCAGATGACCACCGCCGCCGACCATCAGATCGTCCCGCGCCAATCCTCACCTCTCCCCGAGCTGCGGGCCGCCGACCGGGGCGTCGCTGAGTCGCTCGAGTCGGTCCTCGCCGACAACACCCGCCGGACCTACACCACCCAGTGGCGCAGCTTCACCGGCTGGTGCGACGAGGTGGGCCTCCGCTCTCTGCCCGCCNAGCCGCTCACCGTGGCTCGCTACCTGGCCGCCC
>JGI24797J26694_1001297_pt1 | contig 14264 bp, 13 predicted proteins | sample PinacodermPK_FD_26694 | JGI IMG/M metagenome (IMG submission 26694) | reverse complement strand
CGACGAGAGAGAGTCGTTCGACGCGACTCTCAGGACTACCCCGAAGTGCTACGTCAAGCCGGCCCCGCCGCTCTCTTTGCCGCCGACGAGTTCTTCACCGCGAGGATCCGAAACGCCCACACCCGTCGGGCCTACCAGCGTCCCGTGATGCTCTTTCTGGACTGGTGTAGGGATCAGGGTCTTGACCTACCTTCCGTTGCGCCTGGTGATGCCGCCAAGTTCATCGACAGTCTCAGCTCTGTCTCGGTCCAGAAGCTCGCGATAGCGGCCCTACGCCAGTTCTTCGACGTGCTCGTGACGCGTCATGCCGTGGTGCTGAACCCTTTTCGCTCGGTCCGAGGGCCACGGCGCGATACACGCGAGGGCAAGACGCCCGAGATCACGGTCCCGCAAGCTCGACAGCTCCTCGACTCTCTCGACACTGCTCGTCCAGTCGGGCTCCGGGATCGTGCGATTCTCGGAACCTTGACCTACACCGGCCAGCGTGTCGGTGCAGTCGCACGGCTCCGTCTCCAGGATCTCCGCGACTACGGAGACCGGCGAGCGTTCGCCTTCCGGGAGAAGCGTGGCAAGGAGCGCGAGATACCGCTGCGCTTCGACCTCGATCAGTGGATCGCAGAGTACATCGCGCTCGCGGCGCTGGAGGATGACAGCAAGAGCGCTCCCCTCTTCCGCACGACATCCTCGTCAGCCGCTACCGGCTTTACTGACCGTGGCGTGGAGCCGTGGACGATCCGCACGCTTCTCAAACGCCGGCTCCGTGACGCGGGCTTGCCCGAGATCATCACGCCACACAGTTTCCGGGTCATGGTAGTCACCGATCTCCTGAGCCAGGACGTGCCGATCGAGGAGGTGCAGTACCTCGCGGGCCATTCCCACCCCTCGACCACCCAAGTCTACGACCGTCGCAGCCGCCGCGTCACCCGCAACCTCGTCGAACGAATCTCCGTCTGAACCGCATCCCGAGCGGAAGCCAAAGGCCTGTGCGGCCCCGAAGATCGCCGAGGCTATCCCGCCACGGCACTCGCGTGTACGGCCACTTCGTCGAGACTTAGCCCCCGCCCGGGCGCCGGGCAGTCCTCCGTCGCTTGATCGAAGAGAGGAAAGGCGACCCTAGACGGAGACGCTGCGAGCGCCGTCTCTGGAGCAAGGAACCGTCCGCGGTCGCCCTCCCAACTGACTCGGACGAAACGACCGCCGTCTCTTCGTTCCTGGGCGGCCACTCCAGAATGTCCCGGCCCGATCTCCGGAGAACGCGCGGCAGCTAGAGCTGCCGGCGCTGAGCGGCTGGTACGACCGCGCAGCGAGGAACGCAGGACGGCACGCGCCCTCTTTCCGCGCCGCAAGCGGAGATCGAGCCGGGAACGGCAGTCTAGATCGACCGCTCCCTGCTCGAGGAGCTGGTTCACCCTATCCAAGCTCCTCTGCTTGTCCCGTTCCAGGTCACCGCGCCGCTGACTCCCTTGCCTCCGTGTTCGGGTGCTAAGCCGCCCTCACCGGTCGTGTCTCACAAGACCATCGAACCCCAAGAAGCTCCTCCCGCGCGTCGTCCAAGACTCGCCTCGCCTTCTCGTGGTCGAGGAACCCGCCCTCCAAGGATGCGGCTCTCCGCCTCCGCGGCCCTGACCGCGTCGAACGCTTCGAGACGACAAACGCAGTTCTCGCGTTTTCCGCAGTTTGCGTCGCTGAAAACGCACACTAGAGATCCTGCCTTGGGTCGCTGAAGACGTACACCTAAGGCGGCGATCCTTCGCTGAAACCGTACACCTGACAAGTAGATCCAACTAGCCCTCCATAGCAAGTAGGGCACGATGCACCTGTGGAAGACGACCGTACGACTGGAGATCCGGAACAACCACAGCGAGGAGAGAAGACTGCCCTACCGGGCGACGCGACTTGGTCGCGCCGGGATCTTCGGTGTCGTTGGTCCGATCACCAACGCTCCGGCCCGGCTACTGCGCCCTCGGCGGCCGACTTCCACGCGGTAGTCCAACGCCGGCCAAGCCGTCTTGATCTTCCGTAGCTCCCGCAACGCTCGTCGACGGAACATCTGCACCTCGTTCTTGTCGTACTGCTCGCTCGGTTCATCCGCGAACTGTCGATACAGCACCGGCCAGGTAATCCGTCGTGGCCGCTCCAGTTTGAAGGCAGCGTAGGTCAGCCAGAGGTAGAGATCGAGGCCCAGGGGACAGCGGCGTAGCGCTCTGAGCGTCGCCATGTCCACGGGAACTGGCCGGCGGAGAATCTCCCGGCAGAAGCCCTTCCCCAACCGAACCGTGCTCCCCCACAAGCTCATTGTTTCCGGAGATTCCACTCGCCACCACAGCTCCGACCGGTCCGCGATCATCGACGCCACGCTCCGCGTGACGCCCTTCCCCTCGTAGCTCAACCGGATCGACGCGTTGAAGAGCCGCTCCATCTGATCGCGGAGCCGCGTCCGATCCCCGCGAACGCCGCCGCTTCTGCTCCTGATCCCCAACTCCCGCATGAACTCCGCCAGCGTGGCGCCCAGCCGCAGTTCCGCGGACTGAGTCCTCACGACTTCGGTGCAGATCCAGGCGAGTACTAGGCGCGGGAGCGTTCCGAAGGGTAGGCCTGGTTGTCCGGTCGCTGTCACGATCATCGTGTACGGCCCATTCCTCCGCACGTACTGCCGCTCGTCTCCTCGACTTCGACGCGGAAGCGCACAGAGCGTCAACAGACGCGCCATGAAGGCCACTTCGCCGTGGGAGGCTTCTGGCTTGAAGCGCCGTCCAGCCTGGTTGGGCCGCTCTAGCTTCCTCCGTTCGGCTGCGGCCAACCGGTGAAGGCCCCTGGAGAGCCGTCGCTCTTCCGTCAACACGTCTGACAGCGGCCTCATGGGGAAGCCTTCACGAGTTCCTCAACCAAGCCATCGGCGTTGTCGGCGGGCATAAGCGGGTGTTCGCCCCTTTCGCTCTTGTCATTCGAGATGGAGGTGTGATAATCATGTTATCCAACTTCACCATGCAAGCACAGGCTTCATCCGCTGCCTATGTCCGCGCGCTCTTTGAGCCGGTCGACTACGTCGCCGTTCTCGCCGTCTCTCGCGGGGTCGCCAAGGGTCCGGCGGTTCTCCAGCGGATCGTAGAAGCTGGTCGTGTTGCTGGCGAGCGCTATCAAGCTTGGCTGCGCCACCTCAACTCCCAGGGGTACGACCTCTTCCTTGGAGTGAATCCCGTCGATCCAGCTCGAGGGAGGCGTAAGAAACAGGACGTAGCTGAGGTTCGGCGCCTACAGCTTGACCTCGATGCGGACGGGGCGAACTCTCTCCGGCGCATCCTCGAAGACGTTGAGTTGGCGCGTATAGCCGCGCCGGCGGTCGTGGTTCGCAGCTCTCGGCACAACTACCAAGTCCTCTGGCACACGACGCCAGGGGCCTGGACACCGGAGCAGGCGGAAGAGACTATGGGGCGCCTAGCTGATCGCTATGCAGGCGATCACTCCGTTGTCGACGTAGCGCGCGTCATGCGTTTTCCCGGTTTCCGGAACAAGAAGCCTGGCCGCAAGGACGCCCTTACAACCTGGACGGACTACGGCGGCGGCCCGGTCGCGCCTGCAAGCTTCGGCCACTTGCCAGCCGGCGATGTTCAGGTCAGGCCCAAGCCACGGCCCGCGGGCCGGCGTGCCGCAGCCCGTAACGGAATCACCCAGAGTGAGCGCGATTGGGCGTTCGTGCGGGACCGTCTGCGGAGAGGCGCTGATCAAGGCAGTCTGGTCGCCATCCTCGAACAGCGCCGTCAAGACAAGTTCAACCCGGCCGACTACGCGGCCCGCACCGTGCGGAAGGCCGCGGAGAGCCTTAGCCTGGACAGTCAACCCCCACGCTGACCAAAGGAGCCGACCCCTTGACGATTATCGACTTTCTCGCCGCTACTCAAGGCCGTAACCTGCGGCAGGTCGGTCCTCAACGGGGCCTGGCGTGGGGTCCCATTTCGTGAGGGGCGATCTGTCTCGATCGGGAACGGGCAGCGGGGCTGAGCCCACCGGGCTCGGGTGGCGAGCCGCTCGCGCGGACCTTGCCGGTGTCGATTGTGAGCCTCTCGCAGTCGACTTCGGCCCGGGTACAGGGAAGGAGGGTGCGAGGCACCGGGGAGCGAGAACTAGAACGGGATAGACGATTCGAGCCAGCATGACGGCCGTCCTCCTTGGAGGAGGGGCCTGGCGCCCGAATTGGCGCCGGGCCGTATGTGACCGCCACGCGCAGGCATGAAGGTCCCGCCTATTCGCCGGCTTCGGGAGCTACCCGGTGCCTTTTAGGGGCTGTTGTATTCGGCAGGCGACCCGACATCGGCGCCTGCGCTGCGGTCACAGACTAACCAGTCTAGCGCTTCTCTCGTGAGCCACAAGAGCTCCCTCCGAAGGTCTGAGAGCAGGTCCAGGCCGTCGCGGGACTCTGGCAGACCACGATCGCGTCGGTCTCATTGCGACGGAAGGGTTCGTGTCGCCGTGTGTAGTTCTGCTGACTCACGAGCAACTTCGTGCCCGCGCGGCTAGTCGCCTGTCCGGCGGACCTGGCGTGGTCGACTTCTCCAGAGGTTCGAGTTCTCCACTCCGTTGAGTCGAATGGCAGCAGGTCCTGGAGAACGACGGGAAGGCCGGCGCCTGCCTGAGCCGCCAGGCGCTGACGGCGCACTAGGCGTCCGTTCCCACGGACCGCTCGCGCAACTCGTAGCTGCGGGGCGGGGACCGGGTCGGCCAGTCTGCTGAGTACGAGCAGGTCGTTGAGGCCGGAGCTCCGGGTGGCCTTCCACTTGCTGCCCTCGTCGGAGCGGAGAACCGTCCGACATCGTGGCTCGTCCGGTTCGGCCAGATCGCAACCTTTGACTAGCCCGATCCGGCTCCCTCTTGTCCACGAGCGCCAGGCCCACGCCGAAGAAGAATGCAGCGGAGGCGGTTGGCGGTCTGTGGGCGCCCTCGCCGAAGCTGCTGTCGAGTGTCACCCTCGACCAGCAGAGCGCGGCGTGTGTTGGACAGGGTCGTGATCGAACAGAAGCGGGAGGAGCGGGCATTCGCGCATGGGTGGGAAACCTGTGCGGTCGGTCGGAGGGCACTGGAGCATGCCCCACAGCCCTTTGCGGCGGCCCGAACCCCGAACCGAGAAAACCGGCATCACGCAGCCGCAGACCAGGCCTGTGAGCCCACGTCACGAATTCTCTTCGTGCGGTTATGCGTAGGCCGCAGTCTTGGTGTATAACTATCTGCACTATGGAAAAGCGACTCCTGCGACGAAACGAAGTAATGGAGATTCTACAAATCTCAGAGGCCACCTTGTATCGCTGGCAACGGGAAGGGCTAATCCCGCAACCCGTTAGTCTCGGTCCACGGTCGAAGCGCTGGCCGGTCGACGAGATCGAGGCGTTCATCGCTGCGAAGCAGCGCGAGAACGCCGGGCCCGGTCCGAGTGATCGGCCCAGAACTACCTGACTGACAGACCCTTTCGTCTCGAAGCCTAGTCGCGTGGAGCGACCGAGGTCGTGCGCCGCGGGGCTCCTACAAGGTCTTCGCTTCCCCGCATCGCTAGCCGAGCGACGGCGGGACTTGCGAACCGCGTGTGGCATGGAGGTCGCTGCCGCAGCAGTAAGTCTCCACGCGTGGAAGTGAGCGATGTGTCTCTGGCACCGGACGCGCTACGGCTGGGCCGCTCCATGTCGGCCGTCGAGTACGTTCTCATTTCTTTCTTTGTTCTGTAGTGTTCTATGAGTGTTGACCAAAGCTATGGGATGTCGCCCGACGTGGAGCGCGTGTGAACGATACGGGCTACTATTCTCGGCGCCTGCTGCGATCGCCGGTGGTCTTCGTGGTTGAACGTTGACTTCCACGACCCAGGGCTCATGATCGGAAGGCCTTTCGCCACGACGGAGTTCCGGGACGGCCGTGCGTAGACTCGGTTCGGACCGTCTCCCGGGCACCGTTCGCTCAGAGGCAATCGCGTGGCGGTGCGGCGCTTGAGTACTCATGGCCACCGAGAAGCGCACAGTTCTTCCGACTAAGAACGTCCGACTTGTTTGGGGCTGGTCGTAGCTGTGTTCTCGGCCCGCAGGGCGCGGCAGAGCTCTTGTGGCGGCGGTAAGGAACAGAGCGACCGCGAACCGGCACCTTCCTCGGGCCGAGGACAAGGGCTGATGACGAGCCACCTTGCTGGTGACGCGGATGGGCGAAGGAGTGTCCTAGGCGCCCTCATCCCCGGAGGTTGACGATGTGCCAGTGGTGTAGAAGGCGATCGATGAGGGCCGCAGTCATGAGCTCGTCGCGGAGGACGCCACGCTATTCCTGCAAGCCCTTGTTGAAGGTGATTGTTCGACGGGATGCCCGAGGCCGCGCACGAGCTGCGCAACGAGATCGAGGCCCTTGCCGCGACCGCCAGGCAGATGCACACGGCGCTGAACCGCGCCTGGCGGGTACTGCTGACGATCAGCTTCGTCGGCGGCGCGGGCGGCGCGGTGACGGTGCTGTTGCTGAGCGAGTGGATCGGGTCCTTCTTCCGCTGAGCCGGAACGGACCGCACAGTCCTGCAGGAGTGGCGGCAGGAGCTTGAACGGGCTCAGCGCCGAGGCTGGAAGCGGATCGACCTGATAGGGCGGCCCGGCCACAAGTCAACCCCCAATGCCCCGCGTCCGGACCGCCCGCGGCGCGGCCAGTTCAACGGTTCCGCGCCGCGCGGACTCTAACTTGCCGGCCCCGTTCTGGTCCGGTGTTTACTAAACAACGTCCCCCGGAGGCCTCAAGGGCTGCGCTACGCTGCCGGGCATGAGCCCGACGCTCCGTTCTGATCCCGTGAACAACCCGGTAGTCGAGCGCGCGCGGTACCGCTGAGCGCCCGGACGCGAGCGGCTGGACGGGCTGTCCGGACTGCGCCGTTCAACTGGTCCGGCAACTGCCGATCCTGCCGGCCCTGGAACACCTGCTCGCCTGCCTGCGCTGCCGAGCCGACTTCCGTCGCGCGGCCGCAGCCAGCATCGAGGCCGGTGGCACCGAATGACACTGAACGCGACCGCGCCATGTGCGCGACCGCCGGCCTGCCGGCCCCGCGAGATGTCGCTGAGATGAAGCTCGGCCGGTGGATCGAGAGGATCTACACAGAGGGCGGTCTCGAGAGGAATCGAGGTACTGCCGAAGGTTGTGGATCGGCGAGTTGATCAGGCCGCGTTCCTGACCTGAGTTCCGTTGGTGAATGGTACTCCTTCTCTGACCGGAGCGACGAGGTGTGGTGCGGTGACTCGCCGCCAGCGTTTCTGCGCCATGTCGAGCAGTTTGAAGGCCATGAGGAAGGCCTTCGTCCGCGAGCCGGCTCCCTTGGTGACTCGCTGACGCAACCGGACGGTGGCAAACGTCGATTCGATCGCGTTGGTCGTCCGCAGGTGCTGCCAGTGCTCGGCCGGAGAGTCGAAGAAGCTGAGCAGACTGTCCTCGTTCCGCCGAGCGACTCGACCGCCTTCGGGTACTTGGCTCCGTACTCCTCTCTGAAGCGCTCGAGCTCGGCTTCGGCGTCCTCGCGGCAGTCGGCGTACCTGATCTCGTGCAGCGCCCGTTTCGCCTTCGCCTGGAGCCCCTTCGGCAGCTTGTCCAGCACGTTCCTCAGCCGATGCACCTAGCACGCTGCTCCTTGGTTTCAGGCCACACGTCGCGGATTGCCCGCCACAGGCCCAGAGCGCCATCGCCGATGGCCAGGACCGGCGCTTGCAGGCCGTCGCGCGGACCGTGAACAGGCTCCGTCAGATCGCCCGCGGCGGCCGCGGTCGCGACGGGTTCGATTGGAGCCGCTGACATTGGAGGACGACACATGACAAACACGGATCGCCCCACACCCGCAAGCCCTGGCTGCACACCGCCGGCGATCCTCACGATCGCGACCAAGTCCGAGTCGCTGCGCCGCTAGACTGGGCGATCGCCACCGGCTAGGCGGTCCAGGCCCCGACCGAGGTCTTGCGCGCCTCCGGCGTTCCGCGGAATGCTCGATTGACGCTCCGATACGGTCACGCTACTCTACGCGGTTGCTTCCTGACGGACACTACGGCGTGGGCTTCAAGTACATCGAGCTGAACCTCGACCAACTGCTGCTGGACGAGGAGAACTTGCGGCTCGGGCTTTCGGAGTCGGACGCGCTGCTGGCGCTGTTTGAGTACAGGCAAGACCACCTACGCAACCTAGCGCGGAGCATTGCTGAGAACGGCCTCGATCCAGGTGACAGCTTCTACGTGGTTGCGTCTCGGCGCGGCCCACGATTCACAGTTCTGGACGGCAATCGCCGGCTGGCGGCACTGCTCCTGTTGACGGATTCGGAGCGCTTGGATGCTGAGGGGCTTTCGCAGTCGACCCGCAGGTCGCTCGCTGCTCTGTCGGCAGGGTTTGATCGGCCGAGTGTAGAACCGTTCCGCTGCGTGCTCTTCGACAGTGAAGAAGCTGCTGCCCCCTGGATTCGTCGTCGGCACACAGGCACGATGGACGGCGAGGGGCGGGTTCCGTGGAACACGGTCGGCGTGCAGCGCGCGTCGGGCGACGAGGTGGTTGCGGACGTTGTTGGCTTCATCGGTCGAAACGCGGGTTTCTCGCAGGAGAAGAGGGAGGAGCTACTACAGGCTCTGATGAAGGGTAAGGCGACAACCTTCAAGCGGTTGCTGGACTCTTCAAGGGGCCGGCAGTTCCTTGGCGTGGGTACCGAGAGCGTTGACTCTCGTACGCGGCCGTTCTTTGAGGCTGACCCGAATCGCATCTTGCGGGTGCTAGTCCAGATCGTCAACGATCTGCTGGAGGGCGATGTAAACACGAGGACGGTACACAGCGCAGTGCAAGTCGACGAGTATTTCTCGAAGCTACCTTCTGCGCTTCAGCCAGTCGCCGGCGAAACGCAGGTCCGTCACTCATTCAGAGACTTCGTGGTGGGCGGTCCGCCGCCGCCCGAACCCCCGTCACCGACGAAGCCACCTCCCAAGAAGAAGCCCGCAGAACGCCCTCAGACGAAACTAGCTCCCCGCGAGCATGAGTTCGACACGTCCACCTCGGCCAAGTTCGGCAGCCTGGTTCGAGAGGCTGAAGGTCTGAGCATTCGGCTTTACCCGCTGGCAAGCGCTTTTCTGCTGCGCACGATCGTAGAGTTAGCCGTCAATCGCTATGCAAGAGTCGAAGGCCTGCCGAAAGGGGGGAAGCTGTCAGGGAGGGCAGAGGCCGTTGCCAAGCACATGTTCAACGCAGCCCGGATCAGGAAGTCGGAGCTCCAAGTGTTCCGGCTGCGTCTGATCAGCCCGAATTCGCCATGCTCGATTCAGTCGCTCAACGGGTTCGTCCACGAAGAACGTGCTCTGCCTACAACGAGCGACCTACTTCCCGCTTGGGAAGCAGCCGTACCGCTATTCATTGCCGTCTACGGGAAGGTCTGAGCTGGGCATCTTGAGTTTGCGGCTGTAGAACATGAGTTCTGTGCCACGGCGGTTGTACAAGGACGCACTGTACGGGAGCTCGTAGGACTGGCACTCTGCGAAGTCGTACAGGTTGCGGATCGCGTCGACCTCGTCGTAGGAGACGATCCACTTGTGCGTATCGAGCTCTCTCAGCACGCGGGCGAGCCGTCGGTGGTCCTCGGTGCTGTAGGCGTCGTGGTACAGCAACCGTCCCTTCTCGTAGTAGGGCGGGTCGGCGTAAATGAGGTCGTCCCCCTTGAAGGACCGAAACCGCAGGAACTCGAGTGCGTCTTCGTTAGCGATCTCGATGGCTTCCTTGCGCTCTGCGATCGAGTGGATCCGGTCGATCAGAGTCCGGTGAGGGAACCGGGCGTCCATCTTGTACTTCCCAGCTTGGCCTTGTCCGCCGATGACTCCTGCGGTGAGGATGCCGGATCGGTTCGTCCGGTTGAGGTAGAAGCAAGCGAAGCCGAGATCGAGCGTCGAGTGTTGCCTAGGGCACTCGTACACAGCCTTCTGGCGGTGCCACTCGTCGATCGTCAGCGGTGCGTCGGCGATCATCTGTGTCAGCTTCTCTGTGCTTTCCAGAACGCTGGTCCAGAATGCGGTGAGTTGCTCGTTGATGTCGTTGACGAGCACGCGGCTGACAGCGCCTGTCAGAAGCAGCTCCCAGGCGATGCCGGCCCCGCCGGCGAAAGGCTCGACGTAGCGACCATCTGCGAGCGCGTTGTGCTCAACGACATTGGCCATGAACCTCGCCCGCTTACCCTTCCCTCCAGGGTAGCGCAGCGGCGAGTAGTGGCCGGTGTTCGGCGTCTTTCGCTGCAAGACGCCGGCACTCTACCCTCGACCAGGCCGTTTGGCCAGTGGGTGTGCTAGTCAGTGTTGACGGGCAGACTAGCGGTCGGTCTGGCCGCGATCTCTAGCGGAGCTGCCGCTTCGTTGGCGCGGGCGGCAGACTCGTTGACAGCTGTGCAGGTGCTCCGGGCTGGTTTTGTGGAAGATGCCCTAGGTGCGTTTGAACATGGACCAGAAAGACTCGATGCTGTTGGTGCGGACGGTCTCGTCGACGTACTAACGGCCGCTGTGGTTGACGGTACAATGCCGGTAGCCGTGGATCTTGAGGCCGCGTTTCTTGGTGGCGTCGGTGGTCATCGTCGGGCGGCCGGTTCGCCGTGGACGAGTTTCCGGGCGTCGGGGTTGGAGTGCGGATCCGTCCTAAGAGATCGCTCGTAGTCATCCAGCCCTTAGCATCACGTCGCACCCAAGAGAGGAGGGTCCAGTTGGCCGTGAAGCAGTGCTGCCGGAACTGCCACTTCCTGGTGAAGCAGCATTGGGCAGTCCCCGAAGCGCCACAGCTGTATTGGACTGCCGCTGAGCGGGAAGAGGGGAAGCTGGCATCTGGCTGGTACCGGGCTCGCTGCGCCAAGGGCATTTGGTCGGCGCGATCCCCGCACGAATCGCTAGAGTCCGAACTTTCGCAGCATCGGAAGGACTGCTACTTCACAGAGTTTCAGGAGGGGATGGCCTCCTCGACTGCGGAAGACCTAGAGGAGCGAAAGCGGGCGGACCGTAAATGGCGGAGAACACACCGTCTCGCCAAGTGGGCCTTAGGGGTGTCGATCGTCGCCGTCCTAGTCTCCGCGGGCAGTTGCGCGGCCGCAGTCTGGGACACGGCAGCGACCGAACAGACGGTCGCGGAGGAGCAGTTCGATGACGAGTGAGAACTCTCCTTTCTCGAGGCTCAACAGCCCTCTAGGAGGAGGCCGACCTCAACCGAGCGATCTACTCCCCGCAAGTTCAGTGAGACAAGCAAGGGCTCGGTGGGTTCTCTAGAACTTCGCCGACTCAGTGGGGGACGAAGAGCCCTCGCGCTCACGTGGGTTAGCCGGCGATGAACTTGCCCCAGCGTTCCATCAGGCCGCGCCGCCGCTCGAACAGGTCGCTTCGCTGGTAGGCCCGCTCCGTTGCCGATCCAACCTCGTGCCCGAGCGCTGCCTCTGCGAGTGCACGATCCTCGCCCTGATCGGCGCACCAAGACCGGAAACTCGCTCGGACGCCATGGGGACTGGTCTTGATGTCTAGCTTCCGGAGGAGTTTGCCCATCGTCCCCGAGCCAAGCGGCCCGTTTCCGCGACTGGAAGGGAAGACCAAGCTATTCGTGCCGCCCCTCAGTTGTCGAGCTTCCGCGAGCACTTCGAGCGCCTGTGAGGACAACGGAATCCGATGCTCTCGCTTCGTCTTCACTCGATTCGCCGGGATCGTCCACACCGCCGCTTCGGTATCGACTTCCGCCCAGGTAGCACCCCGGACCTCCACCGTACGAGTTGCTGTCAACGTCAGAAAACACATCGCCAGCCGCGTGCCGAGCCAGCAATCAGCGTTCCGGATCTTCCCCAATGCCACCTCGACCTCCTTAGGCGGTAGGAACCGATGATGGCTGCCGTTGGGCTGCCGAGGCAGAACGCTTCCGACGGCACCCATCGGATCCTCCTGGCGGAAACCCTGCGCGATGGCCCACCGCAGCACGATCCCGATCCGCTGCTTGACCGTCTTGGCCGCAGCCGGTTTCGCCGTCCACAGCGGCGTGAGGACGCGCAGCACGTCAGCTGCCGTGACTTGATCGACGGTCATGTCACCGAGCACGGGGAACGCATAGGTCGTCAGCGTCTGCCGCCACTGCCGCTCCTGTCTCCGAGACGGGGCTCCAGCCTTCCAACTGCGCCGCTGTAGACGGATCACCGACTCCGTAGCGTCACGGAAAGTCGGGGCGTTGGATCGCTGGGTCCGAGGATCGTCGCCATTCGCCGCGATTCGCGCGTACTCGAACGCCGTCTCCCGCGCCTTGCGGAGGCTTACAAAGGCGCGCCGACCCAAGCCCAACTCGACCCGCTTCCCTCGAACGGTGCCGCGCCACGCCCATCGCGCCCGCCCCGAAGGCCGGACTCTCAGGAGCAAACCGAACCCACCGGAGTCGTAGTGCTTCCCTGGAGGAGCCTTCCGAACCCAACCCGCAGTGAATCGTTTGGTCGTCAAGTCTCGGCTCCTCCTTCCTGGGTGAGGATGCTATCAGAACCCCCCGATAAGCCCCCCACTCTACGCGTGAAACCTCATGAAACCCCATAACAGCAGTAGAGGGTCAGGTAGACGAGGAATGGCGAGAAAACCTTTGTGGGACATAGGTTTAGTCGGTATCTCCCGAACGGATGTAGGAGCTGACGGAGACGCGTGATCGATTTCAGCCGAAGATCGCCTCCAGGCGGGCTCGCATGATCCGGGGGTCGACGTCGACTCCGGTCCAGTAGCGGATTCCGGCGACTCCCTGGTTGACGAGCATGCCGAGGCCGTCGAGCACTGTGCAGCCACGCTCCGCCGCCGCCTGGAGCAGGCGTGTCTTCGGGGGGTTTGGAATCACGTCGGCGACCACCATCGCGGGTTGGAGACTGCCTGTGTCCAGCGGCAGTTCCGCGTCGACATCCGGGAACAGACCGATCGAGGTCGCGTTGATCACGATGTCGACCGCCGCGGGGATCCGGTAGACGCCGCGCCAGGGTTCGAACCGGGCCCGGGTCGCGGTGTGGCTGCCGATATGCGCCGCGAGTTTCTCGCCCCGTTCGCTCGTCCGATTGACGACAGTGGTGGAGCTTGCCCCAGCCAGGGCGAGTTCAACCGCGATCGCCCGCGCCGCACCGCCGGCGCCGAAGATCAACGCCCGCTTTCCGGCCGCCGGCGTGATCTCCTCGAGGGAGTGGAGGAAGCCCTTGCCGTCCGTGTTCTGGCCGATGAAGCGGCCTTCACCGTCACGGACGACGCAGTTCACTGCCCCGATCAGGCGGGCCGACTCGCCGAGGCCATCGAGGTGCTCGATTACGGCGACTTTGTGCGGCAGTGAGCAGTTGAACCCCGCCCAGCCCATCGCGCGGGCGCCGGCGACCGCGTCGGCCAGCCGATCGGGCGGCACTTCGCAGTTCAGGTAGCGCCAGTGCAGGCCGTGATGGCGGAAGGCCGCCTCGACCATCTCGACGGTCGGATTCTCGGCCGCTGGGTCGGCGAAGGAACCGACGATGCTTGGAAGAAAGTCCACAATGTAGCCAGGAAATACTCGATAGTTGGCAGGACGTTCATGTCCCGGCGGGCTTTGGGAGCCTTTGGGGGCATAGTGTAGGCAGTCGCGGGCGGAATCGACAGAGGGGAGGCCGGGATGGACGTACGCTTCGCATTCGCGCTTCTGATCTTGGCGGTGGCCGCCTGCGGGGGCCAACAGGAGGCCGAACCAGCTACACCAGTTGGCGAGGAGGTGGCCGATGCCGGCCCGATCCATCTCGGCGGCTGCATTCTGCTGTCTCCCATCGGCGATGTGCCTGACGACGTGTACCAGCTCACGGACGTCACTCCGACCGATGCGATGCCGCCCTTCACCAAGGAACTGCAGGTCTACGGCCTCAAGCTCGCGGCACGCGACGACATCTCTGACGACTACATGCGACTGGTCGCGAGGACGATCGCCGAGTCGTTTCCGCAGGATGCCGGGCTTGACGCCGATCTTCAGCGCGAACTGCTCGCGAACCACTACCGCTACAGGGCGCTGATTCCGGTTCCCCTGGGGTTCGACTACAGCTTCATGGACGAAACGGACGAGCGCTGGGCGGCGATCGAGCGCGACAACTCGGTCTGCGACGTGATCATGCAGGACGTGCCCGAAGGCCAGGTGATGGAGGTGGTCGAGCACATCCTCCACTACGTGACGGACATTGGCCTGCACTACACGTTCCCGGACGTCTGGGGCATTTCGGAGGACTCGGAACTCGCGAGGGCGATGGCGAAGGCCGACGACGAGGGCTACTACCA
>JGI24797J26694_1001272_pt1 | contig 14467 bp, 11 predicted proteins | sample PinacodermPK_FD_26694 | JGI IMG/M metagenome (IMG submission 26694) | reverse complement strand
GGTGCACAAGATAGCCAAGTCGCGCGGCGCGAGCCGCGCCGCATCCTCCTCGGCAACCAAAGGCGGAAAGTCCTGCAAATAGCCGCTGGCGCGCGCCGCCCGATAGATGCGGTGCATGCCGCGCCCCACGAGGCAGATTTTGCGCCCATGCGCGTTCGCCGCATGCGCCATGCTTTCCAGCCGCGCCACATTGGAGGCAAAGCCGGTCATCACCACCCGCCCCGCACAGGTGCGAATCGCTTCTGTCAGCCCGGTGCGCACCGTGCCCTCCGAGCCCGCCTCGCCCTCCGTCAGCGCATTGGTGGAATCGCAGACCAGCACCGCCACATTTTCCTCGCCGAACCGCCGCAGGCGCGCATCGTCCGAGGGCTCGCCCACCAGCGGTTTGGAGTCCAGTTTCCAATCGCCTGTGTGCAGCACCAGACCGGCGGGCGTCGTCAGCGCAATCGCCTGCATTTCGGGAATGGAATGGGTGAGGCCGACAAACTCCAGCGCAAACGCGCCCAATTCCAGCGTCTTGTCCGTCGGCAAGACGCGCAGCGCGCCGTCAATCTCCATGCCTTTTTGGCGAAATTTGTCGCGCAGCAGCGCCGCCGTGAAGGGGCTGGCATAGATGGGGCACTCCAGATAGGGCCACAGATGGGTGACCGCGCCGATATGGTCCTCATGCCCATGCGTCAGAACAAGAGCCTTCAGCCGCGCCTTCTGTTTCACAATATAGCCAATGTCGGGCAGGATGAGGTCCACGCCCGGCGTGCGGGCATCGCCGAAACTCACGCCCAAATCCACCATCAGCCAGTCGCGCGCGTTCTGGCGGCCATAGCCGTAAAGATTGCAATTCATGCCGACCTCGCCGGTGCCGCCCAAAGGCAGAAACACCAGTTCCTCGGCGGCGGCGGCGCGGCGCATCATGCCCGCGCTTTCTCAAAAAACATGTCGCCCGCCAGCACCACGCGCTCGCCCTGCCCCGTCTCAAGGCACAGCGCCCCGCTGGCATCCAGCGTGCGGAAGCGCCCCCGCAAGATTTCCGCGCCGGCGCGCACCTGCACGCTGCCGCCCCGCCGCCAGGCATGTGTGAGCCAGGCTGCGCGCACCGCGGCAAAGCCCGCGCGCTGCCAAAAGCGATGCTGCGCCGCAAACCCATGCGTCACCGCCGCCAGCACCTCCTCCAGGCTCGGCGCGGCGGGCAGCGCATGGGCAAGCGAGGTTGCCGGCCAGGCGCTCTCCTCAGGATGGGCGACAAGATTGACGCCCATGCCGAGCGCCAGCCAGCTCGCGCCCGCCCCATCGGGCGCACCGCTCTCCAGCAAAATGCCGCACAGTTTCTTCTCATCCAGCAAAATATCATTGGGCCATTTCAGCTCCAACCGATGCGGCGGCGGCACAAAGTCTGCGAGCGCGGCGCGCAGCGCAAGCCCGGCGACAAACGCCAATTCATGGGCGCGCCGCAGCTCCATGCGCGGCAACAGCAGAGTCGCAAACAGATTGCCGCGCGGCGAATGCCAGTGCCGCCCATGCCGCCCGCGCCCCGCGCTCTGCTCGGCGGCAACCAGCCAGATTGGGCTTGCGTTGGCGGTGAGGTCGGCGGCGCGGCGGCGCGCCTCCAGATTGGTGCTGTCCAGCTGGTCAAACCGCGCCAGCTGATAGCCGCGCGGCACGAGCGCCATCTGGCTTTGCTCACTCATTACTCTGGAGCGCGGGGCGCTCTTTATGGTGGAGCGCGGCGCACTCATGGGAGAGACGCGCCCGATGCCAGCAGCACGGCCGCCATCGCATCGGTCCAGCCCAGCAGCCAGGCGGGCGCCAGAAAAAACAGCAGCACCAGCACCGCACTGCCCGCCGCCATGCCGCTCAGGGCGCGCGGCACCGCCGCCAGGCTTGGCATCGCCCCCTCATCCAGATAGACGATGCGCACCACTTTGAGATAATAGACCGCGGCGACCACGCTGAGGACAATCGCAAGCACGGCGAGGATGGCAAGGTCGGCGGCGACCAGCGCGCGCAAGAGAAAGAATTTCGCAAAAAAGCCCGCCAGCGGCGGCAGGCCCGCCAGCGAAAACATGAACAAAGCGAGGCAGAACGCCAGAAAAGGCTGGCGCTCGCTCAAACCGCTGAGCTGCTTCATCTCATCATCCAGCGCCGTGCCCTCATCGTCGCGCAGCGCCAGAATGCAGGCGAACACGCCCATCGTCATCAGCCCATAGAGCAGAAGATAGAGAATCGCCGCGCTCACCCCCTCCTGCGTGCCGCTGCCCAGCCCAAGCAGCACGAAGCCCATATTGCCGATGGAGGAGTAAGCCAGCAGGCGCTTGATGCGGGTCTGCCCAATAGCAGCCGCCGCGCCCAGCGCGATGCTGCACAGGCCCAGAAACAGGATAATCTGCTGCCACAATTGCGCCGCCTCGCCGAAGCCGCCATAGAGCAGGCGCGCCAAAAGCGCCATCGCCGCCAATTTGGGCGCGACCGCAAAAAAGCCGGTGACCGGCGTGGGCGCGCCGTCATAGACATCCGGCGTCCACATGTGAAACGGCACGGCGGAGATTTTGAACGCCAGCCCGGCCAGCACGAACACCAGCCCGCAGACCAGACCGAAGGACTGCCCTTCGGCAGCCACATGGGCGGCAATCGCGGCAAAATGCGTGCTGCCGCTCACACCATACAAGAGGCTTGCGCCATACAGCAGGAAGCCGGACGCCAGCGCGCCCAGCACAAAATATTTGATGCCGGCCTCGCTGCCGCGCACCGAGTCGCGCTGCACCGCCGCCAGCACATAGAGCGACAGGCTCTGCAATTCCAGCCCCATATAGAGCGCCAGCAAATCCTGCGCCGACACCATGATTCCCATGCCCGCNGCCGCCAGCAGCACCAGCACCGGATATTCCGCCAGCGGCAGATTCTGGGCGCGCAAAAACGCATGCGCCATGACGAGCGCCAACAGGCACGCCAGCAAAATCGCCGCCTTGAAGCCGCGCGCAAACAGGTCAAACACAAATGCCGGCATGCTGTTGTCGCTGCCATCCAGCACGCCAACCGCTATCAGCGCGGCCACAATGGCAGCGCCGCTCAGCACAAACAGATGGCGCAAGCCGAGCCCGAACGCGCCCGCCAGCAGCACGCCCATCGCGCTGACAAACAGGATAAACTCGGGCAGCAAAGCCAGCATTATGGGCTCAGCGCGCGCGTGAAAAGCGCCGCGCTCCCTTGCGGCGCGGCGGACAAGCGCGCCTCATAAGTCTGCTGCAGCGCGGTCATGCTCGCCTCGCTGGTGCGCAGCAAGGGCTTGGGCCAGATGCCGAACAGCAGCACCGCCAGCACAAGCGGCGCAAACGCAAGCATCTCCCGCCCGCGCAAATCGGGCAGGTCGCGCAGCGCATCCTTTTCCAGCTTGCCCAGACAGATGCGGCGATAGAGCCACAGCGCATAGGCCGCCGACAGGATAATGCCGAGCGCTGCCACGGCTGCCAGTTCGGGCTGGCGCTGGAACGCGCCCAGAATGACCAGAAACTCCGCCACAAAGGCGCTGGTGCCGGGCAGGCCTGCCGTGCCGAGCAGAAACAAGAGCAGCACCGCGGCATAGATGGGCATGCGCTCGCTGACGCCGCCATAGGCGGAAATCTCCAGCCGATGGGTGCGCTCATAGACGACCCCGACCGCCAGAAACAACGCCGCCGAGATAACGCCATGCGACAGCATTTGCAAAAGCGCACCCTGCAGCCCATAGGGCGTCATGCTGAAAATGCCGAGCGTCACAAACCCCATATGCGCCACCGAGGAATAGGCGACAAGTTTTTTCATATTCTCCTGCGCCAATGCCACCAGCGAGGTGTAGATAATCGCAATCAGGCTGAGGGCGAATATCAGCGGCGCAAAGAAATCGCTGGCAAGCGGAAACATGGGCACCGAAAAGCGCAAAAACCCGTAGCCGCCCAGTTTCAGCAAAATGCCCGCCAGCAGCACCGAGCCAGCGGTCGGCGCCTGCACATGGGCGTCCGGCAGCCAGGTGTGCAGCGGCCACATTGGCAGTTTCACCGCAAAGGAGGCGAAAAATGCAAGCCAGAGCCAGAATTGCATCGTGCCGCTGAACTCATAGGCCAGGAGGTCGGGAATATAGGTCGTGCCGGCGGTCTGATACATGACCAGAATCGCCACCAGCATCAAGACCGAGCCGAGCAGCGTGTAGAGGAAAAATTTGAAACTGGCATAGATGCGCTCCGCACCGCCCCAAATCCCGATGATGAGAAACATCGGAATCAGTCCGCCCTCAAAAAACAGATAAAACAGAATCAAGTCCAGCGCGGCGAACGCGCCCAGCACCAGCGTCTCCATCACCAGAAACACAAACATATATTCCGGCACCCGCTTGGCGATGCTGCCGCTCGCCAGCACACAGATGGGCGTCAGGAGCGCGGTCAGCACGATAAGCATGACCGAAATCCCGTCCACGCCCAGCGCATAGCCGATGCCGTCGCCCAGCCAGGGATAGCGCTCCACAAATTGGAAGCCGGGGTCGCGCGCGTCAAACTGCGCCCACAGCAACAGCGTCAAACCCAGCGTGACCAGGCTGGTCCAGAGCGCCACATCGCGCGCATTTTGCGCCGCCGCCTCGCCGCGCCCGCGCACAAGCAGCAAAAACCCCGCCCCCAGAAGCGGCAGAAACACAATGGTGGAAAGCAGAGGCCAGTCCATCGCTTGCCCCTCACGAGCCGCCCAGCGCCAGCCAGCTGACCAGAGCCGAGACGCCCAGCAGCATGGCAAACGCATAATGATAGAGATAGCCGCTTTGCAGGCGCACAAAGAGCTGCATCGCGACCAGCACAACGGCAGCCAGCCCGTGCGGGCCCAGCCCGTCAATCACGCGCACATCGCCGATGCGCCAGAANTTCTGCGCCAGCCATTGCAGCGGGCGCACCAGCGCATACTCATACAATTCGTCCACATACCATTTGCGCAGCAAGAACAGATGGAGCGGGCGGGTCCAGCGCACCCATAGAGCGGGCAGGTCCGGCCACACCAGATAATGCAGCGCCGCCAGCAGCAGCCCCGCCGCCCCCATCGCCAGCGGTGCCAGCACCACCCAGAGCGGCGCTTCGGTGAGGCGCAGCAAAATCTGATTGTCGGCGGCGGTGAAAATGGCGTCATACCAAAAGCTCGCCTGCGCCGCGCCGATGAACCAGTCGCGCGTCGCCCAGCCCGCCAGCACCGCCCCCAGCGCCAGCCCCGCCATCGGCAGCAGCATCACAAGCGGGCTTTCATGCACGCCCGCCGCATCCTCCGCGCTCAGGCGGCTGGTGCCATGGAAGGTCAGAAACATGAGCCGCCAGGCATAGAACGCCGTCATCAGCGCCGCCGCCATCAGCACCAGGGCCGCTGGCGCCGCCAGCGCCGATGCGCCCATATAGCTGGCCTCTATAATCGCGTCCTTGGAATAATAGCCGGCGAACAAGGGCGCGCCGGTCAGCGCCAGCGTGCCAAGCAGCATCGCNCCCCAGCTCCAGGGCAGGCTGCGCCACAGCCCGCCCATTTTGCGCATATCCTGCTCGCCGCCAAGCCCGTGAATCACCGAGCCTGCGCCCAAAAACAGGAGCGCCTTGAAAAACGCATGCGTGAACAGATGGAACATCGCCACCTGATACGCGCCGACNCCGAGCGCGACAAACATATAGCCCAGTTGCGAGCAGGTGGAATAGGCAATCACCCGCTTGATNTCGTTTTGCACCAGCCCNACGCTGGCGGCAAAGAGCGCCGTGAGCGCNCCNAGCGCAATCACCGCGTCGCGCGCCNNCGNTGCATATTCAAACAGCGCCGAGGCGCGCGCCAGCAANAACACGCCCGCCGTCACCATGGTGGCGGCATGAATCAGCGCCGAGACCGGCGTCGGCCCCTCCATCGCATCCGGCAGCCAGGTGTGCAAAATGAACTGCGCCGATTTGCCGCACGCGCCCACAAACAGCAAGAGGCAGATTGTGGTCAGCAGCGGCCAGTCCTGCCCNAACATGACAAAGCGCTGCTGCCCCAGTTCCTCGGCTTGCGCGAACACCGCATCAAAGCCCAGCGTGCCGGTGGCATAATANATGAGCGCCATGCCGAGCAGCAGCCCGAAATCGCCCACCCGATTGACCAGAAAGGCTTTGATGGCCGCCGCATTGGCGCTGTCGCGCTCCGACCAGAAGCCAATCANNAGATAAGACGCCAGCCCCACGCCTTCCCAGCCGAAAAACAGATGCAGGAAATTGTCCGCCGTCACCAGCGCCGACATCGCAAAGGTGAAGAACGCCAGATAGCAGAAAAAGCGCGCCAGCCGCTTGTCGTCCGCCATATAGCCCAGCGCATAAATGTGAATCAGCGCCGAGACGAGATTCACCACCAGCAGCATCAAGGCGCTCAGCGTGTCAATGCGCAACTGCCAATCGGCAATCAGCGCGCCGACATGCACCCATTCCAGCAGCGGAATTTTATACGCCGCCCCCTCCAGCGCCACCTGCGCAAAGCCAAAGAGCGACAACAGCCCCGCCAGGCTGAGCGCAGCGCACGCCCCCCAGGCCGCAAGCACCGGGCGGCGCGCCAGCCCCAGACTGGCCGCCCAGACCGCGCCCAGCAGGGGCAGGAACACAATCCAGGCAAACAGCGCAGACGCCCCCATCGGCTCAGCCCCTCATCTCGCTAATCGCATCCACCGCAATGGTGCGGCGCTGGCGAAAATAGGCGAGCAAGATGGCAAGCCCTATCGCCACCTCGGCGGCTGCCACGGTGAGAATGAAGAGCGCAAACACCTGGCCGGTGAGATCGCCGCGAAAGGCGGAGAAAGCGACAAAATTCAGCCCCACCGCCATCAGGATGAGCTCAATGGACATCAGAATCGTAATCACATTCTTGCGATTGAGAAACACGCCGAAGACGCCAATCGTCAGCAGCATCGCCGACAGAGTGAGATAATGCGAAAGCCCGATGCTCATGGCTCGCCCTCACACGCCCTGCCCGGGCTTGACATCAATCAGCCGCAGCCCGTCTTCCTTGCGGCGCATCACTTGCAGGGCGACATCCTGGCGGCGCGCACTGGCGCGATGGCGAATCGTGAGCACAATCGCGCCNACCATCGCNGTCAGCAGGATTGCGCCNGCCAGCTGAAAGAAGACGAAATANTCGGTGTAAAGCACCATGCCCAGCGCATGCGCATTGCCGGGGGGCGCGGCCGGGCTGGGCGGCGGCAGCGNNGCGAAGCGGTCGGCGCGCGCCACCAGAATGAGNTCCGCCAGCAAAACGCCGCCCACCAGCAGCCCGATGGGCAGGCTGGTGGCAAGCGGTGCGGGCGCACGCACGCCTATATCCAGCAGCATCACCATGAACAGGAACAAGACCGCCACCGCGCCGACATAGACGATAATCAGAATGAAGGCGAGAAACTCCGCCCCCAAAAGCAGCATGAGGCCGGCGGCATTGAAAAACGCCAGAATCAGAAACAGCACCGCATGCACGGGATTGCGCATCCCCACCACGCCGCAGGCGCTGGCGGTGCAAACCGCGGCAAACAAATAAAAGAGCCAATCCGCCAGCATGCTCGTGCGCCTTTGCCTGCACCCGCGCGAGGGCTCAACGCCAGCGCGCATCGCGCTGAATGTTGGCCGCCAGACTGCTCTCCCAGCGGTCGCCATTGGCGAGCAGTTTCTCCTTGTCGTATATCAGCTCTTCGCGCGTCTCGGTCGCAAACTCAAAATTCGGCCCCTCCACAATCGCATCCACCGGGCAGGCTTCCTGGCACAGGCCGCAATAGATGCATTTTATCATGTCAATGTCATAGCGGGTGGCGCGCCGCGTGCCATCGGCAGCGGCCGGCCCGGCTTCAATCGTTATCGCCTGCGCCGGGCACACGGCTTCGCACAATTTGCAGGCAATGCAGCGCTCCTCGCCATTGGGATAGCGGCGCAGCGCATGCTCGCCGCGAAAACGCGAACTGAGCTTGCCCTTTTCATAAGGGTAATTCAGCGTGCGCTTGGGAGCGACAAAATAGCGCAGCGCCAGCCAGAGCGCGCGCCCAAAATCCAGCAGCAAAAAACTGCGCGCCGCCGCGCCCAGCCTCTGGCGCAATGAGACCTGACGCAAAGACTTGTTGATTGGGCTTTCCGTCATGCTCACACCAGCCTCAGCCCATACAGCACGCTCGCCGTCAGCACCAGCCAAAACAGGCTGAGCGGCAAGAATATTTTCCAGCCCAGCCGCATCAGCTGGTCGTAGCGGTAGCGCGGCACCACGGTTTTGACCATGCTGAACAGGAAAAACATAAGCAGCAATTTGCCGATAAACCACAGCGCGCCCGGCACGGCATAGAGCGGCGCCCAATCCAGAGGCGGCAGCCAGCCGCCCAGAAACAGAATGGTTATCATCGCGCACATCAGCGTCACATTCGCCAATTCGCCAATCATGAACACCACATAGGGGGTGGAGGAATATTCCACCATAAAGCCCGCCACCAGTTCGGATTCGGCTTCGGGCAAATCAAAGGGCGGGCGATTGGTTTCCGCCAGCGCCGAGATGAAAAACACCACCAGCATCGGAAACAGCGGCAGCGCAAACCAGACGCCGCGCTGCGCTTCCACAATCGCGGTCAGATTGAGCGAGCCGGCGAGCAACAGGACGCAGATGAGGACAAAGCCAATCGCGACCTCATAGGACACCATCTGCGCCGCCGAGCGTATCGCGCTCAAAAACGCATATTTGGAATTGGATGCCCAGCCGCCGATAATCACGCCATAGACGCCCAGCGAGGAAATCGCAAAAATATACAACAGCCCGACATGGATATCCGCCACCGCCCAATTGGGCGCCAGCGGTATCACCGCCCAGGCGCTGAGCGCCAGAAACAGCGTCAAAAAAGGCGCGAGCAGAAACAGGAAGCGGTTCGCCTGATTGGGCACCACAATCTCCTTGAACAGATATTTCAGAATATCGGCAAAGGATTGCAGCAAGCCGAACGGGCCCACCACATTGGGGCCGCGCCGCTGCTGCACCGCCGCCCAGATTTTGCGGTCCGCATACATCAGAAAGGCGAGCGCCAGCAAGAGCGCCAGCATGACGGCAAGACTGTGCGCCGCCATCAGCGCCAGCGGCGCTGCCCAGCTGGGCCAAAACCCCTCCATTATGGGGCCGCCTCTTCTGCTGCAGGTGCCGCGCTTTGCGCTATATCCTTGTCGCTGGCGCGGCGTTCCGTCTTATCTTTGGTGCGGCGTTCCGCCGCGAGCCGACTGCATTCGCCCAGCACAGGCGAAGCGCGCGCCATCGGATTGCTCAAATAGAAATTGGACACATTGCGCCCAAAGCGCACGCCGGCAAGGCGCGCCAGATTCGGCTTCGCCCCCGGCGCTGGCACCTCCAGGCTCAGTTGCGGGCGCTCATGATGCGTGCGCAAGGCGGGCGCGGCCGCATAGATGGCGGCGCGCAGCGCCGCGCGGGTCCCATATGGCAGCGGCACCGATGCCTGCTCCGCCAGCGCGCGCACAATCATCCAATCCTCTTTCGCCGCGCCCGGCGGCGGCAGCGCGGCGGCCGTCTCCTGCACCCGCCCCTCGCTGTTGACATAGAGCGCAGATTTTTCCGCATAGGTCGCGCCCGGCAGCACCAGGTCGGCGCATTGCGCGCCGCGGTCGCCATGGCTGCCGATATAAATCACGCAGCAATCGGCATGGGGTTTGAGCTCCAGCTCATCTGCGCCCAGCAAAATCAGCGTGTGGGCGCGGCCGCTCTGCGCCGCCGCCACAATCTCTTTGGTCGCCCAGCCCTTGCTCTGCGGCACAAAGCCAACATCCAGCCCGCCCACGCGCGCCGCGGCATGGTGCAGCATGTTGAAGCCGCTCCATTGCGGGCGCTGAATTTTGTAGCGGCGCACCAGTTCCATCAGCGCGGCAAACACATCCTCGCCCGCCTCGCGAAACGCCGCCTCGCCCACCAGCAAGAGCGGGCGCGCCGCGGCGCGCAAGACAGGCGCAAAGGGGCTGGAGCCATCCAAAAGCGCACACAGCGCCTCGCCGCCCTCGCCCAACTCATGCGACACATAAGGCAGATTGGCAGACGGCAGGTCGGCGGGCGCACCCACAAAGCCAATCGGCGTTGCGCCCTGCTCGCCGCGCCGCCAATGCTGAAAAATCCGCGCATTCAGCACCGCCGCATCATGGCGCGGATTGGTGCCGACCAGCAGCAGCGCATCGCTGGCGTGAATGCCCGCAAAGCCGCTCGTCATCACATATTGGGCGCGCGCTTGGTGCGGATAGAGGGCCCCGCTTTGGCGGCAATCCAGATGCGGGCTGGCGCATGCGTCCATCAGGTCTTTCAGCACCTTCATGGATTCCACGCACGCCACATCGCCCGCCAGCGCCGCCAGCCTGCTGTCGCGCCCCTTGCGCGCGGATGCCTTGGTGAGCGCACGCGCCGCCAGCCGCAGCGCGTCGGCCCAGCTGCATGGCTCAAGCCGCCCGCCCTTGCGCCGCCAGGGCTGGTCCAGACGCTGCCGCGTCAAGCCATCCCACACGAAGCGCGCCTTGTCTGACAGCCATTCTTCATTAATCTCATCATGCTCGCGCGGCAAGATGCGCATAATCTTGCCGTCGCGCGAATCCAGCCGAATGTGGCAGCCCATGCCATCCATCACATCAATGCTGTTGGTCTGGCTGAGCTCCCATGGGCGCGCCGAAAACACATAGGGTTTGGAGGTCAGCGCCCCCACCGGGCACAAATCAATCACATTGCCCGACAATTCCGAGGTCAAGGCCTGGTCCAGCCAGCTGACGATTTCCATATCCTCGCCGCGCCCTATCGCGCCAATTTCCGGCACGCCCGCAACTTCGGAGGCAAACCGCACGCAGCGCGTGCAATGGATGCAGCGCGTCATAATGGTTTTGACCAGCGGCCCCATGTTTTTGTCGGGCACCGCGCGCTTGGAGGTGGCAAAGCGGCTATGGTCCAGACCGAAGCCCAGCGCCTGATCCTGCAAATCACATTCGCCGCCCTGGTCGCAAATCGGGCAATCCAGCGGATGGTTAATCAAGAGAAACTCCATCACGCCCTTGCGCGCCGCCTGCACCATGGCGCTGTTGGTGCGCACGCGCTGCCCGTTTGCCGCCGGCTCGGCGCAGCTCGCCACCGGCTTGGCGGAGCCTTCCAGCTCCACCAGGCACATGCGGCAATTGCCGGCAATGGAGAGGCGCTCATGATAGCAAAAGCGCGGAATCTCAACCCCCGACTGCTCGCATGCCTGCAGCAAAGTGGTGCCGGCGGGCACGCGGAGCGCGCGCCCATCCACATGGAGCTCCACCATCGGGCGCGCATCACTTTTGGGGCTTTTGGGCGCAGCTGGCTTGCTCGTATCGCTCATCCCGTGTCCTGTCCTGTTGCTCTTATTGCGCCGCGCGCTCGGCGGCCTGGCAGCGGGCTTCCAGTTCGGGGCGAAAATGGCGTATCAGCCCTTGCACCGGCCAGGCCGCAGCATCGCCCAGCGCGCAAATCGTATGCCCTTCCACCTGCTTGCTCAGCGTGTGCAAAAGGTCAATATCGCTCACCACCGCCTCGCCGCGCGCCAGCCGCGTGACCAGACGCCACATCCAGCCCGCGCCCTCGCGGCACGGCGTGCATTGGCCGCAGCTTTCATGCATGTAAAATTGCGACAGCCGCGCAATCGCGCGCACAATATCCGTGTCCTTGTTCATGACGATAACCGCGCCCGTGCCCAGCCCGGTGTCATGGGCGGCCAGCGAATCGAAATCCATGCGCACCACATCGCACACCGATTTGGGTATCAGCGGCACCGAGGAGCCGCCGGGAATGACCGCCAGGAGGTTGTCCCAGCCGCCCAGCACGCCGCCGCCATAGCGCTCCAGCAATTCCTTGAGCCCGATGCCCATCTCCTCTTCCACCACGCACGGGGTTTCAAGATGGCCGGAGAGGCAAAAAATCTTGCTGCCCGTGTTGCCGGGGCGTCCGATGCCGGCAAACCAGCGCCAGCCGCGGCGCAAAATGCTCGGCACCACCGCCACGCTCTCCACATTGTTGACCGTGGTCGGGCAGCCATAAAGCCCGGTGGAGGCGGGATAAGGCGGCTTCAGGCGCGGCATGCCCTTTTTGCCTTCCAGGCTTTCCAGCAAGGCGGTTTCCTCGCCGCAAATATATGCGCCCGCGCCGCGGTGAATCACAATATCAAAATCCCAGCCGCTGCCGCAGGCATTGCGCCCAATCAGCCCCGCCGCCCGCGCCTCCTCGCAGGCGCGCTCCAGCGCNCGCGTCTCATGCGCAAACTCGCCGCGCACATAGATGAACGCCCGATGCGCGCCAATCGCAAAGCCCGCCAAGAGCGTGCCTTCCAGCAATTTGTGNGGCTCATGGCGCAAAATCTCGCGNTCCTTGCATGTGCCCGGCTCGGACTCATCGGCATTGACGACCAGATAATGCGGCCGCTCCGCNTCCACCTCAGTCGGCATGAAACTCCATTTGCGCCCGGTGGGAAACCCCGCACCGCCGCGCCCGCGCAAATCCGAGCGCGTCACCTCCTCGCGAATCCATGCCGCCCCCTTGCGCAACAGGCGCGCCGTCTGGTCCCAATCGCCGCGCGCCTGCGCCGCAGCCAGTTCCGCCGACGCGTCACCATGCAAATTGGTGAAAATCCGTTCCTGTTCCTTCAACATGGGGGGGTTCGCTTTTCTTTGTGCTGCCGCTCACATTTTGCGCCGCGCTGGCTCGCTGGTCTTGCGCAGCGGCGCGAGGTCGCGCTGCGCCGGCTGAGGCCCGGGCGCAACCGTCTCGCCGCGCCCCAAATCCTGCAATATCTCCTCCAGCCGCTGCGGCGTCAAATCCTCATAGAATTCCTCATTGATTTGCACCATCGGCGCATTGGCGCACGCACCCAGACATTCCACCTCGGTCCAGGAAAACATGCCATCAGCATTGGGCGCGTTCGGCGCGCCTATCGCGCGTGCGCAGACCTCTTTCAGCCCGTCCGAGCCTCTGAGCCAGCATGGGGTGGTGCCGCAGACCTGCACGAAATGCCGCCCCACAGGCGCAAATTGAAACATGGAGTAGAAGCTTGCCACCTCCATCGCCCGCATCGCCGGCATGCCCAGCAAGTCGGCGACATGGCAAATCGCGGCGCGGCTGAGATGCCCGCCATTGTGCTCTTGCGCCAGCCACAAAAGCGGCATAATCGCGCTTTGCTGCTTGCCCTGAGGGTAGCGCGCCACAATCGTTTCCACCTCGCGCTGCTGCTCGGGCGCAAACGCAAACGGCGCGTCATCCTGCGGCAGGCTGCGCTTCATCGGTCAATCTCCCCAAACACAATATCCAGCGAGCCCAAAATCGCCGACGCATCCGCCAGCATATGGCCCTTGCACAAATACTCCATCGCCTGCAAATGCGCAAAGCCGGGGGCGCGAATCTTGCAGCGATAGGGCTTGTTGGAGCCGTCGGCGACCAGATAGACGCCGAACTCCCCCTTCGGCGCTTCCACCGCCGCATAGACTTCGCCCGCCGGCACATGATAGCCCTCGGTGTAAAGTTTGAAATGATGGATGAGTGCCTCCATGGAGCGCTTCATCTCGGCGCGCGGCGGCGGCACCACCTTGCCCTCCTCCACCATCACCGGCCCGTCGGGCATGCGCGTGAGACATTGCCGCATGATGGCGACTGACTGGCGGCATTCCTCCATGCGCACCAGATAGCGGTCATAGCAATCGCCATGGCGGCCGACCGGCACCGAAAACTCCAGGTCGGAATAACATTCATAGGGCTGGGCGCGGCGCAAATCCCACGCCAGCCCGGAGCCGCGCGCCATCACGCCGCTGAAGCCCCAATCCTCCACATCCTCCTTGCTGACCACGCCAATATCCACATTGCGCTGCTTGAAAATGCGATTGTCGGTCAACAGCGTCTCAATATCATCCAGCCGCGCAAGAAACGGGTCCAAAAACGCCGCCATATCGTCCAGCAGCTGCGGCGGCACATCCTGATGCACGCCGCCGGGGCGAAAATACGCCGCATGCAGGCGCGCGCCTGAGGCGCGCTCATAAAACTCCATCAGCGTCTCGCGCTCCTCAAAGCCCCACAGCGGCGGCGTCAGCGCCCCCACATCCAGCGCCTGCGTGGTGACATTGAGCACATGGCTCAAAAGCCGCCCCACCTCGCAAAACAGGACGCGCAGATATTGCGCCCGCGGCGGCACCTCTATCCCCAAAAGGCGCTCGGTCGCCAGCGCAAACGCATGCTCCTGATTCATCGGCGCAACATAATCCAGACGGTCAAAATACGGCACCGCCTGCAGATAGGTTTTATGCTCTATCAATTTCTCCGTGCCGCGGTGCAACAGCCCGATATGCGGGTCCACCCGCTCCACCAATTCGCCGTCCAGCTCCATCACCAGGCGCAGCACCCCATGGGCTGCGGGGTGCTGGGGCCCGAAGTTAATCGTGAATTTGCGGCTGGGTTCGGCAGGCATGGG
>JGI24797J26694_1001240_pt1 | contig 14736 bp, 13 predicted proteins | sample PinacodermPK_FD_26694 | JGI IMG/M metagenome (IMG submission 26694) | reverse complement strand
TATCTGACTGGCGGGTATTCGGACAAGCGTCGGGCGTAGCAGGTACTGACTTCCAGTTAAGAGCATTACCTAACCAGAAAGACACTCGTGTAGGCCAGGGTAGTATACCTTCGCAATCGCTATCTGCTGGAGCAGTATATAATACAACGAACCAGAATGGATTCTTAGTAGTTAACCAAGTTATATCTGCAGCTAGTGTAAACGACAGCACAGTGATTGAGCCTGTTGCTAATAAGACTTTACGTGTCTACGATTACCGCACACAAGTGGGCGATGAGATCGGTATGGATATCGATCTAGCATTCCCATCTGATGGTCTTAATAGAGAACGAGCTATTGCTGCTGGTGCACCTGTCAATGTACAAGAGATTACCACATCAGCTGTTGGAGCTACAACTCCTAACATGGTTGACTTAGGCTGGGCTCAGGAAGATCGTCGTATCTTTGCATTAGATGAGAACATTCCTACTCGATTAACAGAAGCACTAGCCACCGCATCTAACCAAGCTACGAATAGTGAATCAGTTATCTTCGAGAACTGGTATGGATTAGTAAAGCAACTGTATAACTCCACAGATGGACGGACAACTACAGCGTGGCCATTAGGTAATAGCGTAGGTAATATCCTTGATGTTGATCGTAACTTGATGTTTGAAGCAGATCAAGCTCAGGCAGGTGTATCAGATACTATCGTATCACTACGTCATGGAGCGCAGGTGTTCAGCGCAATCGGAGCTACTAGCCTTAAGAATACTTTGCGTATGTCAGGTGCTAACAACACAGTTACATGGGGCACTCGTACATTCCCAAGCGGGATCACTCTAGCAGGTGGTATTCATAACACAGCCACGACTACTGCTACATTCATGCAGAATATTAACTGGAGTTTTGATGGTAACGTTCAGATCCACTTCACTGGATTACCAGCAGGTGAGTATAACGTCCATGATCTACTTGGTACTGTAACGCAGCCAGCGGGTAGTAACCAACTACGTATCTCTGCTGCTAACGCAGGCGTAATACTATTCACTACCGACGTTAACTACTTCAATGACTGGGTAGCATGGCCTGAAGGTGGTAGCAGTAATGTTGAACTGCAAACTCGTGCAGCACCCAAGCGGTATCTCTTAAGCACAGGTTCTTTAGCAGGACGCGTAGGAGTTTACAACACTACTACTAATCAAAGCCTCTTACCTGGTGGAGATCTTTCTATTCCAGTAGTAGCCGGTACTCCATTTGAGTTGGAGATCGATGTTAATACTTCCGGTGTGAACGATGGTGATCAAGTCAGACTATATTACAAGCCAACCAATACTCTTACAACAGGGTATCAGATGGTCACTGAGAGTATGAACATCAATGACTTGGGATCTGGTGATGTGATTATACATACGCCAGCTTTTGCTATATCTCCAGAGCTATTCATTAATAGTAATGAAGCTACAGTGCCAGCAAGCGTTACTGCAACCGCTACAGGTATTATTGGCGGACGGATTAATATTGATATTGCTGGTGCGTCTACTGTTCTAGATGGAGCGCCAACACAGCGTTTAATATTAGATGTTACTAATAGTCAGACTTACTTCGAAAGTGTTGTGACATTAGAGGGAACTGAAGACTTTATACAAGCAGGTGGTTCTAACTCCACTATATTTACACCAAATACAATCCGCTTAGCTGCAGCAGATAATGTAACACAACAGTTCTTAACAGCTATTGGCCCACGGTTTGATAGCGACGGCAACGCTGTGATTCAAATTGAAAACTTGAGTGTGGCAGGAGCTAACATCCCTGGTGTGATTCTCTTCTCGAATCCAGAAGGCGTATCAGTCGGAGAGATCGTAGCTGCAGTTGATGCTTCAGCTACAGGTACTGCGGTGCAAACTATTCAATCTGACGTAGATACTATTGCGCCTGTTGTCGTAGCTACAGAGTCACGCGTACAGACAGTTGAACGCGCTACTGGTTACATGATTGGTAACGGTAGTACTGGAACNNCTGGTAGAGCTGGATCTCGTCTTAATGGGATNAGACCCAAGAGCGGCGACTTNGATCCTNANCANGANTANGAGACAGTNCTATGATGGCTATGATGAAGAAGGTAGGTATTTGGAGCGGCATCACTGCCGTTCTATCTACCCTCTTCTTCCTCGTAGGTGGTTGGAATGCGACTAAGAAAGCGTATGTAGATTATGTGGAATGGTCGCAGACCCACCGAGACCACGAAGAAGTAAGAGCATTCGATCAGTCATCAGGTATCATCGGTCACACTCTGATTGATGGTAAGGTACGACTTAAATATAAAACATGTAACCCACCAGTAGACGCTCCGTTCTACTACTACACAGTATGGAAGAATGGACTACCAGTAGAAGGTTTCAACAGAACCCCTGCTAGTGGACACTTCGATATCAACAGCTGGTTCCAGCCTATCCAATGTACAGAAGGATGGTTAGGTTCCCATGAGTTCGATGGAGAACCAGGAGATACGTTCGTAGTAACGTGGTACTTCCAGGTAGATGGTGGATATGACGCAGTGATAATGCGTTACACAATAACGAAATAACGAGGGACAAATGCATAATGAGGAATACACCGGCCCATCGATGCCGCTAAGCATAGAAATCGATCAGATGAAGTACCGTCAGCAGGATGAGAGTTTCGATGGCAAGATTAAACGTATAGCAGGTACACTGTGTGACGGGCCGGAACATCAATATGCATTGGAAGAAGTACTAGGTGAGATGAGATTCTTACCAGCGGGTAGGGTTCAGTCAGCGATTGGATCCGCTCGTATCACCACAGCTTACAATTGCTTTGTCAGTGGGCTAGTGGAAGATAGCATGGATAGCATTATGGGGAGGGCACATGAAGCAGCTGAAACTATGCGTAGAGGCGGAGGAATTGGATACGATTTTAGCCGAATACGACCTCGAGGAGATACTATCAAGTCCCTCGATTCACAATCATCGGGTCCTGTTTCTTTTATGGGAATCTATGATGCTGTCTGTCAAACAATCGCATCCTCAGGCCACAGACGAGGAGCACAGATGGGTAGTATGCGCGTCGATCATCCAGACATTAGAGAGTTCATCCGCGCTAAGCGAAACTCAGATCGACTTACTGGATTCAATGTTAGCGTCAGTGTCACTGACAAATTCATGGAAGCACTAAAGACAGAGTCAGGCGACTTTGATCTAGTGTTTGAAGATAAAGTATACGAGACCATCAATGCACATGAGTTGTGGGATGAGATCATGGAATCTACGTGGGACTGGGCAGAGCCTGGTGTCCTGTTCGTGGACCGTATCAACGAGATGAACAATCTCTACTACTGCGAGACGATTGAGACTACTAACCCCTGCGGGGAACAGCCGCTGCCACCTCATGGTGCATGCTTGTTAGGGTCATTCAATCTAACGAAGTATCTGAAGGATAGTACTATCCACGGCCACCACAAGGTAGCCTACTTCGACTTCAAGCAGTTCAAGAAGGATATCCCNGTNGTNGTACGGGCGATGGACAATGTAATCGATAGAACAATCTATCCCCTCAAGGAGCAGGAAGATGAAGCAAGAGATAAGCGACGCATGGGACTGGGTATTACAGGCCTTGCAAACGCCGGAGAGATTCTCGGATACTCGTACGGATCTCCAGAGTTCATGCAGTGGACAGAGAAAGTCCTTGCGTGTCTCCGCGACAACACGTACAGAGCTTCAGCGGAACTTGCTGAGGAGAAAGGACCGTTCCCCTTATTCAGGCAGGAATATCTAAAGTCTAACTTCGTGAGGACATTACCAGCGTCAGTCAAAAAGGAGATCCGCAAGCATGGCATACGTAACTCCCACCTTACATCTATCGCCCCAACTGGTACTATCAGCCTTGTGGCAGATAACGTCAGTTCAGGAATCGAGCCAGTCTTTTCACATTACTATAGCCGCACCATCCAGACTTTTGCCGGCCCACGAGAAGAACAAGTTCAGGACTATGCGTATGCGAGAGGAGTCGAAGGAAGATCAGCCGACTCTCTTTCAGTGGGCGAACATCTCGACGTACTAGCACTCGTATCTCATTACGTAGATAGTGCTGTTAGTAAGACCTGTAATGTGGGAGATGATGTTACCTATGATGAGTTCAAGAAGATTTATGAGGACGCGTGGGAAGCTGGCTGTAAGGGAATCACGACCTTTCGCGCGGCGGGTAAGCGATACGGAATCCTTAAAACCGTGGAAAAAGAAGAGGAGATTGCGGAGGCGGCTGAAGGAGCTGCAACGGAGAGTGGAGAGGAAGCAACAGCGTGCTTCATTGATCCGCTTACTGGGCAGCGCGAGTGCAGCTGACGCAGTNATGGAGGACAAATGAGTCTATCAGTAATTGGAAATATTATCTCAGGTCTAGCAGGCCCGCTGGGTCAGGTAGCTGAGAGATACTTCGATAACAAGGACGACCAGCAGGCATTTAAGAATGCAGTAGAGCTGGAGATCCTAAAGAACCAGAAAGAGTTCACAGATCTAGCGAGCAACATCGTACTAGCAGAGGCTAAGTCAGAGCACTGGCTAACTGCTACATGGCGTCCGTTCACTATGATCCTATTTGCTCTTGTAATAGCAATTAATATTTTGATCATACCCTACGTGGTAACTCCGTTACTATGGGCGTTAGGTTATCCTATCCCCATGTTCATGGAAGTACCAGACCAGGTATGGACTTTAATCACCATCGGTCTCGGTGGCTACGTAGGTGGTCGGTCAGGCGAGAAGATGGTCAAAGCTTGGAAGGAGAATTAGAATGTGTACATGTAAAAACTGTAAGTGTAACCCTTGCACATGTGGCTCGTAAACTTCGTTAAAGAGAAGGAAGGCTTCAGAGCTAATGCCTATCAAGACGCCGTTGGTGTTTGGACTATTGGATATGGTTCCACCAAGGGCGTCAAGAAGGGTGATAGCATCTCAATGGCCAATGCTGAGAAGCTCCTCGCTGAAGAGTTAGAGGACTTCCAGCATTACGTAGAGAACTACAGCAAGAAGGTAGGATACTACTGGAACAAGAACCAGATCGAAGCCCTCACATCATTCGTCTTCAACCTAGGCAAGGGACGACTGAATCAATTAACAGCAGATGGTACTCGTACTAACGAGACTATCGCTAACCGTATGCTACTCTATCGTCGAGCCGGTGGCAGGATCCTCAAGGGTCTTGAGATCAGGCGCCGAGAAGAGTCAGCTCATTTCAAATCATAGGAGGTAGGGATGCCGACACAAGTACTACCTATTACAAACCTCTCTCAAGCAGGGGTTATTATGGATACGCCTTCGGTATCCTTACCACCTAACGTATTCTCAGACTGTCAGAACGTAAGATTCCGAGATGGAGCTATCCGTAAGATGGAGGGTGAAAGAGAAGTCCAGTTCAATATAGGACCAGGACAATATAGATATGTAGCTTTCTGGCCTGAGCCTACTCTGTCTCCTAATGATGGATACATGGTTGTCGTAGCTAGATATACTATTCAACAGGCCGTTGATCAAGGAATTGTCATTCCTCCTACTATAACTACAGATAATGTAGATATCATATATATCTTCTTAGCTTCAGATCCAATGACAGTGCTTCATAGATCTCAGCCATTCGCTGTGACTGACATGGCTCACTGGCAGCACACACTATTTGGTGGTGGTGTTACTCTAATTATGAACAACGGAGTAGACAGACCTGTATACGCTAACGGTCCTATCAGGTCCACAGCATTATTCACTGACCGTCTATTCTTTAACTTACCAGGATGGGACAGCTATCTAACAGACGAACAGGTCACATCGTTCTTCTACGATACCTCGTTTGTTACAGATATCGGTACAGATCTAGGTGCATTTGTAAATCTAACTAACGCAGATAATCTACCAGATATTCCTACCTCTCAGAATGATCAAGCTATTATCTTATCAGTGATCCCAGGTAACGACAGCTTACCTCCATTCTCTATTAGGATAGATGATTATAATGATACAGCAGGTGGAGTACCTCAGACGGCGGCGAGTGTAGGATTCAATGGACCAGTAGATCCTAATGATCCGACTACCGCTGACAATACAGATACAGGCACTACGTTCATAACGTTTAATCCTCCTACCTTTAATGCGGAAGGGGAATATGCAACGTTAGGTGTAGCACCAGGTGACTCAGTAACTATCCGTATTCAGACTATACCTGATATCCAGGTACGAGCAGGAGTTATCCGTACTTACGGGAACCTACTCGTTGCAGGGAACCTAACAGAGTTCATGCGTAGTGATCCTGACCGGACAGTACGTGCTATGCCAGGAGTAATCCGCACTTCAGATGTGGCAGCACCAGGAACTATACCTGCTAACTGGAATCCATTTAAGACTGGAGTTAACACAGCAGATGAGTTTACTCTCTCGTCCACAGGGATCGTCCAGGATATGTCTGAACTTCAAGGCATCCTCTATATCTATACAAACGATTCGATACACTCTATACAGCAGACAGGTAACTCTACCGTACCCTTCAACATCCGGCCAGTAGCTCGGGGTTGGGGAGCACAGACAGTAGATTCGATACAAGAGTTTGATGGTAGGCATATAGTCGTAGGTAGTAACGATATCTATACCTTCAGTGGACATCCAGGATCTATCAAGTCTATTGCAGATCTCAGAGTACGTAGAGAGTTTTTCCGTACTATCACAAAGAATCCGCTACATCAGCGTAACCTATTCACTATGTTATACCGTAGACGTGATGAGATCTGGATCAGCTATCCTACCACGGCCAGTACAGATGGTCAGTGTGATAGGACTTTGATATGGAACTACCGTAACAATACGTGGACTATCAGAGCACAATCAACTTTCTGGAATGGGGTAATGTCTCCTATTCAGTGGGATACTGACGGGGTTCTCACAGTAGATCTTAACGAGCATTTCCCTTTACTTGTATCTACTCGTTTGTCTACTGATACTGATTCAGTATATGTTGCAGATGTTCCTGGTAAGTTTACTGACAGAGCTAATATGGGTTATGAATCATATATCGAACGAACACGACTAGCTATTACTCCAGAGTTTACTACTGAGAACTTACTATCAGTAGCTATGCTTACAGAAGGTTTAGCAATCTCCGGTGGTACAGAGTTTGATCCTACATTAGAGATCAGAGTACTTGGTACTGAAACTCCCGCTGAAGAAGCAGATCTAACTGATGGTACTAATCCTAATATTAAGAAGAATACGTTTGATATTCTATCTAACTATAAGGTAGATATAAGAGAACATGGTCGTCTACTTAACTACAGGATTACAGATAATATCACTGGCAGTGTTGTTAGAGATGATCGCTGGCTCATAGCTGGTCTGCAGTTTGATATAGGAACAGGAGGTACTCGCTAATGGCAGTTCAACCCCCTCCGATTACAGGTGATCCAGAACAGGATAGCTTTAACCAGCAGGTTGCTGATGCTATTAACTTCATGCCACTTGGAAACGTCATCACAGAAGAACGCATCATTGCCTCTTCTGTGGCGGGTACTCGTGGGGCAGCAGGTGCTGATGGTCTTAACAGAGCTGGTCTATATCTATTCCAGCGGACTAGTATCAATGATGAGAACGGGCTAACAGCTCCGGATAGATTGTCTGATAACTTTACACTACAGTATAACTATGCTAACGCTACACTCAGAGCGAGGGATGCTGTTGGTGGTTTCACTGTAGGTCCACCGTGGGAAGGGTGGTCTGATACTATACCTGAGAGAGATCCAGCTTTACGCAATGACTACATCTGGTTCCAGTTCGTAGCTATATCTGACAGAGATAATACAGATCTCATAGCAGGTGCTTCGTGGTCAGGTGTAGGTCTATTCGCTAGACCAGGTGTTGGTGCCTTACGGGCAGTAGTAGAATATACTCCTCTCGTAGATGGCACAGCAGACCCGGCAGCTCAAATATACAGGGCTCGTATTACTCACGTATATCTAGGTGAACAAGATGTAACAGCTCAGATAGAGGGAACTCGGATCTGTTGGTTAATAGCTGAAGATGACGGTACATTTCTAGCTGACAGTGCTGTACTAGTAGATGGTCAACTACCTGCTACGTATAGTGATCGCAACTTTGAGAACGGTACTGCCCGGAGGATAGGATATACAGCTGATTTCCCGGCTACAGATATCTTCATGGGTAATACCTTCAGTGATTATTCAGACGTATCGAGAGATATAGAACCCCGCATCGAGATCGGTGCAGTCGTTAATATATAGGAGGACAGTATGTCTTTTACAGGTAACGCAGGTGGTCGCTTCCAGATCAGACGTATTCGTAACGGAAGTACTGCCGAATGTTTCTTAACAGCTAATGGTCCGTTCAGTCAGACCTTTGCAGAGCCCACAGGTTTCCATACCCCTAACTGGAACTTCGTGGATAGCAGAACAAACACGTATGCTGATAACACAGCGTATACCATAGGCACTATCGTTGTCTTTGGAACAGGTGATAATGAAGGGTTATATAGAGCCCGTGTAGCTATCCCAGCAAACAACACTACTCCTCCTACTCTCATGGATACTAACGATCTATGGGAATATGAGGGACCAGAGGGAGATCCATTAGAGATTACTCCTCAGCTTCTAGTTAATGGTACTGATATAAGTTTAGATGGTACTCGTGCATTACCACCAGTCAATGCTGCTATCGCTAGCATCCAATGGCAGGTAAGTACAGGTACTACCTTTGAGAACGTAGATACTAGTCTAGATGGATTTGATCTAACAGGTACTTTATTGAACGGTGTAGGAACTACTCTACGTATCGATAGGAACCTAGATAACACAGCTAACTTTAATCCCGGTGCCCTGATGGGAGGCATGCTCATCTTACGAGCAGTCATCTCATATAATATCACTGGTGTTACCGATCAGGCTGGTAATAACCAAGTACTTATGTGTAATGCTGGTATGACTCTTACTCGTACGGTCCTGACTGAGAGTTCTATGTTCTCACAGATCCGTCTAGTAGATACTACTCCAGCAGGACAAGCATCAAACGGTTCAGCTGCTCAGATATGGAACAGCGGATGGAGAACAGACAAGACTCTCCGCGTGGATCTATTCATCGGTGCTAACAACGAAGCAGCTACAGCTGCAGGTCGAGCTGGTCTTACATTCCAGTGGTACGATAGCGATGGTGTCCTTGCAGGTCAGACTAATAGAGATCTTACTATTGATCGTAATGATGTTGACACAGCTGAGACGTACTATTGTATCGTCACTCATGTAGAAACAGGAGATACATATCAATCGAACTCACTAGAGATACGGGACTTCTTAGACCCTATCCAGTTCGTAGAAGTAGGTACAGCTACAGTAGATACAGCTTCACAAGGTATGCTAACTGTAATCCCTTATCAGAACGGTGCACCTATGGTGGGATGTACTCCTACTAACACTGTGTTCCAGTTCGAGATCAGACGACAGGATATGCCTTCTGATATGACTGGTAATAGGATAGCATGGGATACTACTATAGGTCTTGCAGCTAGATTCCCTGATAATCCAGATGGTCGAGCATACGTAGCAGATGATGATCCAGTGCTAGCTAACGGTATAGCTAGAGTAGGATATAATGCTACAGTAATGGGAGCTTCAATTGTTATTGGAGACACAACAGAAGTAGGCAACTTTGGTTGCTTCATAGATTACGATGTGATCTTCACAATGGTAGGCAACTGAGGAGGATAGGCCATGGCATTTTCAGGACGAGCTGGTGGCCGATTCCAAATGAGAAGGCTGCTCAACGGGGAGACTGGCGCTCCTGGTGCAGCCTTCATAAGGATCCCTCGCCTCGGTGCGAAACCAGATGGGACTACACCAAGACCTGACGAAGATGAAATAATGATGGCTGTCAACAGAGCGTCTGTACTGGGAGATATAGCAGTAATAACGTATGCTAGTCCTAATACAGCAGGAGAATTCTCTTGTGCTTTCGAGTTGACAGCTATCGCAGATGATGGGACTAGAACTTGGACCTTAGCTGAACAGTTCATTGATGGTAACCTTGTGGTAGCTGGATCAGTGTTCTCTAACGTAGGTCTAGCAGCTGGTATCTCTGTATCTTCTTTAGATAATATCCTTGCATGGGATAGTCCAACAGATACTGTACCAGAGTTAAATCCTAATCAGGCATTTCGCGGTGGCTATATAGGTTTTGTTAATAACCCAGATAGTACTACAGCTACAGCAGCTAATCCCACGCAGGAGATCCTGCTGGTGGGCGATGAGACAGATCATCTCTTCTGGAACGGCGAAACCCTTACCCTATCAGGCATTACGATTGAAGATCCAACGATCTTAATCACTACACCAGAGCCACCAGGCACGGATGCTTGGACGGCTGGTACAATGTACGTAGCAGGAACAGTGGTGTCATACGAGGGACAGGTATACGTAGCGCTGGAGGATCATACATCTACGGCTAATATGTTTCCACCTGATCTCCCTAATCTATGGCAGGCAACCGAGACAGTAGCACCGTCGGTGACTATTGCTACAGTCCAGCCAGCTACCCGTACTCACGGGGATCTATGGTATGACAGCTCTATTGGTAGATTATTTCTATACTATGCGACTGATCCAGTAGCAGATCCTACGATTGGCACATGGGCAGACGTAACAAAGAATTAAGAGGACAACATGGCAGCAATTTCATTTCCCACTGCTCCCACGGAGGGGCAGACATACTCGTTTGGTGGGACTACATACGCATACGAGTCAGCGAATAACCGCTGGCTATCAGAGGCAGCTGGCGGAGCAACAGTGGTAGTCAGCCAGACCCGGCCGGACCCCACCATGGGTAGTGCTGGAGATCTATGGTGGTACTGCGGAGCAGATGGTGAGGACCCTGGCCTCTTCACATTAGTAGAAGATAGCTCAGGAGATCCAACAGCAGATCCTCCCGTACCTGGTCAGTTCCAGTGGATACAGTCATCCCCTGGGATAGCTTTTGAGAGTAGCTCTGGTGGAGGTGGAGATGATCCTATTTCCATTGCTGATTTTCTCATTGCTAATAACGATCCTTTTCCTTTCTTTACCCGGTCTGGTGTCCAAACTCAAGGGCCATCTGGAACTGCCACTTTTACTTGGGTAACACAGTCATCTTCTGTCGACGTATACCAAGGAATGGGAAATTCGGAGACTCAAACAATCTTTGAGCCTTTGACGTATACGGTAGGTGATTGGGTAGAGATGAGCAATACGTCTGGAGCGGGTGTTAATGGTGCTTCATCAAGTAGTACATTCACTATAACTTTAAATGGTATTGATATTGCCTCTATAACGGCGACACATGTTAGGAATGGTGGAAATTTCCCAGCCAATGGCGGTGGTTACATTACACAAGCTATGATCGACGCTCGCAGTGGATCTACTGAAGCTGATGATGTGTGGACTTACAACTTAGGTGGTAGTGGTGGATCCAGTATCGTAACTGGTAACGCTATACTCTACCGTGATAGTGCATTATAGGAGGACAACATGGCACAGGAAAATATATTATTCCCCAATAATCCTCCACAGGAAGGAGATCAGTTCACAGTAGGTAACACTACATACGCATGGGATCCTACACCAGGGATATGGCGGGCATTCACTACGGCTACATCGAGTGGTGGTGGTGGAGGTCTCGTACTCGGAGAGTTCTTCTCACAAACAGTAACAGCATCTACGACTTCACTTACATTAGACCACACAGGTCCCGCGTGGGTTTTCCTAACGGCAGGTTCCGGAAGTGGTGCGGTCCGTGTTAATACAAGTCCAGACCCGGGAGATACAGGCCGTGGCGGTAATGGTGGTAGTGGTGGATTCTTCTTACAAGATGTATCAGTATTAGAAGGTGCTAACGTCGTAATAGGCACAGGCGGCGCCGGGCGATCAATTACACGACAACCAAATCAAGAGCAGGCTGGTCGTTCAGGCACTGGATCGTCTATAACATGGAGTGGTATAACTCTTACTTGTACGGCGGGTGCTGGTGCAGGTATTGTCACCAATGGTGCAGACGGAATGTCGACTATCACAGGTACAGATGCTCCGACTCTACTAACAAACGCAGAAGTCACAACAGAGGCTGAGGCGTATTGGCATGACTTCGTAGTTACTAGTACAGGTGGTAACTTGCAGTTAGGTAGTAGTTCTGTTTCAGTGCCAGTCGCTACAGGAAGCGCTGGGCGTTATACTCAAGCCAATGCAGGCACAACAGGAACTGCAACATCTGCGGCAGGTAGCGCTGGACAACTATATATCGTCTATCAGAATCAAGCAAGTGGAGGGAGCAGTGGTGGTGGCGGAACCACAATCAACATCGGTGGAGCTGGTGGAGGTGGATCTCCTGTGATTATTTCTTTCGGCCGCTCTGGAACATTCACAAATACTACGATAACTACTGATCTTGGACCAGATGATGTAACTCCTGGTGATTCTGCTATGTATCAAGGGCAACAAGTATGGGATACAAATGTGCAATCAGCAGAGAATTGGTTATCTTGGAATGCAACAATTCCTACTACCCCTGGTAACTCGCGAGATCAAGAGTTATTTTTAAATGGTATTCTTATAAGCACTATTACTATTGACGACACTCGTACTGGTGGAGGTGAGACAGCGATGTCTGGGGCAGATGCAGTTCTAATCCCGCAGGCAGCTATTGATGCAAGATCAGGCGGTCAAGATACATGGAGAGTAATAATGCGCGGCGTGCAGGGAAATTCTGGTGGTACTACTAGAAACTGGAATTTCAGTGTTGCCATCTATACACATTAATAGGAGTAATTATGAGGACAAGATTACTTGGCGGCGACGAGCTCGCCCGTAAATGGTATCTAATAGTAGAAAAGGTAGAGAGATCCCTGGTTCATGGAACTGGGGACGTCTCCTCCTATGACATCTTCATTGAATGTCAGCAGTTCATCTGCCAATGTTGGATACGAGAGGACGAGTGGGGTACTATCCATGGGGTAGCTATCACTCGGATCCTCACACATAAACAATATAAAGAGATGGTCATAGTATGCACCACCTCAGAGGGCTGGTTCGATCACGGACCGGAGATCCTCAAGATATTAGAAGAATTTGGAAGAGAACAGGGATGTAAGTATGCCTCTGTCTATGGCCGGAAGGGATGGGCGAGAGCACTAAAGCCCTTCGGTTTCAAGGAACCTTATACAACCCTAATGAAGGAGTTATAAATGGCATATTACGTATATGATATAGCAACAGGAGACGTGATCGGTGGGTATGATACTGCTGATCAGGCACGTCCTCATATAGTTACAGGCCGATCAATGGTCTATGAAGATGCAGTACTCCGTGACTGGACCTTCTTCGATGTAGTCGAGGGAGAACTACGGACAGACGATGCACGTCTTGCTGAGTCTATTAGGACCGAGCGGGACGTACGGTTACGCGCATGCGACTGGACTGTATTACCTGATGTCACTGACGCCAGTGTGCCTGGTACTAAGGAAGAGTGGGTAACATACCGTCAGGCACTACGTGATATCCCACAACAACCAACATTTCCTGGTCACTTCGACTGGCCAGTACAACCCACGGAGGTATAGTCATGGGTGGAGGAGGCGGCGGATCGTCGACATCAGAATCAGGTCTNCCCGACTGGGCACGTCCAGCGGTGGAGTCAAGCTTAAACAAAGCAGTAGCTACCGAAGGAGCCGGCGGCTTCTCACATGTACANGATCTAACACCCGAGCAGCTTGATGCTTTCGAAAGACGGAAGGANTTAGGCCAGCGTGGTGGAGTACTGGAACAGATCGCAGCTGATAGCTACGGGGCTACACAAGCTTACCGAGATGCAGCGTCAGGTACCGGTCTATTCGGGGCAGATGCTATCGGACAACAAGCATCAGCGCTTGAGGGTACTATCGGGCAAGCACAGCAGGCCCAGCTAGGTCAACTTCAAGGTCAAGCTGCACGTGGTGGAGCGTTAGGCTCTGCACGTAGTCAAGCATCTATTGACCAAGCACTCACCAAGACTGGAGCTGACATAGCCCAGCGGGAACTTGAGAGCCGGAGGCAGTACGCATTAGGCGGAGCAGGTGGAGTACTCGGTGCAGGCTCAGGTCTACAGAATCAGTTCCTGACAGGNGTGGGNGAGACTGAAGCAGTAGGCTCAGCACTNCAACAGCAGGCCCAGAACGAGGGTGATGCAGCATACCAAGGGATCCAACGTCTATTCGGACTGTATGGAAGCCCTGCACTAGGACAGAAGTCAGTGACAACTCAACGCGGAGGTAAGTGATATGGGTGGAGGAGGAGGCAGCGCTAGCTTAGGCGATAGCCCTCAAGCACAAGCACAAGGCGCCGCAGCAGGAGCAGGATGGACAGCACCAGGAGCTACGCAAGTAGGATATGGTGGGACAGTAGCGCCGACCCCGGTATTCCAGCCAGGCGCTGGTGTACAGACAGGTATCCCGCAGGGTGGAATGGGTGAGATCCCCGGCTACGATGGAGAACTGTATATCCCCGGTGGATTCGCAGCTCCAGGTATAGCACAGTACTTCGCAGGCGCCCAACCGGGTGGACCAGGTGCAGGCCTTAGCTATGATGCAGGATCACACGACCCATGGCTAGGTGAGGTAGCAGCGAATGCAGAGGAGACAGCTAACACATATGTGGAGATGTCTACCCCTGAGGATGACGGTGCAGGTACTGGTGGT